>FWWL01002561.1_pt1 | contig 37097 bp, 38 predicted proteins | sample 2228331 | NCBI WGS metagenome assembly FWWL01 (sample SAMEA103939775, study PRJEB20133) | metagenome
GGTTGGTGGAGCGTAGTTTTGCGTGGTTGTTGGGGTGTCGTCGGTTGGGTCGTTGTTATGACCAGTTATGTGAGGTGGAGGCGGGTTGGATAGTGATGGCGTGTGTGCGGTGGCTGGTGCGTCGGATTGCAAGGCGGAATTCCTAGATCGCTTCTGAGACGCATTCAAGATGTATTGAATCGGCTGAACCCAAGTCTTTGACAGATTTGCCTCTATCGCGGTAATGAATCATTAACTTGAAAGAATTTTTACTTGTTTTGCTTGGGACACACACTGTATCGAAATACGACTGCAGGCTATCCCAGCGTCGCTCCAGAAAGAGGCGGATAGCCTCCTTGGCACGTTTTTGAGCTTCCTCGCAGGACGAATCTGAGGGCATCGGGGTTCGCTCATCGGGATAGGTGCGCCACAGAGATTCAAAGTACGAAACATGCCTTGTGGAGTGCTGTTGCTTGCATCCGACAAGTACGATTGTTAATAGTAATACTGCTAAAAATAATCTACTCAGCTTGTCCTGAACTATTGTAGTCATGGCAAAGACCTCTTTCACGGTTCGAGACAATCCGTCCATATCTTGCCGTAGCCCTCCAGAAAGTTTCTCGGCGCACCTACCGCAGAGCCGTTGCTCACCTGCTCCTCACATACAAAACGGCGTTTATCGCTATTGCCTGAACAACATTCTATGCACCATGCAACTCCCTCATCGGTTTCAAGAAACTTCGAGCCTATTACGCCTGCCTCCATCGCACACGCTCCCTGAGCCAATAGGCAACGAACCGCACCCAATCCCACACACCGCCATCGCCCGCCAGCCTACGCGCATCTCAAACCATTCACGCTCCCATACCTTGAACCCATCCGCATTATACCGCGACTCCAGACGCAAATGGGACGACCCATTCCGATAATCCCGTGCTATCTGCATCAGCCGATTTTCCTTGTCGTAGAGGTATACCCAATCGTAGCGCTCCGCGGACTCTTCCCAACGCGCGAGCGTGCCTTCGGGGTTCCACTTTGTCGCGCTACTCAACAGAATCCCTCGCAACGGGCGCCTCGCCATATTCCACCAGAAAACGCAAGGATGTGTCGGGAGCTTGTGAACCCAACAGGCGTTTCGCCTCGCCAAGCCCTTTCACCCGAAGATCAAACTCGCTGATATAATGCTTGGCAAGTAGTTCCACAGCCCAGTAATCTCCCACCAGCATAAGCCAGACATTCCCCAGTTTCACCCACCCCCGCGCCGACTCAGGTGCATTCGCCAGTCGCATCACATAATATCCGCGCTGGCGACTCCTCAACTGCTCGACTTGAGTAGGTTCCATATGTTTCCAGAACTTCGGATTGAGTTTCTGGGATTGGGCAATATCCAGAACAACCAGCTGGTACTGATCCACACTCCCCTTGCGGGTGCCCTTCTGAATTGCAATACCGAGATGGTAAGTTGTTGTCTCCACGCTGTAGGGCGCTGTTTGAACCCAATAAGCATTCCTTATCTGAACGATACAGTCGGGTAAGACCGGAACCCAGAGCAATGAGCCGCGAGCGGCAACCGTATTGGGTTCACGCGCTTGCTGTGGACGACACCCTGTCAGCACATAACCCAGAGAGCCTAACAATCCGCAAAGTAGTATAGCCACTGCCCACTCGCGCCTTATTGCCACTGACATCTTGAGCCTCCGGGAATCCAGCCCCCGATAAAAGCACCAGGTATCTCGGCGGGGCTTGAGCAACCATGGGTATTGGGATCCTGCTCCTGCCCTGGACAGCAATTGTACTGTTTGTTCGTCTCCGTGATAACGCAGATTCGCCGCCGCCAAGGACTGTACCTTGTGTCATATGGCGGGCAATTCTTTACCCATTTGATACGGCACTGTTGCGTGACGATACGGTCTCGATTGCACACACGATGCCGACACCACACAGAAGTGTACCCAAGGATGTTAGCCATCCTCGCCCAACGTGACCACGGTCCACAGCGGATATCGGGAATGAGAATATCTTGAATATTTCTACACTCCAGACCTGCATACACATACCCGCATCGTGGTTTGGGACGGCAAGGGCGCTGACCTAATCGAGTCAAGACAATTTCACTGGTACTCTCATCCACGCAGTTATCGTCTATTGCGGGAGCGCAAATATCATCCACAAGAGTTTGATATTCGGATTGTTGTTGACAAGGAATCAGCCTTCCTAATGCCTGTCCATCGCTGTCGAGCGGAATGTATCTTGTTATCGCGCCGCTATGGTAGACCTCTGAATCCTCAAGGTCAATGCGTAGGAACTGGTTATAAAACAACACACGCCCCGCTTCCACATATGCCTCCAGCGTATCCCAGCCCTTGCTCCCTATCGCCCGACTATACACCCGCATCGGCACGCCCCCACAGCCTATCCGACATACATACCGATACTCCTGACCAGCAAGCACATCCCGCTTCCATACCTGGCTCGTTACTGTCTTCTCTCGGTCAGTGTGGGTCCAGACTCCTCAGCAGAGCGGTCGCGTTTCCTGCTATCCTCGACAACACGAAGCGTTTGGTCTTCTTTCTTCGAACAATAAATTAACAGCTCTCTTATAGCTGCCGTATGAGAATCAGCTATCCGCTGTACCACTTGCTGAAGTTGAACCTCAGGTACTGTTTTGAAGCCAAGTTTCCACACCAATTGATCTAAGCGACTTTTTGCAACAACCATGATACGCCGAAATCCAGCTGAAAAGTCCTCCGAGGACGAACCAGAGAGACTGAGTGCATGGAACATCAGCAGTAAAATAATCACTACCATGAGACAGGCAAGGATCTCTCTCATCCTAAGCACAGTACTTAGGCGTTCGCAAAACATCGAGTTCATTTTCTGACGGCGCATTTTTCCTCCTCCAACTGGGTTACGGCTTCGGCTTCTTTGGCTCTTCTGGCTTTTCACATTCGCATACCCGTCTACCTCCAATCTCTTGGCCTGGAGGAACAACATAGCCCTTGTGTATCGCGCATCCAATTGCAGACCCTCGTCCCTGACCCTGACAATCGCGTTCGCACGCTTGCCACTGCTGTTCGTTGCATTCGAGGGTACATATACAGCCAATGAACCCGTCAGGACGGCTGACACAGCCCGTCATAACACCTCCTTTGCCCCTGCAAAATCGCGAACATACCTGTCTTTGCTGGGGATTACAAGGGGTGAGAGCCGCGGGCGGAGTGCATATGATAACCGACACAGCTGAAAGATATGAGGGATTGAAAGGTGTACACTGGTCAGGTTCGCTGCTATTGCACCCCCCATCCACCAGCGGGGAACATACCGCTACATTCGTCGGCGCAAACCCAGGACACGCACACGGCTCCGCAGGCGGATTCTGCACCGCCAGCCCGTTGCTATCCTGCGGATAATAACCCCACGGCTCGCCCGATGAACCCATCATCAGCAAAGGACCCCCACTGTGCGTGAACCGCCAGTTCCCATTATACCCCAGCGTGTTTTCCGCAGACGCACAGTTTCACCTACTACTCCCTGCCTTTATTATACGGTAACCACGCGGTATCACAAAAAGGTCGCGGGGCAGGGTTTTGAACTCCAGCTCCAGTGTGTCCCAGACTGTGTAATAGACTAACTTTTCGGAACTCAGCATCTTTATGACACCTCGCAATGTCCACCCTTTCGCAGGCCCTGCAGAAATCGTCCATGTCCACGCCTCGGAAACCAAAACCACACCAGAGTGGTTCAAGCTATCCCTCGACTGCTCTACAACACACCAGAAGCCCCGATGCCGCTCAGTAGAACGCGCAATAACCGATGACGACCCCTGCTGAGGTGCAGTTTCTGCCTCCGTATCTTCAATCACCTGGGCTGTACGCGACGCCGAATCAACACGGTAGGTACGCAAACGCCCGCCCTCTTTGAGGATCAACCGAACTTCATTCGTATTCGGAATCTCGAATCGTCTCCCAAAGGGTGAGACAAAGACCTTCGCCAATGTGCCCCTTACCTCACCCACTTCAGGGTCGAGTCCGTATATCACCGCAGTCGCCTGAAACGATCCCACGGTCTCGGAGAGCTGCAGACGCTTTTGCCATGCCTCTGTACCCTGCTGCCACAGATAGGTTGCCTTCATCTTCGTTCACCTCCTCAAAAACGAAGTGAAACTCCTAAAAGGACTCAGAGCCAACAGTCGCTTCCTTGCGTGGGCTCCTCGACGCGCTGACAACCGCAGGCGCTACATCCAGATGCAGCAACAACAGAGTTAGCCCCACTGCCAGTCCGCGTCCCACACGGGACCCCAGCACCGCACGCACTCCTCGCAAGCCGAACCCTTTGCGAACCTTCTGTGCTTTCATCGCCTTTACCTCCTAAGTGTGTTTTGGAAAAGTCAATCTTAATTAACGCGCCTGCGGGTCATTTTTAGACAGCGAATTTCCCGAATTGCCCCAAATCCTTACTCCGCGCCCAGAAGACGCTTCAGGCGTGCCAGCAAACGCTCAACCCGCTTGTACACTGCTCCCAGCGACACGCCCTCCTGGGCGGCGACGGCTTTGAAATGCTCCGGGTCTTTCTCGACATACGCAGTGAGCAGGGCGCACTGGTCTTCAGGCAGCTGCGCCAGTACCTCGCGCAGGGAAAGCAGGCAGTACCATGCCTCTTCGTCCCCCCCCCCGCGCATTCTTGGGCGAACCGCATAAGCGCTTCGCGTTCTTGTTTGCCTTTGCGATGATAGTCGATCAGCACATGGCGGGCAACGGTTCCTATCCACCGATCGCAGACAGGGTTCCCCTCCTGAAGATGGCACAGCAAGCGGTAGACCACCTCGTGAGCAAGGTCTTCACAATCGGCTTCGGGAACGCCGTTCTGGCGGAAGAGGGCATAGCTGGCGTGATAGGCGCGCCATGCGAGGCGTTCCGCATCGTGTTCGGACATCAGCGTTGCCTCCCTTGAAAGAGTATACCGTGAACAAGAGTTTCGTGGAGAGGTTCTATAATCCTACCGCCCGCGCCCTATGCGGAACCATTTGTCGCGCTTCTGCATCGTTTGCTGGTGCGTGTTGAGTTGCTTCTTGGCGGGTATAATTCCCGTATCCATGAGCGCCGGCTTCCGACCGCAGACGCCCATCCTCCAGCAATACTTTCGGATTAAGGCGGAGCATCCCGATGTATTGCTGGCGATGCAGGTGGGCGACTTCTACGAGTTCTATGGCGAGGACGCGGAAATCGCCGCCCGCGAGCTGGAGATTGTGCTGACAGGGCGCGAGGACGGCAGCAACGGGCGCATCCCCATGGCAGGCGTGCCGATTCACGCTTATGAGCGCTACTTCGCCCGACTCGTGCAGAAAGGCTACCGCGTCGCTATCTGCGATCAGGTAGAAGACCCCAAGCTTGCCAAAGGGCTGGTCAAACGGCGCGTCACGCGCGTGCTGACCCCCGGCTCGGTGCTGGAAGATTCGATGCTCGATGCTCGCGCCAACAACTATCTCGTCGCTGCCGTGATTGGCGAACCCGTGCATGGGCTGGGCGTCGTGGATGTGTCTACAGGCGAGTTCCTCGCCACCGAAATCGCAGGCGAGAACCGCATGGAGAAACTGCTGGACGAAATCTTTCGCCTTCAGCCTGCCGAAATTCTTGTGCCCGAAGACCAGAGCGAACTGATTCAGCTTCTCAAGGAGCAGACCGACGCTGCCATCACGCCTGTGCCCCTTCAGGAGTGGGTGGGGCGCGACGCGCGGCGGCTGCTGCTGGAGCATTTTCAGGTGGACTCGCTGCGTGGGTTCGGCTGCGAAGAGTATACGCGCGGGCTGGACGCCGCCGCGCTGGTGCTGAAATACCTCCAGCACAACGAGATTCGCGCCCTGCACCATATCCGCACGCTGGCGACCTATTCGGTGGAGCGGTTTATGTATCTGGACTCGGTGGCGCGCCGCCATCTGGAGCTAACCCAGAACCTGATGGACGGCTCCCGCCGCTACACACTGCTCTCGGTGCTGGATACGACCTGCTCGCCGATGGGCGCACGCCTGCTCAAACGCTGGCTGGATGAACCCCTGCTGCATCCTGACCCCATCAACGAGCGGCTGGACGCCGTGGAGGCGCTGATTCAGCACAGCCTGACTCGCGATGCGCTTCGTGAACGCCTGCGCAAACTGGCAGATTTAGAGCGACTCACCGCCCGCGCCAGCACGGGCACCGCCAGCGCCCGCGATCTGGTTGCCCTGCGCAATAGCCTGCAGATTGTGCCCGACCTGCACACGGAGCTGAACGCCCTGCTGGAATCGGTAGAAAACCCGCCCGCGCTCCTGCGCCAGATCGCGCCGCGCCTTATGCCCCTCGAAACGCTCGCCGACCTGCTCCAGCGCGCCCTCGTAGACGACCCGCCCAACGACCTCAAATCGGGCGGCATCATTCGAGACGGCTACGACCCCGAACTGGACCGCCTGCGCGCGGTGCGCACCGAAGGTAAGCAGTGGATCGCCGAACTGGAAGCGCAGGAGCGCAACCGCACGGGCATCCCCTCACTCAAGGTGGGCTATAACGCCGTGTTTGGTTATTATATTGAGGTCTCCAAGCCCCATCTGAGCAAAGTGCCCCCGCACTACATCCGCAAGCAGACCACTGCGAATGCGGAACGCTTTATCACGCCCGAACTGAAAGAGCAGGAAGCCATCCTGCTGGGAGCAGAAGAGCGCATCAACAACCTGGAGTATGAGCTGTTCTGTCGCATTCGGGATGAAGTGGCACGCCACACGCCCGCTCTGCAAACCCTCGCCCGCGCGCTGGCGGAGCTGGATGTGCTGTGCGCCTTTGCCGAAAACGCCGTCCGCAACAACTATACGCGCCCTGTGGTGGATATGGAAGACCGAATCCTGATTATCGGCGGGCGGCACCCTGTTGTGGAACGCTACAGTGAACATCCCTTCGTGCCCAACGATGTTCATCTCCACCCCCAGCAGCGGTTGATTATTCTCACGGGACCCAATATGAGCGGGAAGTGCTTGGTGGGGGATACTCTGATTTTCACACCGCAGGGCATCGTAACCCTGAAGAGCCTGATGCCCAGCGACGCCCCTGTGGGAGAGTTCACCCCCATCCACGCCGAGGTTCAAACGGCTTATGGTGTTCAGCGAGCGACTCATTTTTATCGCGGCGGCTGGCAGCCCACAATCCGTATCACGACCCGGTTGGGCTACATGCTGGAGGGCACGCCTGAGCATAAGGTCTGGGTACGCCGCCCCGATGGGAGCGAAGGCTGGATGCCTCTGGGCGAACTGAAGGTTGGCGATTGCGTTGCAATTGCTCGCGGCTTTAATCTGTGGGGCAGTCAAACGGAGCTGCCGACGCCTGACTTCGCGAACCCCCATCACAACACCCGCACTTACCGCCTGCCGCGCCAGCTCACGCCCGAACTCGCTTACTGGCTTGGCTTGATAGTCGGCGATGGAACCCTGACCTACACGCATGCCATCAGCTTTTCCAATAAAGACCCATTCCTGATAGACGAGTTTTGTCGCCTCTCAGAGGCGCTTTTCGGCTACACCCCCTGCCACAAGGCGAACGGGAAAGATTTCGCGATTACCAGCCTGCAGATTCGGCAGTGGTTGGCACACATCGGACTCAACTACGCGAGTGCGGAAAGCAAGTGCATACCCGACTGTATCCTGCGGGCGCCCCGTGAGTGTGTGATAGCGTTCCTGCAAGGGCTTTTCGACACAGATGGCTATGTGAGTAGCAAGTACGGGAATGTGTTCCTCACCACCGCCTCGGAACGCATGGCGCTTCAGGTGCAGCTGATTTTGCTCAACCTCGGCATCGTGGCTTCACGACGCACAAAAGTCGTGAAGAGCAAGCCGTATTATGAGATAGCGATTTATGGCGAGAATGCGATACTTTTCCATCAAATTGTGGGCTTTCGACTGCCACGCAAACGGCAGCGTCAGGAAAATGCTTCCCCGACACGCATGCCGAATGTGGGGGGAACCCTGTTCGACAGCGTTGCCGAAGTTGTCGGGGGCTACGCCGAGGTCTACGACCTCTCCGTAGAGCCTGGCCATCAGTATATCGCGCAGGGCTTCGTGAGCCATAACTCCACCTACATCCGCCAGAACGCCCTGATTGTGCTGATGGCGCACATCGGCAGCTTCGTGCCAGCGGACCGCGCCGAGATTGGGATTGTCGACCGCATCTTCACCCGTGTGGGCGCACGCGACGAGCTGGCGACGGGGCAATCCACCTTCATGGTGGAGATGACCGAGACCGCCAACATCCTCAATAACGCCACGCCGCGCAGTCTGGTCGTGCTGGACGAAATTGGACGCGGCACCAGCACCTATGACGGCTTGGCAATCGCATGGGCGGTGGCGGAATACCTGCAAGCGCTGGGGTGCAAAACGCTGTTTGCCACCCACTATCACTATCTGAACGAGCTGGCAAACCGACTGGAGGGCGTGGCGAACTTCCGTGTGGCGGTGAAAGAGCAGGAGGGGCGCATCCTCTGGCTCCACAAGGTGTTGCCAGGGGGTACGGATCGCAGTTATGGGGTGCATGTGGCGCGGATGGCGGGCATTCCACCCGAGGTGGTGGAGCGCGCGGAGGCGATTCTGCGCGAGTTTGAACGGCGCGGCGTGCAGAGCGCCATCACACCCCCCAACGAGGGGAGCATCCCCGTGCGCACGAAGAAACTCCAGCTTACCCTCTTTGAGGCGGAGGAACACCCGATTATTGAAGAACTGCGCCAGTTAGACCCCGCAACCCTGACCCCTGTGGAAGCGTTGATGAAAATTGACGAGTGGAAGCGGCGGATTACACAGCACAGGCGCTGAAGGGCATGTCCTCCTGAAGCGTGTAATTAGCCCTTGCGAGAGTTCGCAACACCTGATTGCTGGAGCGCCTGCCAAGCCGCCTCAAAGTACGGCTTGCGTTCGGGGTTCTCCGCGTGGGCGCGATACAGAGTCGCGGCGCGTACCGCCTCTTCCAGCGCCATCAGGCAATCTGCCCCTTCCAGCAGCCCCTGCAGTGTCTCAAGAGACCGTTGCCACTCTGGATGCTTCGCGAGGCTTTCCTGCGCCATCTGCAGAACCGCCTCCGAGCGGATGGCATAGACGCGGTTTTGTTTGCCCTGCGCCAGCTGCGAGTCTTTCAGATAGCCCTGCTTGAGCGCCTCTTTCATGAGGGCTTTGGGACGCAGGCGACGCCTCTGGGCAGGCGCGTGCAGGCACACCAGCTGCGCGACCTGTTCCAGCTCAGGCTCGGTAGCGACCCACGCCATCTGCAGGTAAGTGTCCAGCGCATGCAGGTAGGCGGCGTGTTCGGGCTTCGGCGGCGCGGTGGTCTCGGCGTAGATAATCACCTCTACCTCATCGGCAAGCGGCTGGAAGGCTTGCTCAATCAGAGAGCGCACCTCGTTCCAGTCCAGCCCACCGTTCCCGCAGCCCAGCGGCGGGATAGCAATAGAGCGAATCCCCCGTTCGCGCACCACCTGCACCAGGTCCTGCAAGCCGCGTTGGATGTACTCCAGCCGCGAGCGCCCGCGCCAGTGCTGCTTGGTGGGGAAGTTGATGATATAGCGCGGATACAAACGCCCGCTGACCTCGTACACCAGCACCTTGCCAATCTTCACTTCGCCCTTCTCGCACTGCGCTTTGTAGAACTCGTAGTTTTCGGGGAACAGCTCTTTGAAACGCAGCGCAAGACCCTTCCCCATCACCCCCACTGTGTTGACGGTGTTGACCAGCGCTTCCGCTTGCGCCGCCAGCAAGTCGCCCCGTTCGAACCGAATCATCGCCGCCTCCTGCATTAATAATACCACCTTCGGCAGACCTGCACCACCGGTTTATGCGGCGCGTTCTGAAGCAGGCTCTGCACATGCTGGAGCATGCTGCTGTCGTAAACCCCAATCATGACCACGCACTCCCAGGGGAGGTAGTCATGCACCAGAAACTCCGCCTGACGCAGGCTCTTGCGGTTGGGAATCTCCCATGTGTCGTGCCAGTACTCGGAGCGCATGATGTCCCAGCGTATCACTTGCGGGAGCAGGTCTGGGTTGTTATAGAACCGCACGGAAGGCGAGAGCGGATGGCGGTCTGTGAACACACAGGGCAGCCCCCGCTCCAGAACCTGTCCCACAGTGGTTACAAGGTAGACAATCTGGCTCTGTCCAGGCGCGTTCGGGACATAGCCCTTGAAGATGGCGTACAGCATGGGCGAACACGGCGCGAAATGAAACGGCGCGTAGTCCGCCACCACGCCGCCAGGCGCAAGAGGAACCCGACAATTCTGGCGCTTCGCCTTCAGATGCCCGTAGGCAATGCTTCGGGGACTGCGACCCTGCGCTTTTTTGTCGCAAAGCAGACCACTCGCGATAATCCCCTCCAGATTCTGAATGTGCGTGATGTGATACAGCGAGATCTCCTTAACGGTCATCTGTTTTTCACCTGCACCGCAATTATACTGACATGAGTGGCAACAGGTTCCCGTCGCGGGAAGTCAGGGGAGATCAATTGCGAGGATTCCATCAAAAGAGTGCGAAATTGCTTCCCTATGAACACCGCAAGCCTTGCCCGTGACCTTGCGGCGATTGTGGGGACGGATGGCGTGATTACCGACCCCGTGGCGCTGGCGACCTACGACTGCGACGCCTATACGATTGAGAAGGCGATGCCTACCGTGGTGGTGTTGCCCCAGAACACAGAGCAGGTCGCTGCGATTATGCGCTATGCGCATCAGCAGGCGATTCCTGTTATTCCACGCGGGGCGGGCACGGGGCTATCGGGCGGCGCGCTGGCGGTTAACGGCGGGATCGTGGTGGTCACCAGCCGGATGAACCGCATCCTGTGGGTGGATGTGCGCAACCGACGGCTACGGGCGCAGGCAGGGGCGGTGAACCTGCATCTCAGTCGCGCGGTGGCGCACGCAAACCTGCACTTTGCGCCAGACCCCTCCTCGCAGGGCGCATGCACGCTCGGCGGCAATATCGCCGAGAACTCTGGCGGTCCTCACACGCTCAAGTACGGCGTCACGGTGAACCATATCACCGCCATTCAGGGCGTACTGCCCGACGGCGAGGTGGTGGAGCTGGGTGGCGACGAAGACGAACCCTACGGCTACGACCTTGTGGGGCTGGTGGTGGGGAGCGAAGGCACGCTGCTGTTTGTTACCGAAGCCACCGTGCGCCTGACGCCCAACCCCCAGAGCGTGCGCACGATGCTCGCCGTGTTTGAAACCTTAGAGGATGCCAGCCAGACGGTTTCGGATATTATCGCCGCGGGCATTATCCCCGCCGCGCTGGAGTTGATGGACGCGCTGACGCTTCAGGCAGTCGAGTCGGCGTTTCAGTATGGCTTCCCGCTGGACGCAGAGGCAGTGCTGCTGATAGAGCTGGACGGGTTGGAAGCAGAACTGCCCGCCGAGGAGGCGGAGGTGCTGGCATTATGCGAGCGCAACCGCGCCCGCGAGGTGCGCCGCGCTCAAACCCCCCAGGAACGCGCCCGCCTCTGGAACGCCCGCAAGAAGGCGATTGGCGCGCTGGGACGCCTCGCGCCCTCATGCGTGACGCAAGATGGAGTCATCCCGCGCTCCAAACTACCGCAGGTGCTGCGCGAGGCGAGCCAGATTGCCCGGAAATACGGGCTGCCGCTGGCAAATGTGTTTCACGCAGGCGACGGCAACCTGCACCCCGTGCTGCTGTTTGACGACTCCGACCCCGATCAGGTGGCGCGTGTGGTGGAAGCAGGCGACGAGATTCTGGCGCTCTGCCTGCGCGAAGGCGGTAGCCTTACGGGCGAACACGGGATTGGCGTGGAAAAGTGCGCGATGATGCGCCAGATGTTTTCGCAGGCAGATTTGGAGACCATGAAGCGCATCAAAGCGGTGTTCAATCCGCAGGATAGACTGAACCCTGAAAAACTATTTCCCGACACGCGCTATTGTTATGAAAGTAAGCGCCGCCTGCGCCAGCGTGCGGCGAGTGTTTAAAACAAGCGCGGGGGCAGACGCCCCCGCGTGCGCGTCAATAGCGTCGCTTGCGTTTGCCCACATGCGCGGCGCGTGCCTTCTTTTTCGGGGTGGCATCCTGCTCGCTGGCGGCAGGAGTTGAGGTCTGGGCTGGGGTAGAGGACGCCGACGCTGGTTTGGAGGGTACCGCCGTTGCCTTCGCGGCAGCCATCTGGCGCTCGCGCATGCGCTCCGCCGCACCCTGCCAGCTCACCATAATCTGGCTGGCGATGAAGATAGAAGAGTAGGTTCCCGTGATCACGCCAATCGTCATCGCTACATAGAAGGTGCGCAGGTCGTGCGTTACCGAGCCGAAAATCCAGAGCGCAACCAGCACAATCACCACCGTCAGGCTGGTGTTGATGGAGCGCGCCAGCGTCTGGTTCAGGCTGCGGTTGACGATTTGCGCCAGCGTGTCGCCGCGCGCGCGATGGCGCAGGTTCTCGCGGATGCGGTCGTAAGCAATAATCGTGTCGTGGATGGAGAACCCGATCAGGGTCAGCAGCGCAGTCACGAACAGCGCGTTCACTTCCCAGCCGAGCGTGTAGCCCAGAACTGCCATCGCGCCGACGGTGACCAGCACATCGTGCGCCAGCGCGATAGTCGCCGCAATTCCGAACTTGAACCCGCTCCAGCCGCCCTCAATCGAGAAGCGCACCGCGATATAGAGCAAGATGGCGATCAACGCGAGGGTGACGGCGGTAATAGCGCGTTGCACAGTTTCGGCGCGCACGCGCGGGCTGATGCTGGCGAAGCTCACATCTTTGAGTTCGCCCAGCGGCTTGAGCGCCTCCAGAACCTTCGCTTTGTCAGCTTCGGTGGCTTCCGCCACATGCACAATCAACTGGCGGTTGCCCTCTGCAAACTGGGCGCTAACCTTCTCAAAGCCCGCTTTGCGCAACAACGAAACGACATCCGAAATGGTCGCCTGAATCGGCTCCGGCTGCGCATTGGGGGGTGCATTGGGTGGCAGTGGCTTGCTCAGCACGATCTCGCTCCCACCTGCAAAATCGATGCCGGGCTTCAGACCGCCCAGCCCAAACCAGAAGAACAGCCCAATCGCTATCAGCACGGCGCTGGCGGTGTAATACAGCCCGCGCTTGCTGACGAAATCGAACCGATCGCGTGCCACGCTCAGGTCGCCGCTCAGTGCCACGCCCACCTGCCGCGCCAGCCCGAACCACTTCGGCGAAGGATGCACACCCAGCCCCACCAGCACATAGAGCAGCGTGCGCGTGCAGGTAATCGCCGTGAAAAAGCTTATCAGCACACCAATCGCCAGCGTGGTGGCGAACCCCTGCACGGGACCTGTGCCATAGTAATAAAGGATGAGACAGCTGATCAGCGTGGTGAGGTTTGAGTCGAAAATCGCTGCGAAGGCGCGTTTGAACCCCGCGTCGATGGCGGAGAGGAGCGTCTTGCCCAGGCGCAGCTCCTCCTTGAGGCGCTCGAAGATGAGGATGTTGGCGTCCACCGCCATGCCCGTAGACAGCACGAAGCCCGCAATCGCGGGGAGCGAGAAGGTCACGCCCACCCATTTGAAGAGCGCAATCGAGAACAAGATATAGAGCGCGAGCGCAATTACCGCAATCAGACCGGGCAGGAGGTAGTAGGCGACCATGAAGACCATCACGCCTGCCACGCCAATCGCGCCTGCCTGCAGGATGCGCTCCCACGCGCGCTCGCCCAGGGTGGCTTCCACCCGACTGATCGATTCCACGCTCAGGCTCACGGGCAAAGCACCGGCGTTCAGCAGGTCGCGCAGGCGCGTCGCCTCACGCAGGGTGAAGTTGCCCTGAATCACAGGCTCACGCAAATTGGGCGACTGGATCACAGGCGCGGAGATAATCTTCTCGTCCAGCACAATCGCGATATGCTCTTTCAAATAAAGCGTCGATGCGCGGGCGAACTTCTCCTGACCTTCCCGGTTGAAAATCAGCAGCACTTCGGGGCTGATGGCTTGCTGGGTCACTTCCGCGCGCTCCAGCTCGTCGCCCGAAACAATCAGCGGGCTGTTTTGAATAATCTGCAGGTATTCGGGAGTGCCCTCTTTAATCAGGCGCCCCGGTTCCTTCGGGTCGCCCAGATCGCGAAACCGCACAATCTCTTCGCCGCGCTCATCTTTGTCTATCACAATCTCATAGCGCCCTAAGGGATTCTTTTCACTGCGTACATCTTTCAGATAACGGAACTCCAGCCGTGCGGTGGTCTGGAGTAGCTCGCGCGCTTCCTCCTCGTTGGTAAAGCCCGGCAGCTCAATCACCAGCTCCGTATCGCCCTTGATATAAATTGTCGGCTCAATCACACCCAGGATGTCGATGCGCTTCTGCAGGATATCCACCAGCAGGCGCATGCGCTCAGGACTCCATGTTTTCTGCTCTTCGGGGGTGAGTTTTTCCACCTCCGCCCGCAGAGTCATCCGAATCCCGCCCTTGACATCCAGCCCCTGACGGATTGGCTCTTTCCAGCCGAAGAGGGCGTAAGCCGCGAGTCCTGCTAAGGCTACGATAATCGCCAGGTAGATAAAATGTTTATTCACGGTTGCCTCCTCCTGCGTATCGAGAGGGTATTATACCCGCTATGCGATTCCCGAAGGACTTTTTGTGGGGCGCGGCGACCGCCGCCTATCAGATTGAAGGCTCGCCTCTGGCAGACGGCGCGGGCATGTCCATCTGGCATCGGTTCAGCCACACGCCCGGCACGATTTTGAACGGCGACACAGGCGATGTGGCGTGCGACCACTATCGGCGCTGGCGCGAAGACATCGAGTGGATGCGCCGACTGGGGCTGAACGCCTATCGGTTCTCGGTTGCGTGGGCGCGGGTGCTGCCTGAAGGGCGCGGCAGGGTCAACACAAAAGGGTTGGACTTTTATCAGCGGCTGGTGGATGCCCTGCTTCAGAATGGCATTACGCCAATGGTGACTCTCTATCACTGGGATTTGCCCGCCTCTCTGCAAGACGAGGGGGGCTGGGCAAATCGGGAGTGCGCCTCGTGGTTCGCCGAGTATGCGGAGCTGATGTTTCGCGCTCTGGGCGACCGCGTGAAACTCTGGGCGACCCTCAACGAACCGTGGGTGGTGATGGCGCTGGGCTACCTGATGGGACAGCATGCACCCGGGATGCGCGATATTGGCGCTGCCAGCCGCGCGGGGCATCATCTGCTGCTGGGGCACGCGCTGGCAGTGCAGGCGCTTCGGGCATTAGACATTCCGGGCGCCCAGATCGGCATCGTGACCAACCTCGGACCCCAGCAACCCGCCAGTGAAAACCCGCAAGATCAGGCAGTCGCCCTACTCTGGCATCAGTTTATCAATCAATACTTTTTAGACCCGATTTTTGTGGGCGAATATCCGCAGACGGTGTTGAGCTTCGTGGGTGAGTTCGCGCCTCCTGTGCGCTCAGGCGATATGGAGGTGATTCAGACCCCGATTGATTTTATCGGGGTGAACTACTACACGCGCAATGTGCTGGCGTATGACGCCGACAGCCCCTTCGGTTCGCGCACCGTCCCCCAGCAGGCGCTTCACACTGAAATGGGTTGGGAGGTCTATCCGCAGGGGCTTTACGAAATTCTGAAGTGGCTCCACGAGACCTACGGCGCGGTTCCGCTTTATATCACCGAGAACGGCGCGGCGTTCGCCGACACGCTCAATGAGAACGGCGAGGTGGACGACCCCCTGCGTGAAGAATATATTCGCGCCCATCTGGAGCAGGCGTATCGGGCGCTTGAAGAGGGCGTGCCCCTAAAAGGCTACTTCTACTGGTCGTTGATGGATAACTTCGAGTGGGCGTTTGGCTACTCCAGGCGCTTCGGGCTGCTCTATGTGGATTTTGAGACCCAGCGGCGCATTCCCAAGCGGAGTGCGCACTGGTATGCGCAATTTATCGCACAACAGCGGGCAATTTAGGCATTATCAACCCATCATGGCGAACCGTAGCCCCCATGATAGCGTCTAATGCCTCTATGGTAGGCATCAGGGACGAACCCAACCGCCCTACCGAAAGGAGGATTATGCATATGCGACGAACGATGTTCTGGGTCTTTACTGCAGCCACGCTGACATTAGGTATGGCGTTTGCAGACGGCAAGCCACACAAGAGCAGTTTCCAACGCTACGAGGGACCTGCAATCTCTGTGCGCCCCCAGCGCATGATGAAGGTGCGCGTGGAAAACGGGCGACTCGTGCCCGTAACGCCCTGGGTTCAGGTCGGCGACTTTGCGCCAGCGGGTCCCTGCGACCCGAACGAGGTGCTGGTGTGGGACCATTTCGGCGCTGACGCGAATGGCAACCCCACGGGCGGCGAGAACTGCAATAGTCTCTTCGCGCCTGATGAGCGCTACTACTTTGGCGATGCCTACAACAACCCCTACTACGCGAACGATATTGAGACCCTCGTGGACAGCCAGTATAACGGTGGGGTCGCTACCTCGCTGGCGCACGCATGGTTCTGGAACGCAGGCGGTCAGGGCAACAGCCAGAACTGTGTGGTGCTGGTGTTCACTGTTGAAGATCTGGACACCACCTGCGCTACCGATGTTCACGATATCTTCGAAGCCACGAACTCCGCGATTGAAGGGGTTGTTCTGGACTACGGCTCGCTTCCTTCCAGTATCGGGTTAGGCTACTACTCCGACACGGTGTGTTTGAACCCGATTGGCGGGCTTCAGCTGCCATCACAACCCGACAGCAACGGGGTTCTGGGCGGCTATGTGGTGGTGTACGCCAGCGCGTTTGACTCCACCACAGGTACTGTAACGCCAGCAGCAGGCGCCCAGCCAATGCTCTGGAGCCCTGAGATTACGGGGATTGGCACCTCCACCCCCAAACAGTGGGATGATGACGACCCTGTCGATTATAACCATGGCACGGGCGAGTGCTACAACTATGCTTATAACGGTCTGTGCCAGGACATGCCAAATGTCACCATCTGGGGTGGCATGATGGCGTTCTGGGCATCCACTGGGGGATGCCAATCAAACAACGGGGATGTCAACGGCGACGGTTGTGTGGATGATGCGGACCTGTTGTCGGTGCTGTTTGCCTTTGGCGGCACGGGCGGCGCGGAAGACACCAACTGCGACGGCGTGGTGGATGATGCGGACCTGTTGACCGTGCTGTTCAACTTTGGCGCAGGCTGCTAACCCTTCTGCGATGCCTCATCCCCCTCTTCTGGGGGGTGAGGCATCCGCAAGCGTTTCCATCAGTGCCTTGAGATTGTCGAAGCATCGCATTCCCCCCTGTAGCAGCTGATTCCAGAGAGCAGTTGCTTGCCCGTGCGTGTAGTCTCGTTCTTCAAAGGGGCGTTCACAGAGGGCGTACACGGGCACGCCCGCCTGCTGTGCATGCAGAGCCACCTCCAGATTGCGCAGGTTGCCGTGTCCGAAGGGCACATCGGCAATCACCACGGCGTGCGCGCCACGCGCCAGCTGGCATGCCCGTTGAAAATTCGGCTCGGAGATGGGCGAGAAGGGCGGCTCGGTGAGATGCTCCAGCTGGAGGGCGCGCGCAATCTCCTCATCGGTGTCCAGCAGGTTCAGCACGCCCGTGCAGACGCGCCAGCCCTGCTCCAGAAGCGCGTGATAGAGCTCGGCGCCTGTGCCTCCCCCTGCAATCACAAACGCGCAGGGCGCGTTCGGCTCCAGAGTGAGCGGTGTCTGGGGCGTCAGAGCGAACACCAGCGGCTTGCCCGTGAGCGGGTTGCGTCGCACCAGCGTCGGCGTGTGGTATACCGACTCCAGAATCGCGGGGTCAAACACCGCCTCGGGCGTACCGTATGCCACAATCTGTCCCTCGTGCATCAGCGCCACATAGTCGGCGTACTCGCTGGCGAGGTTCAGGTCGTGAAGCACCGCCAGCACCCCTTTCTGTTGCTCCAGGGCGTGCTGGCGGATGGCGTGCAGAATCTGCACCTGATGGCGCAGGTCTAAGTGAGCGGTGGGTTCGTCCAGCAGCAGATAGTTTGCCTGCTGGGCGAGAGCGCGGGCGAGATGGATTCGCTGGCGTTCGCCGCCGCTGAGCTCCCCCACCCTGCGCGTGGCAAGATGCGCGATTCCAGCGAATTCCATCGCCCGATGAACCGCCTCCCAATCGCGCGCGCTGACGCCCCAGAACCCCTTTTGGTGGGGATAGCGCCCCATCATCACCAGCTCGGCGACGGTGAAGCCCATATCGGGAGGCGATTCCTGAGGGGCGTAAGCCACCTGCTGGGCAAAACGCACAGGAGAAATCTGATCAAACGGCTGTCCCTCCAGCAGGCACTGCCCGGAGTGGGGGCGTAGCACCCGCGCCAGCACACGCACGAGGGTCGTTTTGCCGCTGCCGTTGGGTCCTAACAGGGCGGTCAGCGCGCCGCGCTCTATAGTGAGCGAAACCTCACGCAGAATAGGGCGTTCGCCGTAGCCCGCTGCAATCTGGATTGCCTGAAGCATCAGCGTGCGGCGCCCCGAAAGAGGCGAGCCAGCTGCTGCACATGCTCGGCAGGGGTCAGCGCCACAATCGTGTCGCCCGGTTGCAAAATCAGGTTCGCCAGCCCCAGCACCAGCTGCCCATTGCGCACCACAACCGAGAGCAGGGTTTTAGGCGGCAGCTCCAGCTCGCCGATGCTTTTGCCCGCCACCTTCGATTCGGGGGTTACCTCAATTTCCACCACTTCAATCTCGCCCCGCATGATTGCACCGATGGGCAGCACTTCGCCGTACTCCACTTCCTGCTCCAGAATATTGAAGATGAATCGCGTGCTACAGATGGTTTCGTGGATGCCGAGTCGGAAAAAGAGCGCCTCGTGGCGAGGGTCGCGCACGATTGCCAGCACGCGCTTGACCTTGAAAAAGTTCTGCGCAATCTGGCAGATGATGAGGTTGTCCTCGTCATCGCCGGTGGCGGCGACCACCACATCGGCGCGGCGGGCGCCCGCTTCGTTCAGCACGCGCACCTCGCAGGCGTCGCCGTACATCACGCGCTCGCCCATCTCGTCCATCAGTTCGGCAGCGCGTTTGCGGTTTTTCTCAATAATCAGCACCTCATAGCCGTGTTGATGAAGCGCTTTGCCCAGGTGATAGCCAATATCGCCTCCGCCAGCAATCAGCACATACATCGGGTTTTACCTCCGTGCCAGTTCGTTCAGTTGCGCCACCCACTCGTGCAGGGGCGCCAGCAGGTTGTACGCCGTGAAGTCCAGATGAATGGGGGTGATAGACACATAGCCATGCGCAACAGCGTAGACATCGGTGCCGGGCTGGTCGCGGTCTTCCACAAGGCTACCGCTGAGCCAGTAGTAGGGTCTGCCTGCGGGGTCCACGCGGGTTTCGATACGGTCAGCGTATTGCCGCTTGCCGAGTGCGGTCGCCTGAAAGCCGCGCACCTCGTGCCACGGCAGGTTCGGCACATTCACATTCAGGAAGGTGTGTGGGGGCAGGGGATGCTCCATCAGCATGGAGGCGATTTGCACCGCCGCCTGCCCTGCCGTCTCGTAATGCAGGGTGGGGGGTTCCGCGGGCGCGTCGCTGTCGGAGCGTGCGAGGGGCAGCACCTCTTCCGCCGCAAGCGAAATTGCAAAGGCGTTCACCCCATGCACTGCGCCTTCAATCGCGGCAGCCACCGTGCCAGAGTAGGTCAAATCCCAGCCCAGATTCGGACCCGCATTAATGCCCGACACCACCAGATCCACGCGATGCTCCATGACCGCATGCGCGCCGAGGGTCACGCAATCGGTGGGCGTGCCGTTTGTGGCGTAGGCAATCGTGCCGTCCAGCAGATGCACGCGGTGCAGGCGGAGCGGTTTATGGAGGGTGATGGAGTGTCCTGCAGCGCTTCGAGGGCGCTCGGGCGCGACCACAAACACCTCGCCCAGCGTGCGCAGATGCTGTGCCAGCACCCGAATGCCCTCGGCGTAGACTCCGTCGTCGTTTGTGACCAGGATGCGCATCACTCCGCGCCCTCGCCCACTACCCTGTCAGGGATAATCCCCAGCCACTTTTTGAGGCGGTAGATCGTGGTATCGCGGTTCAGCTCGGCAATCGCGCGGGTCAGCGGAATGCCTTTCGGGCAGACCTTCACGCAGTTCTGGGCGTTCCCGCAGCCCGTGATGCCTTCGGGACCTGTCAGCACTTCCAGCCGCTCGTACTCCAGCGTGTTGCCTGTCGGGTGCAGGTTGAACAGTTTGGCTTGCGCTATCGGCGCAGGTCCGATAAAGGCGGAACGCTCGTTATACTGGGGGCACGCTTCCATACAGCACCCGCAGGTCATACAGCGGGCAAAGGCATAGCGCAGCTCGCGCACGCGGTCGTCGATGCGCGGACCCGGACCCAGATCGTGATACCCATCCACGGGAATCCACGCCTGCAGCTTTTTGAGCGCCTCGAACATCCGCGAGCGATCCACAATCAGGTCGCGCACCAGCGGGAACTTGCTCATCGGCTCTAAGGTAACTTCTATCGCGTCGCCGTTGCGCTTGCCGACCTGATCAATCAGCGCGGCGCACGCCTGCTGCACCATGCCGTTGACCACCATCGTGCAGGTGCCGCACACCTGTTCCAGGCATGCCGCCTCCCATGCAGGAGGCGAGACCTGCTTACCCGTGCTATCCACAGGGTTGCGCTGGATGTCCATCAGGCAGGAAATCACATTCATATTGGGGCGATAGGGGAGTTCGAACACCTGCCAGTAGGGCTGGGCGTTCGGACCGTCCTGACGCCGTATCTTGAGACGAATGGTTCGGATAGAGCCGTTCTGCATGGCGTTGAACCTCCATGCTGATTATACCCTGTTGGCGGGTATAATAACTTGCGATTGTGAAAACTCGCACAGAGTGGCAGATGGAGCCGCCGATCTGGGCGCGGCACGACGAGCAGCGGCGCCGGTATGTGCGCGAGATGTTCGCACGCATCGCCCCGCGCTACGACCTGCTGAACTCCATTCTCAGCTTCTGGCTTCACTACTACTGGCGCCATCAGGTGGTACGCATGTTGCGCCTCTCCTCGAACGCCCATGTGCTGGACCTCTGCACGGGCACGGGCGACCTCGCGCTCGATATTGCACGCCATCTGGGACCCGCAGGCGAGGTGATTGGGCTCGACTTCTGCGCCCCGATGCTGGAGCAGGGTCAGCGCAAGGCACAACGCCGCGGGCTGAACCACATCACATGGATTCAAGCCGACGCGCTCCAGCTCCCCTTCGCTGACAACCAGTTTGAGGCAGTGACCATTGCGTTCGGCTTGCGCAACCTGATAGACAAACCGCGCGCCCTGCGGGAGATGTTTCGGGTGCTTCAGCCGGGCGGGCGCCTGGCGGTTCTGGAGCTCAACCGCCCGCAGGGCATGCTGATGGGCAAGTTGTACGATTTTTACACACTCAAAATTTTGCCCGCCATCGGCAGGAGCCTTAGCCATGCCGACGCCTACCTCTATCTGCCGATGTCGATTCAGCACTATGAAAGCCGAATCACCATCGCCGAGATGATGCGCGAGGCGGGCTTTCAGAATGTCTGCTATCGCGACCTCACCTTCGGCGTGGTGTGCGTTCATATGGGGGTTAAGCCATGATTCGTTCTTACGCGCGTCCTCACACCATTAATGTGCCGGAGATGCCGGCGCCGATTCTGCCAGAGATGGAGGCAGTCGAGGCGTTTTTGGTAGCGCAATCGGAGACGAACATCCCGGAGTTCACGGCGTTAACGCGCCACCTGCTTTCGGCGGGCGGCAAGCGCCTGCGCCCTGCGATGGTGATTTTGTGTGCCTACTCCGCTGCGCCAGAACGGTTCGGCGCGCTCTATCGCAACGGGCACGCCGGTGTGGAACGGCTCGCCCGTATCGCGGGTTGTATGGAAATGATTCATATGGCGACGCTGGTGCATGACGATGTGATTGACCAGACCTTCACGCGCCGCGGCAAGCCCACGGCGAATGCACTCTACGGCAATCTCGCCACGGTGCTGTTGGGCGATTTTATTCTCGCGCGCGCAATGTATCATCTGGCGATGGACGGCGACCTGCGGGTTATTCAGCAGGTCGCGCAAATCACTACCCAGATGAGCGAAGGCGAAGTGGCGGAGGTGTTTCTCCGACGCCAGCTAAACCTGAGTGAGGCGCAATACCTGGAAGTCGTGCGCCGTAAAACCGCCGAGTTTTTAGCGGGCTGTTGCCGTATCGGAGGCTATCTGGTGGACGCCGAACCCCATGTGCTGGACGCTCTGGAGCAGTTCGGGCGTCAGCTGGGGATTGCTTTTCAGATTACCGACGACCTGCTGGACTATCTGGGCGACCCGCAGACGACAGGCAAACCGAACGGAACCGATTTTCGTGAGGGGTTTGCGACCCTTCCTCTGATTCATTACTACGCTGCGGCGCCCGAATCGGAGCGCCGTCAGCTCGAAGCGGAGTTCGGGCAGCCCATCTCGCATGAGCGGTTCCTGCAGATTAGAGAACAAATGCGCCTGACGGGCAGTCTAAAGTATGCAGAGGAGGTCGCGGAGCGCTTCCGCCAGAGCGCTCTGGAGGCGCTGGCACCGCTCGCACCTTCTCAGGCGAAATCCGCATTAGAGGAGGTTGCCCGATTCGTCACGGAGCGCAAATATTGAGCATGCAGGAACCGGCACGGAAAGAGCTATCGGGGCTGGCGAACCGCTTCGAAAGTTTTCTCTTTGACCTGGATGGGGTGGTCTACCGGGGACACCAGCCCTTGCCCCATGCGGTTACCACGCTCAACCTGCTTCGCGAAGCAGGGCGTCAGATTTTCTTTCTGACCAACAACTCTGGCGCCACGCGGGAGCAATATGCCCACAAGCTCACCGCGATGGGCATTCCCACCACACCGGAGCAGGTCATCACTTCTGGCTGGGCAACCGCGCTTTATCTCAAAAAGGCGCTCCCGAACGCCAAACTGTTCGTGGTGGGCGAACCCGGGCTCAGGGAAGAACTCGCCTCGCACGGTTTTCCGCTGATTGAAAATCCTGACGAAACCCTGCCTGACGCGGTGGTCGTCGGGATTGATCGGAGCTTTGATTACACGCGCCTTGCGCAGGCACAGTACGCCATTCTGGAAGGCGCACGCTTTATCGCCACAAATGCGGACCCCACCTATCCCGCCGAGCATCGGTTGCTGCCCGGCGCGGGCGCGATTGTCGCCGCGATTGCCACTGCCACCGGACGCAAGCCGATCCTGATTGGCAAGCCCAACCCCGAAATTCTGGCGCCCCTGATTCAGGCGCAACGCATCCACCCCCAGACGACCCTGCTGGTGGGCGACCGTCTGGACACCGATATTGCGCTGGCGAACCACCTGCATATCCCCTCCGCGCTGGTACTGACGGGCGTCACGCAACGCAACGATGTGGAATGCGCGCCGCTGGAACTGCTCCCCACATGGGTTTTGAACCATCTGGGCGAACTGCTCGGCGATGCGGTGGAGAACCTCTTGATTCACCCAACGGCATAGGGTATAATTAAGCGCAGTGGGGCGGTAGCTCAGCTGGGAGAGCGCTAGAATCGCACTCTAGAGGTCGGGGGTTCGAATCCCCTCCGCTCCACCAGATTGTATCCTTTCCCTCTGAAACCCCGCAAACACCCCATATCTTGGGTGTCGCCCGCGCTTCCTCTGGAGCCACTCTATGGGAGAGAACCCTAGAATCGCGATTCGCGTAGAGGATACTCATAACGAGATTCAGTGGGCACTGGAACTCTGGCTCGAAGCACTGGACGCAAAAGGGTGCAGTCGCAACACGCTCGCGTGCTACCGCTACTACCTGCAACCGTTTGTGGAGTTTCTCGCGCGTCAAGGACTGACCACGCTGGACGCTGTGCAACCCCTGCATATTCGCAGGTGGCTGCTCTCCCGACGCGAACAGGGGGTATCCCCAAAGACCCTGTGCAACTCGCTCGCGTTCCCTGAGGTCTTCTGGAACTGGTGCGTGCGTGAGGGACTGACCGAAAATAACCCCTTCGCGAAGGTGGAGAAACCCAAAGTCCCGCCCAAAGTCAAGCCTGCTCTGACCCCTGACGAAGTGGAACAGATTCTGCACGCCTGCGAAGGAAAGGATTGGCTCCGACTTCGCGATAAGGCGCTGGTGCTACTGCTACTCGACACGGGATTGCGCATACACGAAGCGCATAAACTCACGGTAGCGGACGCGAAGCAGAACTGCCTGCTGATTCGGGGGAAGGGAGGCAAACAGCGTGTGGTGTTTCTCTCAGCGGAAGTCCGACTCGCGATAAACCGCTACCTGAAAGCGTGCCCGTACCCGCTGAAAGACGAATCCCCACTCTGGCAAGGGGAGCGCGGCGCTCTGACGCTGGACGGCATAAAGCTCGCGATTCGCAAACTGGGGAAGCGTGCAGGACTTCAGAAACCGCTGGGAGCGCATGCGTTTCGCCGAACCTTCGCCACTTGGAGCTTGCGGAACGGCATAGACCTCGAACACCTGCGACAGCTCATGGGACACAGCGATTATGGGGTACTACGCCAGTACCTCGCGCTGGTGGAGGCTGACCTCAAGCAGGCTCACCAGCAACACAGTCCGTTGCGGAATCTTCGGAAGCGGTGAGCGTCAAGGGGCGTGGGGGGATTAGCTGCCCCACGCCTCCACCAAGACCTGCTGAGCAATCAGCGCCAGCGTGCGGTTATAGTGCGTGATAAGCCCGTGCGCTTGCTTCGGCGAGAGCATTTCTGCAGGATTCTGACGGTTCCACTCGGCAATCACCTCTTTCCAAGTCGCTTCGGGACGCTCCAGCCGATAGCACTCCACAAAATGCACGAAACGCGCTGTGAACTCGCTGACCCCTTTATACCGTGCCTTGTGCTTCAGCTCGCGCCGAACCTGTGCATAGAGCTGAGCCACCTCTTCAGGTGGGGTATAAAGCGGAACCCGCACGCTCAGAAACGCCAGCCCCGCTGATAGGCTCCACTCAGCACGGTACTCCAGCGCTAACCCCTCAGGAACCCGATTGCACAAGGCGAACTCTATCGCGTCGCTCTCAGTCCAGCCACATAAACGCATGAGCGCACGGGACGCCTGCCAGAGCCACCATAGCGCCCCGTCGAAGCGCACGGGATAGACACGCCCGCCATAGTGGAGCGTTTCGCAATACTGCTCCACACGCACGAACTCGCTCGGCTGAATCTCAACAGGCTGACCCTGCTGGAGCGCCTGTAAGACCCGCGTTTCTGCTTCAGGTGTGAGCGTCAAGCGTGTGGACGGCAACGGTTGCCCGTCGGTAAGGTGGTGCTGGAGCCAGCCCTGAACCCCGTCCACTGGCACGAACACGCCTTGCAGGTACTTTTCCCGAAGTACCCGCAACGGGTAGAGCGTATCGCCCTGCTTCGCGAGTATTGCAAGATTCGACACCTCACGCGCCTGTATCGCTGCGAACGCCCGCGCCAGAGCCGTGTGGCTGAAAATATGTCTCGATTGCGCTTGCGGTTCGCGCTTCGCCTGCTCCAGTCGCCACTGAAAATGCGCAATCAAGTCCTCCAGCGCCTCGCGCTTCGCCTCGCGTGTTTTAGCCTCTTTCACCTTGCGCACGAACCCGCCCCGCGCCGCCTCCCGCCACCACTCCAGCGGTATCGGCACGCCGACACGCTGTTCCACAAAGCTCTTTATATCCATATAAGACCCCCTTGTGTGGATATTATTATACTTTATGGCACTATGCGAAGTCAAGTCCGAACACGGAAGCGAACGCGATTGGAGCAGATTCGGCGAGCAAGGGGTATGCCGCGCTATGTGCTGGCAGCGCTGGCACGGACTTCACCGGGGATTGTGAGCGCATGGGAGAAGTGGGGCGCTGTCCCGAACCGTTCGATTGTGGAGCGGATTGCCCGTGCGCTGGAAGTGGAACCTGACGAACTGCTTGACACGAACACACAGGGAGGTGAGTCGTCGTGAGAAAAAACGCAACCCCCCGCCCTGCTGGCGCACAGGGCAAGGGGGCGAAACTGAAAACCGCCGAGCATAAGTATACCCTAATTGGCGCCAGCGAGAAACTGCTCGGCTGTCTGATACTGGCGTATCAGTACGGAACGCTCCACGAGGCGCTGGCAAACGCGCTCCCCCACTTAGAGGGCGTAAGCCTGCCGAATCGGGACGGGGAGCTGTTGAATGCGCTGAAGTACCTCGCCGAGAACAATATCCCGTATGACGACGAGTCCCTAAAATCGGCTGCCCAATCCGTCGGGTACACGGACACGGCAACGCTCAGCAGTTATGTGGTGCAGGCAATCGATACGCAACTCGATTACCTGCAAACCGCCCGCGAGAAGGGGCGCTACCTTGCCGAAATGGCTGGGCACTATGCCCGCGAAGCCCGACGGGCGTGGCTCCGTCGCCAGATTCAGGCGATTGCCAGCCAGCTTTACAACAATCCCGACTCAGCGCCAGAAGCCCTCGAACGGCTCCAGTCAGTTTGTCAGTCAGTTTGTTTCCTTAATACCCCCCCCAGTGAAACAAACTGAAACGAAGCCCTGGCGCGTGATAACCGCCCGCGAGCTGGTGGAGATGGAACTTCCCCAGCTGGAACCTCTCCCGCTACTGGGTCAGGAAGGGTTCCTCTATCAGGGGTGCGCTCACCTGCTGGTGGCTCACCCGAAGGCGGGGAAAACGCAGGTGATTCTGCACTCGGCATGCCAGTGGCTGGAGCAGGGTATGCGCGTCGCTATCCTCTATGAGGAAGGGCAAGCGCTCATGCAATACCGCCTGAAAACTCAAGCCAGTCTCCAGCCCGTAGTGCGGAATGAGCTGCTCTTTGTGGAACTGGACTGCCCTTTGTCTGGGGAAGTCCTCAAGGCACTCGACGCCGAACTGAAAGCGGATATCTATGTGGTGGACACGGCACGCGCGTTTCTCCCGATACGCAACGAGAACGATAACGCCGAGCTGGCTGCCCACCACTACCCGCTTGTGAGAGCGAGTCAAGAGATAGGCAAGACGCTGATAATGCTCCACCACGCGCCTCAGGAACTCCCCGTGAAAGTCGCGCTCCGCTCGGCTGGGGGACTGGCAACGGCGGGAGCCTACGATATGATAATCGCCATAGAGGAGATTCAGCGCGGGGACGACTTTTTCTATCGGGTGCAGGCTGAAGGACGCCTCAAGGCGCCACAACCTTTCGAGTACCGCTGGGAAAACGACACGCTGGTGCTGGAGGCAGTCGCGCCGTATACGCAACGCCTGCGCACTGCGGTGATACGCGCTCTTATGCAACTTCACCAGCTCTATCCCGATACCGCGTACTTCGGGACGCGCGAGATTCAGGACTTGCTGGAGATAGACGGGAACCCGACGCCACGCCAAGTAATTGACGCGCTCTTACAGCTGGCTCAGCAGGGCGCGGTAGAGGAGTCGCCGACACGGGGAGTGCGAAACACGCGCCTGTGGCGGTTAGTTTCCAGTTTGTTTCCAGAGGGGGACTTAAGGGAAAACAAACTGACTGACGCCGACACACCCCCAACCCCGCCCGAATCTTCTGATTCGGCGCTCACTACCGCATACACCCGCGCCCGCGCTCTCTACCGCCCTGCAGGGGATATCGAGGCGATTATTGAACGCCTCCAGCGCAACACCGAGTATCCGCTTTCAGAAGACGAAGCGGAACGCATGCGTGCCGTCTATGCGCTGGCGGAATCGCTGGGCTACCCCGCGCTGGAGCTGCCTGATTGGAATCTCGCGATAGACGCCACGCGCGTGGACTGGGTGAACGCCCTGCCCGTGCTGGCAGGAACCGACGCGCTTGACGACGCCCTGCGTGCCCTGCTCACGCTCCAGAACGCCGAATCTTCCAATAACCCCCCGCTAAGCGAAGATTCGGAAGTGCTGGAAGGCGACGCGCTGGTGGTGCAGGCACTCGCCGAGCTGGGACGCCCTCGCTACGCCGACCTTGTGCAGTATGTGGGTCGGTATGGCATGACCCCCTATCGACTTCGTGAGATTCTGGAGCAACTGGCTAAGGAAGGACGGCTCGCGGCGACGGCTGACGAGCTGGGGCGCCCTCAAGAGTTTTACCTGCGCTCTGCAGGTGAACCTGCGGAGGCGATACAGAGAAAAACTCTCAGGAACGGCTCAGAGGGGGTTTCACCCGCCTCGGCTTTACAACTCACCCTAACGGAGGTGCCATAATCATGCCACTCAAAATCACCGCTACCGAAAACACGCCCTTGCCCACAGGGGAGTACCGAGTCGAACTCACGGCGATTGAACTTGTGGACGGGCAGTATGGACAGCAACTGCGCTGGACTTTCGCTGTCCACGAACACGGTAAGACCCTAATCGTGTATTCCAGTCCCTCTCCCAGCCTGCAGAGCAAGTGCATGCGCTGGGCGAGCGCCCTGCTGGGACGCCCGATTAAGGCTGGGGAAACAGTGGACTTCGAGGCGCTCGTGGGCAGGACGGCGATAGCCACCGTCGTGCGCAAGCGCAAAGAGGACGGCACGGAATATAACGCCGTAGACGACCTCATGCCTGACAGCGACGGCAACCCGTTCCAATAAACCGCAAGAGGGGCGAGGCGTGTCGCCAGCACGCCCGCCCCGTGATTGGAGGTGTATTCGGAATGCGAACGATTGTACCTGACAAGCCTATCGAGATTCGAGGTGCAGAAGGCAAGCTCAGAGGCGTGATTCAGAACCGAACCCTGATTAAGGAGATTCGCGGGAGCGTCCACCTGCTTCGCAAACCCCCAGCGATTGCGATAGACGCCCGCATGTACGATAAATGGCGTCGGCACTTTGACTCGATAGAGATTCGGGACACCGAAACGGGGCGTGTGTACCGTATCTCGGCGAAGCAGTTTGAGTCGTGGCGCTGGGAGCTGGAGCGCGGGTACGGGAAGCAATACGCCGTAGCGCTCTCGCGCTGGGCGGTGCAGAAGCCTAACGACCCGCAACTGGTGCTGGAGGTGTAGTATGCCGACGCTTCAGCCTGAACGCGAGCCGAGACAAAGACCGTGCCCCGATTGCAACACCCAGTATCACCACAAAGACGGCACGACCTACGGCGACGGGTTATGTGCGGATTGTGGCGGTACAGGCAAAGACCCGCTCACGGACGAACCCTGCGAGGCGTGTTTCGGGAGCGGTTTATGCGACACCTGCAACGGGAGCGGTACACTCTCAGCGGAGGTGGAACGATGAAGCGCGTGGTGTATTTGTCGGAAGTGTGGACAGAGCCGTGTCCCGACTGTCGCGTGCCTGCGCGGCGGCGCAAGGGGGTGCTTTCCAGCACGGGAGCCTGTCCTGCGTGCGACGGCACGGGCGGCGACCTGCTGGGTGGGGAACCGTGTCCCCAGTGCTATGGGAGCGGTTTATGCCTGACCTGCGGCGGTTTCGGGTGGCGCCTGAAACTGCCCGAAATCGCCTGAAATCGCCTTCTGACACGCAGGATGGGAAGGCACAAGGGGGTATAATCAAAGCGCCAGCGCGGTATGGTGCTACCCGCTGGCGTGGCGTATCGTGGGTAGGCACGACACGCAGGGAGATTCTACCGCACGCCTTCGTGGAATCCTGCTGAAGTGCCCCCAGCGATATGCCCCGAAAAAATCGGGGAGCCTGACCCTCCAACAGGCAGAGGAAGAGAGCGCTAGAATCGCGCGAACCCTGAAGGGGCAGAGAGGGCGTGAAAACGCAAGATATTGGGTATTGCGGAGGGTGCAACACAACGCAGTGGGGCGGTAGCTCAGCTGGGAGAGCGCTAGAATCGCACTCTAGAGGTCGGGGGTTCGAATCCCCTCCGCTCCACCAGATTCTCCTCAAGTAAGAACTCCGGAAAGCCCGGCGCAGAATGGCTTGGTGAATTCCTCTATTTTAGGGCTCTGAGCATTTCTCTCACCCCAATCGCGAGGCGCGGCGCAGACGGGGAAATACCGCCGTCGCATAGAGAATCACCCCAGCAACCTCCATCACACGCCCCATCGCCAGAACGATTTCCTGTTGCGTCCCCAAGCCAAGGGCGCTCCATCCCACGCCCAGATTCAGGGTTCCCAACGCGCCCCAGACTCGCCATGCGTGCTGGCGCTGGTTCTGCTCATCTCGCGGCAGAATCCAGTAGCTCACGCCCATCGCCAGCTGAATAAGCCAGCCAATCAGCAGAATCTCCGCATGAATCGCGCGCCATGCCCCCACAATCGCGTGAAAAGCCAGCGCTTTCGCACTCAGCATCCACGCGCCCAGCGAGAAGCCCACCACCAGATGAAGTAATGCGCATCGTACCAGCCAGCAACTCAAACGAGGCATCTCACTTCTCCCTGACACGCCCCCAGATTGTGAACACGAATACCAGACTCGCAAGCCACTGGAAACCGGCACTCGTGAGGAGCAGAGCATCCCATATCGGCGCCGAAGACAGCGGTACTGTTGGCTCCGCGACCACACGCAACACCAGACCGAGGTTCAGGCACCAGAAAACAACGGCACTCGCCCGCTCGGAGCCGTAAGGCGCAGAGCGCGACAATCGGGGAAACATCCAGTAGGCAACCCCAAAAATCATTTGCGTCGCCCAGCCCACCACCAGCAGGTGAAACACACTGGGCGCCGCATTCGCCAGCCATGCAAACGAGAGCGGGAGATGGGTCAACAGGTGCAACCCCAGCCCCAGCACCAGATAGACCAGCGACATCCGCACCATCCATCGGCTCCAGCGCGGCATCGTTTACCCCTGAACCGACTTCAATCGCGCCAGCAGCACCGCGCTCACCGTGTTGAGCAAAAAGAGCAGGATGGCAACCCCGTTCAGCGCGGCACCCCACTGACGCAAAATCGGCACCTCACCGAAATCCCCCACCAACCGCAACAGCAGGGAGCCATGCAGCACCCCTACATGCCCATAAAAATGCGAATGATACGGAACCGCCCAGCCCGTTACCGAGGGGAAGATGATAGGCGCGTGGGCAAACACCATCGAGAAGACGAACCCCAGGAAAAACGCATGGAGCAGGGCGTCTGCCCAGAAGCCCGGTGCCAGCCCCGGCGCCATAAGCGCGGCGACCCCCGCCACACCCAGCCAGAAATAGCCTCCCATCAGCGTGCGCCCTGTAAACCCTGTTAGCCCCTGCGCTCGCATCGTGTAGCGCGCTGTATCAAAGCGAATAAGCCACCCCGCAATCGCCAGCAAACCGACACCAAAAAGAACCAGCCCCTCGCGCGGCGCAACCGCGTGCAGCAGCACACCCCCACATAACGCCAGTATCCCCATTCCCATCCCAATCCGACTGCCTGGGGTCGGCCTGGTGAGGCGGTTCGGTTCCAGTCGTTCCGCAAAAATGGTCAATAACAGAAACAGCACCCAGCAGAGCGTCCCCGTGTAGCCCAGGGAACTGGGGACAAACCCGCCCAGATACCAGAAACCGTTGCCCACGAGCCACCAAAGCGCGCCCAGCCCCATCAGCGCATGCGGCAAAAAACGGTGCTGGCGGTAGAGCCTCCCATACAGCACGGTGAGCAGCAGGCTGGCGCCATTTATCAGCAGCCAGCCATAGAGCGGGGAGGGCACAAACACCAGCGCCAGCGCGCCGAACCCACTTGCTGTGGGCGCCAGATAGCCCCAGCGCCAACGTGTAGCGACCGCACGCTCCAGACCGATCAAGGTGCCGAAAAAGCCCCCGACCATCAACAGGCTGTGGGCAAACGGGGGCGCGGCGATGGGCATGCCCAGACCCAGGCGTTGAAGTCCTGCGGCAATCCCAAATAAGAGCGCCAGCATGCCCAGCGCCAGCAGGGCAGGGCGGAATGGGCTTTTCGGCACGCTGGCGAGCGACACGCCGCCCCCCTGCCCCTCACATCCTGCGGAGCATCTGACGCAGCTCCGAGTGGACGCCCGCGTAGTTCATCGCCTCTTCAGGCGTAATGAGCTGCTTCTGCACATAGCGGAACAGACACTGGTTCATGGTCATCATGCCCCAGTGTTCGCCCTCGCGGATGGCGTTATAAATCTCGCCGATGTGCCCGTCCTCAATCATCTTCTCAACGGTGGGGGTGTTAATCATAATCTCCAGCGCGGCGATACGCCCCACACCACCCGCGCGCGGCACCAGCTTCTGGGCGATAATCCCCCGCAGGGTGTTCGCTAACCGCTGCAGGATATGCTTCTTATCCGCAGGCGGGAACATGTTCACAATACGGTCCATCGTTTCATAGGCGCTGGGCGTGTGAACGGTGGAGAACACGAGATGTCCCGTTTCGGCTGCCTGCATACAGGCTTGCATGGTCTCCACATCGCGCATCTCACCGATCAGAATCACATCGGGGCTTTCACGCACAACCGAGCGCATCGCGTCGATGAACGACTCGGTGTCGATTCCCACTTCGCGCTGGCTCACGATGCACTGCTTATCTTCATGCACGAACTCGATGGGGTCTTCAATCGTAACGATATGCCCGCGTCGAGTCTCGTTGATAAGGTCAATCATTGCCGCCAGCGTGGTGGACTTCCCCGAGCCAGTGGGTCCTGTAACCAGAATCAGCCCCTGTCGGTATTGAGTCAGCCCCGCCAGCACGCGCGGGATGTCGGGCTCTTCGGGCCAGAGCTCTTCCAGTTTCCAGTGCTTTAATGGAATGAGGCGGAACACGCCCGCGACCGTCTGGCGTTGCTGGTAGACATTGGCGCGGATGCGGCATACATTCTCGACGGTAAACGCGAGGTCTATCGCCAGGCGGTGTTCAAATTTGGCAATTTGTTCGTGCGACATGGGACTGAAGCAGAGGTCGCGTGCTTGGGCGGGGGTCAGCGGGGCGTACTCCTCCGGGAAGGGTGCGATTTTGCCGTGCAGGCGCATCACAGGGGGCGCCCCCGCTTTGATGAACACATCCGACGCACGCATTTCGAACGCGCGTTTGAGCAAATCGTTCAGGGTGTAGTCCAGCATCGTTTTAGCCTCCGATTTCTCGAGTTTGGTTCGATTGGACGGTTTCCGTTTCGCTTTGTCGCTTGAGAAGATACGACGCGCCCCAGAAGATTCCTGTCCCAATCAACAGCGCCAGCGCAATCAGCAGCAGGATCGCCCACGGCGAGAGGGCGCGTGGCGGCACTGCTTCGGGAGCAGGTGCCGTCTGCGGCTGCGGGCGCTTCGGCGGGATTTCCAGCAGGCTGGGGTCGGGCGTGTGGACATAAATCATCGTGCGCCACAGCCGCGGCTCTGCCTGAGTCCACATCGATAAGTGGGGAGTTTTGTATTCTGCGTAGCCCGCATACTGAGTCTCGTGGGGCAGGGCGGCGTAGATGTGAATCACGGGCATGTCCGCAAAGGTGCGCACGAGCGAGGTAAGGTCTACCGTGCCTTCCTTGAGGTTCACCAGCCCGCTGGTGGAGAAGGTCGCGACGGTGAAGAGTTCGTTCGGCTTGGCATCGCGCTTGAGGCTATCATCGCCAATCTCAAGGTTGGCGATCAGCCGCTGGCTGCGCTCGGCGAACTGACGCACACGCTCCTGTACCTGATTGTGCGGAATGCGCCGATCAAAAGTCCAGCTCACCCAATTTGTGCCGTCGGGCTGGACATAGAGGAGCACCACCACATTCGGGGGGCGCGTCCAGTCCTGCGCCCATGCCATGAGTCCTATCCACAGCCAGAGCCAAACCGCAAGCCGTCGCATCGTTACTCCTCGAGCGTTCGGAAAAGCGGGTCTAACTCCGCGGCGTACTGATGTTCAATCGCGGCGTAGGCGAGTTCCAATCCGACCGTCCACAGGAGCATGACTGCCTCTTCGGGGGGCAGTTCCAGCACGCGGGCGAAGAAATCCTGAATGATTTCCTCATAAGAGCGGGCGGTCTCGGTCATCATCTCGTAGCATCCCGTTGCGTCGCGGGCGTTCTCGTAAGCTTCTTTCTGGAGCTGGTCCAGAAATTCCCGCACATTTTCTGGCGTCGCGTTGCGGAGGTTCTCTCCGAAGTGCTGACGCACGCGCTCGCGAAACTCCGATAGTCGCACTGTGATTCCCCTGAGACTCAATTGTACCCCACTTTAGCGTGGGTAGGCGGCGGGCACACCGCCATCCACACAGAGAACCGCGCCCGTGGTTTTGGCGGAGCGGTCGGACGCGAAAAACAGCACCGCTTCGGCGACATCTTCAGGGGTGATGTTGACCTTGAGGGTGGTGCGCTGGCGATAATACTCTTCCAGCGCTTCGGGGGGAATGCCGTAGGTGCGGGCGCGCTCTTCACGCCACTGGCTGTCCCAGATTCGCGAGCCTTGAAGCACGGCGTCGGGCGCGACGCTGTTGACCCGAATTCCGAACGCGCCGCCCTCTTCGGCGAGGCATCGCGCCAGATGGAGCTCGCTCGCTTTGGCGGCGCTGTAGGCAGCCGCCGCCTTGCCCGCCACCAGCGCATTCTTGGAGGTGATGAACACCATGCTGCCCCCAATTCCCTGCTCCTGCCAGATTCGAAACGCCTCGCGTGCCACCAGAAAATAGCCGCGCGCCAGTATCGCAAAGAGGCGCTCCCAGTCGGCAAGTGTGGTCTCGGTAATCGGCGCGGAGTGGGCAATCCCCGCGTTATTGACCACGATATCCAGTCCGCCGTAGGTTAGCGCTACTTGATGGAAGGCGTGCCGTACCTGCGCCTCGTCGGACACATCGCAGGGAATCGCCACTGCGCGCCCCTCGCCGTGGCGGGCAGTGATTTCCTGCGCGGTGCGTGCGGCGCCTTCGGCATCGATGTCGAGCAGTGCCACATGTGCCCCCTCCTGCGCGAGTCGCAGGGCGCTTGCCCGCCCAATCCCCGACGCGCCCCCCGTAATCACCGCCACACGCCCCGCAAGTTCCCTGTCAGGGGGACGCAGGCGCAACTTATACAGCTCCAGCGGCCAGTATTCAATCCCGAACGCCTCTTCGGGCGTGAGCGACACGAACTGTCTCAGTGCCGTCGCGCCGCGCATCACTGCAATTGCGCGATGGTAAAGGTCGCGGCTGATTCGCGCCCGTGCCACATCGCGCCCCGCGGTAACCATGCCCAGCCCTGGTATCAGCACCACGCGCGGCGCGGAGTCAAACATCGTTTCGTCGCCACGCCGATGCGCCTCAAAATATGCCTGATACGCCTCCCGATACCGCTGAACCGCCTCCGGAATCTGCGCCTTGAGCGATTCCACCGAGCGCCCGTCCCACTCCAGCCACAGGGGGTAGTGTTTCGTGTGAACGATGTGGTCGGGGCAGGCGGAGCCAATCAACGCCACCTCGCGAGCGCGCTCGCTGGAGACAAATTCCAGCACTTCGGGCGAATCGTCCACACACAAAACCTGATGCTGCTGCTTGCTGATGGCGCCGCGCAACACGGGCAAAATCGCCCGGAGTGCCTCTTTGCGCGGTTCGGGTTCCAGCGCGGGCACACGCACCCCGCCAAACACCCGGCGCCCGCGTGCATGGTCGGCGATATAATCTTCCGCCTCCTGAATCAGGCGGATGGTGGTTTCGTAGCACGCTTTCGCGGTCTCGCCCCAGCACACCAGCCCGTGCTTGCCCAGCACAATCCCCTCCAGCTGGGGGTTCTCGCGCACCTGTTGCCCGACCGCCTTGCCCAGCGTGAAGCCAGGACGCACATAGGGAATCCAGCCGACGCGCTTGCCATAAAGGCGTTTCACATGGGCTTCGCCGTCAGCGCAGGTTGCAAGGCTGATAATCGCGTCAGGGTGGGTGTGATCCACATGAGCGTGGGGCACGAAGGCGTGCATGAGGGTTTCAATAGACGGGCGCGGACCGCGCGGGGTGAACAGGCAATGCGTGAGGTACTCCACCATCTCCTCATCGGAGAGCGACTCGCGCTCAAAGAGAGGCAGCACATCCTCAAGGCGCAGCCCTGCGATGTCGTTCAGGGTAAGCGTGGCGAGGTCGGAGCCAGAGCCTTTGACCCACAGCACCCGAACCTGCCTGCCGCGAAAGTCGGTCTCTTCTGCCTTAACGGAGGTGTTGCCCCCGTAGATGTTGCACACCGTGCGGTCGGCTCCCAGCAGGCGGGAGCGATAGACCAGCTGTTCGCGCGGGCTGAGCGCTTCGGCTTCCGCATCGTTCCAGAGTGAGCATGGCACAAAAGTTGCTGTTCGCGGCGGCAGGCGAGACTCCTGCCATGAGTCTGCCGCTATCTGGGGATGGAAAGCGCCCTTTCGTCTCAGTGAGGCGTGAGAGGTGTGGTATAATTGAGTAACGATACGCTTGATTCAGGAGGTCTGGAATATGAAACGGGAAAACATCGCGCATAAGGTTCTGCGAATCGGTTTGGGGCTCGTGGCAAGCCTTGTCGTGAGTGCGTCCTTCACGCAGGGAACCTGGACCTGGCAGCAACAGTGCAGTAGCAACGAGTGGCGAACCATCTGTCAGGGTTCCATCTGTGGCTATGACCAGAACGGCAACCCCGTCTACTGGTACGCGAATAACTGGGGGCACACATACTGCGGCTACCAGCCCAGTTTGCCCGGACCGGGTTCTATTGTGCTGTTTCCAACGGGTTCAGGAGCATTACTTGCCAGTAATGTGGACATTTTCAGCGTGACGATAGCCAGCGGCGCTGTGCTGAACTGGAGCTGGGGCACGATGACTCTGCGCGATCCAGGGGGCGCCAATCCCGGTTCTCTGAGCATTCTCAGTGGGGGCACCCTGCTGTGGAGCGGGGGCTCGCTTGACCTGCGAAGCGACTCCAGCGGTAACCCTGGTACGCTAACCAACGCGGGCTTGTTGCGCTGGGTAGGCAGCTACACGCGCGGTTTGAGCGGGTTGCTGGTCAATCAGAGCCAGTTGGTACACGAGGCAGGGACTACCTACTTCAACGGGGCGACTGTGCGCAACGCCAGTGGGGCGACAGCCGAGGTACGCTTTGGCAACTGGTACAACAGCTCAGGGAGTAATCTGGTGGTCAATCTGGGCACGCTGACGAAGACCACTACCAACAGTTTCACCTGTGGTGTGCCGATGCAGCAGCAGAATGCCACCGTGAATGTGCAGGAGGGTACGCTGTCGCTCACAGGCGCCAACAGCACGCACGAGAATGTGAGCTGGAGTGTGGCGTCGGGGGCGACGCTGGCATTTGACCACACGCACATTTTCACGGGGGCGCACGCAGGGAATATTGCGGGCACGCTGGGGGCGTTTTCCAGCAACGCGGTGTTGCGGGCAGGTTCGGCTGGAGCGACTTTCAACTTCACGGGCACAGGGCTGCAGGTTAGC
>FWWL01002562.1_pt1 | contig 37069 bp, 33 predicted proteins | sample 2228331 | NCBI WGS metagenome assembly FWWL01 (sample SAMEA103939775, study PRJEB20133) | metagenome
GGACGTCGCGGGCGCGAAGAACACAGGGGTCATGGCGGCGCTCAAGCGCAACGGTGACAGACGCCGCAGGGCCCCGGAGGCGGATTACACGATCGACGATCTCATCGAACTTTTGACGCTCCCCTGCATGCCGCCGGGCATCGCGCGACCCCAGGTGGCGACGTCGCCGACGCCCCACGAGGACGACAACGAGGGCCGCTACTGAGCGCACGTTGCCCATGCGCGAGCCCGTCGCTACCATGCGCCGTCACCTCGGAAGGAGCGCGGCGTCATGCGGATCGAGGCCGTCCTGTTCGACCTCGGGGATACTCTGTGGCACTTTCCGGCGATGCCTCCGGTGGAGCGCATCCGGGGCGAGACCGTACGCCGTATCTCGGAGCTGCTCCGCTCGTGGGGTATCGACCCCACCGCCGACGGGCGCCAGTTCATCGGCCGCGACATCCGGCTCGCCGTCACGGAAGCCGACGAGCGCGCCTTCGCGACCGACCGCGTGAGCCCAGATTTCGTGGGCCTCACCCAAGAGGTGCTTCGCCGCCACGGCCTCGACCTCCCGCGCGAGCGCGCGGCCGAGGTCTGGGACGCATGGAACCTGGGTGGGCCGTTCTTCGGGCGGCAGCTCTTCGACGACGTCCTGCCGACGCTGGAGTGGCTCCGGTCGCGCGGCTTCCGCATCGGCTGCGTCACCAACCGGATGTACGGCGGCCCCCGTTTTCGGCAGGAGCTCGCCGACTGCGGCCTCGCGGCGTACTTCGAGACGCTCGCTGTGTCGTGCGACGAGGGGTACCTGAAGCCGCACCCGAAGCTCTTCGAACGCGCCCTCCGCGACCTCGGCCTCCCGCCCGAGGCATGCGTCATGGTGGGCGACAACCTCATCGCCGACGTGCGCGGCGCCAACGCCCTTGGCATGACCAGCGTCTGGCGCACGCACCCGGGACGTGAGGTCGACCCTGGCGCGCCGGAGCTGCCGGCCGGCTGGCAGACGCCGGGACCCAAAGGCATCGACCCGGCGGATCCCCTCATGAGGCCTCACTACACCGTGGGCAGCATCGGCGAGCTGCGAACCCTTCCGCCGCTCGCAGGGGCCTGAACGACAGCGCATACGCTACAATCCGCGCGATGACCACCGAAAAGCCCTGGGGCGGGCGCTTCGCTGCCGGCACCCACCGTCTCGTCGAGGAGTACACCGCCTCGGTCGACGTCGACCGACGCCTGTACCGCGAGGACATCGCGGGTTCCATCGCTCACGCTCGCATGCTGGCGAAGCAGGGCATCATCCCCGAGGCTGACGCCACGGCCATCGTCCAGGGACTGCGCGAGATCGAGCGCGAAATCGACGCCGGCACCTTTCCCTGGCGCCGCGACCTCGAGGACGTCCACATGAACATCGAGGCGCGGCTCGCCGAGAAGATCGGGCCGGCGGCGGGCCGCCTCCACACAGCGCGATCCCGAAACGACCAGGTGGCGACCGACCTTCGTCTGTACGCAAAGGGCGCGATCGGCAGAGCTGTGACCGCGATTCGCGACCTTCAGGAGGCGCTCGTCGACCTGGCGACTCGACACCGCCGCGTCGTGATGCCCGGCTACACGCACTTGCAGCGCGCGCAGCCGGTCCTGCTCGCGCACCACTTGCTGGCCTATTTCGAACAGCTCGATCGCGACGCAGCGCGGTTCGTCGACTGCTACCGCCGCACCGACGTGCTCCCCCTCGGAAGCGGCGCGCTCGCCGGCTCACCCTACCCTCTCGACCGCGCGTTCGTCGCCCGTGAGCTCGGCTTTCGCGAGGTCAGCGCGAACAGTATGGATGCCGTCTCGGACCGGGACTTCGTCGTTGAATTCCTGGCCGCCGCCGCGCTGTGCATGACGCACCTCTCGCGGCTGGCCGAAGACCTCGTCCTGTGGGCGAGCGCCGAGTTCGGGTTCGTCCGCCTGCCCGATGAATTCGCGACCGGCTCCAGCATCATGCCCCAGAAGAAGAATCCGGACGTGGCCGAGCTCGCTCGAGCGCGGGCCGCGGTGGTGCACGGCTCTCTCGTCGCGATGCTCGGGATCCTCAAGGGTCAGCCGCTGACCTACAACCGTGACCTCCAGGAGGACAAGGGCCTCTTCTTCGCGACGGAGGACACCCTCCTGGCGACCCTCCACGTCTTCGCGGCGATGCTCCCCCACATCGAGGTCGACGCGCGTCGAGCGCGCCGCGCAGCGAGCGAGGGATACGCCCTCGCGACCGATCTCGCCGACTACCTGACACGCAAGGGCCTCCCGTTCCGGGAGGCGCACCGGGCCGTCGGCGAACTGGTGCGATACGGTGAGGAGCGGAGACGCCCCCTGAGTCGGATGAGCCTGGATGAGCTGCGGCGCTTCTCGCCGTTGTTCGACGAGGACGCCCTGCGCATTGACGTGCGCCGTTCGCTCGCGTCACGTGACGTCCCGGGGGGCACGGCGCCCCGCCGTGTCGCCGCCGCGTTGCGGCGTGCCCGCACCCGCCTGCGGGCCGCCCGCAGCCGCGACCCGCGTCCGGCGCTTCCCTGATCCTCGATCGACGGGCTCGAGGGGCCGCTCGATTCCCTGTTGAACGCGTTCTCCAGCGCCGATACTGCAAGCGGAAGCTGGTCAGTTACGCACATCGAACGTCATTCGTGAACAAGAGAACGAGCGAACGAGCAGCCACCGGGTCCCCCTCGCGCCACGACCGGCTGCGGTCTCCCCGGCGCCGCACGCGTACGACTCCCACACTCAGCGCCCCGCAAGTACGGGCGGTGTTGGAGGCGTCGCCCGATGGTGTGATCGTGGTCGACCTCGACGGGCGGATCTTGACGGTGAACAGCCGCGCCGAGGCCATGTTCGGCTACGACCGCGACGCGCTGCGCGGTCAGCCCGTCGAGGTGCTCATGCCGGAACGCTTCCGGGAGGCCCACCGGCAGCACCGCGAACGGTACCGGCTCGCCCCAGCGACTCGGCCCATGGGCAGTGGGCTGGAGCTGTACGGCCGTCGGGCTGACGGAACCGAATTCCCTGTCGACATCGGTCTCAGCGTGGTGCCCGGACGTCGCGGCCCACTGGCCGTCGCCATTGTGCGCGATATGACCGACCGTCGCCGCACGGAAGAGCGGCTCGCCGTTCAAAACGCCGTCCTCGAGCGGATCGCCACGGGTGAGCCACTCGAGCGGACGCTGAGCGCCATCTGCCGCCTCGTCGAATCGGAGCGCCCCGGGGTGTCGTGCGCGATTCTGTTGCTGGACCCGAAACAAGGGCGCCTGCGCCTCCTTGCAGACCACGAACTGCCGCCCGCGTTGCGACACTCCCTCGAGTCCGTCCCGGTGAACGTCCGTTCGGCGCCCTGCGCCGCCGCGGTCCGGCTACGAAAGGCGGTCGTGATCCCTGACCTCGCCACCGTTCGCCAGTGGAAGCGGTTCGCACGCGCGGCGCTCGCGGCGGGATTCCGCGCCTGTGTCGCCACACCGGTGCTGTCCGCTGAGGGTCGGGCGCTGGCAGTACTGACAGCGCTTTCCCCCTCGCGCGTCGACGACCATGAAGCCGACGAGACCCTCACCGTAGCGGCCAATCTCGTCCGCATCGCCGTGGAGCACGAGCTCGCGGATCGAGAACTCGAGGAGAGCCGGCGACGCCTGGAAACGCTCGTAGACAATCTGCCGGGCATGGTGTACCGCTGCCTCAACGACCCCGACTGGCCCATGGAGTGGGTGAGCCGTGGGGCATTGCCTCTCACGGGCTACCGGCCGTCCGATTTCGTTCGACGGCGCGTCCGCTACGGCGAGCTCATCGAGACGGACGACCGCGCCCGAATCTGGGAGGAGGTGCAGCAGGCCATCGCGCAGGGACGTCCGTTCCAGCTCACGTATCGAATTCGGTCCCGCGACGGCAGCACGAAGTGGGTCTGGGAACGAGGCCGCGGCGTATTCGATCCGTCGGGACGACTGGTCGCCCTGGAGGGCTTTATCGCCGACGTGACAGCGAATCGGAAGGCAGAGGAGGAGCGCGCGCGGCTCGTAGAGATTCTGGAGGCGACGACGGACATCGTGGGTACCGCTGACACGCGTGGACGCGTGCGCTACCTCAACGCCGCGGGCCGGCGCCTCCTGGGCATCGAACGGGAGGACGATCTCACGTCGCGAACCATCGGCGAGCTCCTCCCTGAGCGGCTCCACGCGCTGATCGAGGGCGAGGTCATGTCCACGGCGAGCCGCGACGGCGTGTGGCGCGGCGAGAGCGTCATCGTGAGCCGGGACGGGCAAGAGATCCCCGTGTCCCAGGTGGTGATCGCCCACCGGCGGGCGGATGGCTCCGTCGAGTTCTTCTCGACGGTGGCGCGCGACATCAGCGAGCAGAAGCGGTTCGAGGCGCAATTGGTGCACGCTGCGAACCACGATCCGCTGACGGGCCTGGCCAACCGCCGGCGCTTCGAGGAAGACCTCGAACGCGAGCTCGCCCGCCTTCGTGCCGCCGGCGGACAGGCCGCGCTCCTGTTTCTCGATCTCGACGATTTCAAGGCGGTGAACGATAGTCTCGGCCACCGCGCGGGGGACGAAGCGCTCGTCAGTCTGGCAGGGTTCCTCGCGAGCAGGCTTCCGCCGCCGTCCGTCGTGGCCCGCGTCGGCGGGGACGAATTCGGGGTCCTGCTTCCCGATACGTCGCCCGCGGACGCGAAGACCGTCGCCCGCGAGCTCCTCGATAGCCTCCGGCAGCACACCGTGCTCGTCGAAGGACACGTGGTGCGGACGACGGCGAGCGTGGGCTTGGCGATCCTGCCCGACCATGGCGACTCCACGGGCGAGGTTCTCGCGCACGCCGACCTGGCGCTCTTCGAGGCCAAGGAGCGCGGACGCAACGCCATCGCCGTGTACTCCCCGCGCAGCCGTGGCCAGGCCGCGAGCCATTCGCGCCTTCACTGGCGGCGCCGGTTGGCCGAGGCGCTAGAGGGCGACCGCCTCATCCTCTACGCACAGCCGATCGTCAATCTCGCGACCGGCCATGCCGAGCAGTACGAGCTGCTGCTACGCATCCAGAACGATGACGGCAGTCTGGCCCTACCAGGAGCCTTCCTCGGGGTCGCCGAGCGCTTCGGCCTCATCCGCGAGATCGACCGTCAGGTCGTGCAGCGCGCCATACGGCTCCTACCGACCCTGGACGAACGGGCGCCCGGGGCGCGTGTCTCCGTCAACCTGTCGGGGAAGGCGTTCGCGGACGACCAACTCGTGTCCGTGATCCGCCGCGGCCTCCAGTCAGCCGGCGTCGACCCCTCCCGGCTGGTTCTCGAGATTACGGAGACCGCGGCCATCCGCGACCTCTCGCAGGCACAGAAGTTCGTTCGCAGCTTGAAGAGCCTGGGCTGTCAGTTCGCGCTCGATGACTTCGGCGTTGGATTCGCGTCGTTCAGCCACCTCAAGCATCTGCCGGTGGATTATGTGAAGATCGACGGCAGTTTCATCCGGCACCTGACTCGCGATGACGTGGACCAGCATGTCGTGCGGGCGCTGGTCGAGGTCGCGAATGGCCTCGGTTGCGCGACGGTCGCCGAGTTCGTCACCGACGAAGACACGGTCCGGCTGCTCCGGACGCTCGGCGTGAACTACGGCCAGGGGTTCTATCTCGGAGAACCAGCGCCGCTCGAGGGCATCGGCAGATCGGCGCGGCCAGCGCGTCACCGTGCCGCTTGACCCCGGGCATACCGGCACGATACCCGCGTCCGCTAAGATGCCCGCGATGCGCTTCGACGTGGTCATCGCTCCCTCCATTCTCACGGCCGATTTCCTGCGGCTGGGCGAACAACTCCGCGAAGCGGAAGCGGCGGGAGCCGGGTATCTGCACCTCGACGTCATGGACGGGCGGTTCGTGCCTCCCATCACCTTCGGCGAGTTGGTGGTCGAAGCCATCCGGCGCATGACGTCGCTGCCGCTGGACATCCACCTCATGGTCGACAACCCGGAACGTCACGTCGAAGCGTTCGCGCGCGCGGGCGGCGACATCTTGAATGTGCACGTCGAGGCAACGCGCCACCCGCACCGGGTGCTCCAGACGATCCGAAACCTGGGAAAACGGGCGGGCATCTGCCTCAACCCTGGCACGCCGGTCTCCGCGGTCGAAGAGCTGCTGCCGGAGGCGGACCAGGTCATGGTCATGGCCGTGAACCCGGGATGGGGAGGCCAGTCGTTCATTCCCGCGGCGCTGGGGAAAATCCGGGCCCTTCGCACCATACTGGACGAGCGCGGCCTGCAGGCCGATATCGAAGTCGACGGCGGGGTGAAGCCCACAAACGCGGCTGCATGCGTCGCCGCCGGCGCGCGCGTGCTCGTGGCCGGTTCCGCCGTGTTCAACGAAACGGGGTCTGTTCGCGACAACATCGCGGCTCTGCTCCGCGCCGTCGAGACCGCGACCCTGCGCTCCTGATTGTTCGCACGGCCCCGACCCTGTTAGGATCGAACCCCATGAAACGCTTCGACTACGTCGCGCCCCACACCATCGAAGAGGCCATCGAGGTGCTCCGTTCGCGAGAAGGCGCCAGCCTACTCGCAGGTGGAACCGACCTGCTCGTCCAGATGAAGGAAGGGGGACGGCATGCGCCGCTCGTGGTCAGCCTGCGACGCATCCCTGCCCTGCGGGGGATCTCGGTGAATGCTGATTCCGGGCTTCGAATCGGAGCCGGCACGCTACTCGCCGACGTCGCCAGCCACGAGGCCGTTCGGCAGCGGTATCAGGCGCTCTCGGAAGGCGCGGGCATCGTCGGCTCGATCCAGACGCGGAACATGGGCACCATCGGGGGCAACATCTGCAATGCGGCGCCCTCCGCGGACACCGCGCCCCCGCTTCTCGTGTTCGACGCGGTCGTGTTGATCGCGGGCGCGGGCGGCGCACGTCGCATGCCGCTATCCGAGTTGTTCATCGGCCCGGGTAGCACTGCGCTGCAATCCGGCGAGATCGTCACCGCGTTCGAGCTGCCCCCCGTTCCCCAGCGCTCCGGAAGCGTGTACCAGCGCCACACGCCGCGCAAGGTCATGGACATCGCCGTCGTGGGGGTGGCGTGCCGCGTCGACCTGGACGCGTCGGGCGCCATCGCAGGCGCGGCGATCGCTCTGGGCGCCGTGGCGCCCACGCCCATCCGCTGCCCGGAAGCAGAGGCGTTGTTGCGGGGCGAGCGGCCGTCCGAAGCGCTGTTCGCGCGCGCAGCGGAAGCCGCTCGCGACGCCAGCCGACCCATCTCCGACGTTCGCGGCTCGGCCGAGTTCCGGCGCGAGCTGGTTCGCGTCATGACGAAGCGGTGCCTCGCGATCGCCGCAGCACGCGCAGCCAACGCCACCGAAGCCTGAGGATCGACAGATGAAACGACCGATCACACTGACCATCAACGGGCAGCGCCACGAGCTCTTCGTTGAGCCCAACATCACGCTGCTCGAAGCGGTACGCGACGAAATGCGCCTCACGGGGGCAAAGGAGGGCTGTGGTACGGGCGACTGCGGCGCCTGCTCCATGATCGTCGACGGTCGGCTCATCACCTCCTGCCTCATGCTGGCGGTCGAAGCCGAAGGCGCCGACATCACGACGATCGAGGGGCTCGCGCGGGACGGCGAGCTGCACCCGCTGCAGCGCTCGTTCATCGAACGCGGCGCCGTACAGTGCGGCTACTGTATTCCCGGCATGATTCTCGCCGGCAAGGCTCTGCTCGACACGAATCCGCATCCCACCGAGGACGAAATTCGGCGCGCTATCGCTGGCAATCTGTGTCGGTGCACCGGCTACACGAAGATCGTCGAGGCGATCGCCGCTGCCGCTGCCGAGCTCCAGGGAGTGACGCCATGACCACCACCGCAGAACCGGTCCGCACCGAGCTGGCTGTCGTCGGCAAGCCGACCCCACGCGTGGAGGGACGGAAGAAGGTCAGCGGTAAAGCCATGTACGCCGCTGACGTCCAGCTTCCCGGCATGCTGCACGCGAAGCTATTGCATGCCCCCTATGCTCACGCCCGAATCCGGCGAATCGACACGTCGAAGGCACGGCTGCTCGAAGGCGTCGAGCTCGTGTTCACGGCCAAGGACCTCCCGCAGTTCGAGGCGCGGCGTCGCTCGAACCGGGCGTATGTCCTCCTCGCGGATGACGAGGTCGTCTTCTATGGCCAGCCCGTGGCCGCCGTCGTCGCCCTTACGCCCGCCATCGCCGAGGAAGCCTTAGAACGCATCGAGGTCGAGTACGAGCCGCTCCCGGTCGTGTTGGGCCCAGTCGCGGCGATGGACCCGGCGTCACCCCTCGCGCGCCAGCCGGTCGAGGACATCGACCGCTCGGAGGCCCAGGGCCACGTGTCCTTGAACGTCCAGGAGGAGCAGGGAACCGGGAAGCCGACGAACATCGCCTCGCAGGTGCGCTTCACACGCGGCGACGTAGAACAGGGCTTCGCCGAGGCCGACATCGTCATCGAGCGGACGTACCGCAGCCCATTCATGCACCAGGGGTACATCGAGCCCCATGTGACCGTAGCCGACTACGACCCCGTGTCCGACGAGCTCACGCTGTACACCGGCACGCAAGGTCAGTTCTTCGTTCGGGACCAGATTAGCAACATGCTCCGCATCCCCGAGACGAAGATTCGCGTGGTCGGCATGGAGCTCGGCGGCGGTTTCGGGGGCAAGATTTTCCTGACCCAGGCGCTGGCAGCCCTGCTCGCGCGGGCCGCGAACAGGCCCGTGAAGCTCGTCTACTCCCGCTCGGAAGACCTCATGGCGGCGACGCCATCCGGCGCATGCGTGGTCGACATCAAGACAGGCATGAAGCGCGATGGTCAGCTCACGGCGCTGAAGGCGCGCCTCGTGTACGATTCCGGCGCCTTCCCGGGGGCGCCCGCCGTGGTCGGCGCCATCCTGCTGGGCGGCTCCTACCGATTCCCCAACCTCGACATCGAATCGTACGAGGTGCTCACGAACAAGGTGAGCGTTGGTGCGATCCGCGCGCCGGGCGCACACAATGCGGCGTTCGCTGTCGAATCGCAGATTGACGAGATGTGCCGCCAGTTGGGCCTCGACCCCCTCGAAACGCGCCTCCGCAATGCCGTCAGCGAGGGCGACGAGATGCCCAGCCAGCAGAAGTACCCGCGCATCGGCCTCCGGGAGTGCCTCGAAGCCGCCGCTCGGAGCGAGCTCTGGCGCGAACGGGAGGCGTTCAAGGCCGCGGCCCCGCCCGGCAAGAGGCGCGGCGTCGGCCTCGCTGTTGGCGGGTGGCTGGGCGGCCTCCAGCCCGCCTCGGCCATCGTCGAACTCAACGGCGACGGCACCATCAACGTCGTGGTCGGCGCGAACGACGTAACGGGCACGACCACCACCTTCGCGCAGATCGCGGCCGAAGAGCTCGGGGTCGACATCGGTCAGGTCAACGTCATCGTCGGTGATACGCGAACTGCCCCGTTCGCGGGCATGAGCGCGGGCTCGAAGACGCTGTTCACGGTCGGACGCGCGGTAAAGGCCGCGGCGGAAGACGCCCGCCGCCAGATTCTCTCGGTCGCTGCCGAGCGGCTGGGCGTGACGGCGGAGGACGAGCTCGAGATGTCCGGCGGAGAGGTTCGAGTGAAGGGACAGCCAGAGAAGGCGCTCAGCTTCCGGCGCATCGGCGGCATCACCACCGGATTCGGGGCCCAGCACGCGCCCATCGTCGGTCGCGGCTCCATCACGGCACGGCGACAGGCGCCGGGCTTCACGGCCCAGATCGCCGGCATCGAGGTCGACGAAGAGACGGGCGAGGTCACCGTGCTTCGCTGGGTCAGCGCGCAGGACGCCGGCTTCGCCGTCAATCCACTGAACGTCGAGGGCCAGATCCAGGGTGGCACGACCCAGGGGCTCGGGATCGCTCTGTGGGAAGAGATGGTGTTCGACGACCAGGGCCGACTGCGCAATCCGTCCCTGCTCGACTATCGCATGCCCACCGCCGCCGACGTGCCCACCATCGAGACGATCATCGTCGAGGTCCCGTCGGAGGACGGGCCGTACGGCGCACGCGGCGTCGGGGAACCGTCCATCGTCCCAGGGGCGGCAGCCGTCGGCAACGCCATCCGCGACGCCCTGGGTGTACGCGTGACAGAGGCGCCGATTACGCCCGAGCGAATCCTGCGGGCTCTCGGCCGAATCTAGTCGGGCCGCCAGACAACCTCGTACAGCCGCACCGGCTCGTCGAATCCGCGAAGCGCGGCGTCGCCTCGATCCGCGAAGACGAACCCCTTGCCGGCACACAACTGCCGCACCACATCGGAGCAGAGTACATCGCCGGGCCGGGCTTCGTGGCAGATGCGCGCCGCGAAGTCGACCGCCGCTCCGAACAGATCCTGGTCCTCAGCGATGGGCTCGCCGGCGTTCAAACCGATATGCACCTGAAGATCAGGGTCCCCCCGGTCGAGGACAGCGGTTTGGATGGCGCACGCACAGCGGACGGCGCTCGAGGCGGACTGAAACGAGGCCATGAGGCCATCGCCCGTGTGCTTGATTTCCGTCCCGCCATGCTCGCGCAGGGCGAGCCGCACGATGGTGTTGTGCGCCTGACGCACCGCCTGTGCCCGCGCATCACCGTAACGCCGCGCGAGCGAGGTCGACCCGGCGATATCCGTGAACAGAATCGTGACCGTCCCTCGCCCAGACCCTCGCGTCACGGACTCGAGGCGCAGATCGACGCCGAGAAAGCTCCCCATGGCGGCCAGTACCGCCTCAGCGTCTCCCTCCCACGGGTTGTGTTGCGTTCCCTCCAAGGCGACGAACTGAGCCCCTGGAATGCAGCCAGCGAGGAATCGACCCTCGCGGATGGGGACCGCCAGGCTCTGCCTTCGATGGAGCACCAGCGTGGGGACTGCCACCTGTGTGGCGTCGGCGGTGACGTCGAGCTCGTAGGCCAGCGTGTACAACGCTGCCGCCATCTCGGGAGAGATGAGCTCACGAAATCGGGCCGGCTGACGGAACTCCGTGGAGCGAGCGTCAGGATTGGTCCGGTGGCTCAGGAGCAGCAGCGCGGCTTCCGGCATCGCGCGGATCGTTTCGAGCAGGCGTTGCTTCCATTCGGCCGTCGCGATCTCCGCGCCGCGCGCGTAGGTTCCATCGAGCACGAGCCTCGTGACGCGCCGCGGATGACGGGCCGCGTACCTCACCGCAATGGGTCCGCCAAAGGCGGTGGCGTAGAGGGTCACCTCGTCGAGCGCAAGCCCCTCCACGAGCGCCTCGAGATCCAGGGTCAGCGCATCGAGGTCGGCCCTCGACGGCCGCCGCTCAGAGAGGCCGTTGCCACGGGCGTCGAACCTCACGACCGTGAAGTGCTTCGCCAGCGCCTCGAAGAACGAACGGTAGGCGTCGTCGGCCCAGAGCAGCTCGAGGTGGCTCACCCAGCCTCGCACGTACACCAGCGGAGGGCCTTGCCCGTGCACGCAGTAGGCGATTCGCACGCCGTCCGCCGTCGTCACGAACTGAATCGGCGCGCCCAAGGTGGCCCCCTTTCGAGCGCCCGCGGGGAGGGCGCGGGAGCGCGTTGCGGATCGTAGGCATCAAGTTTATCATCCGACAATCCGCGCTGCGCGACATGTCCTCACGGGGGGACGAGCAGCGTGGCACTGGAGGATCACGCCATGCCGATGATGCAGGCGATGGTGGAACGAGCGAATCACCGGTTCAACCGCGAGAACATCGAGTCGATGCGGAAAGAGTCGGCATCGCTGGCGCCCGGGGAGGACCTCGCCGCAGGCGCGCGAGCGCTGGGCATCGCCGCCAACGGGCGTGAGGAGGCCTTCCTTCGCGCATGGCCGCCGGGCATCAGAGAGGCGATCCGAGCGGCGGTCTACGACGCGCTGGTTCGGCCCGATGGTCCACTGCCCGTGCAGTTCACCTGGTCTCCCGCCTACGACTACGAGGTGACCGTGTGGGAAGTCGCCGGCACGGCGGAGAGCATGGGCGGGATGACCATTGCCCTCAAGAGCCCCGTGCCAGGACGGTAGGAGTGCTCTGAACGGCCTGGCGGCGCGCCGATACTTCCACAATGGGTTGTCTCGAGGGGGTATCGATGCGACGCCAGCGGATTCGGTCGTTCGTGCCGGCTCTGACCGTGCTCGCCGCCGGGGCCCTGCTCATCCACACGCTCGCGGCAATCACGGTCTCGACTGGCATCGCGAAGGGTGAGGCGATCGGGGACTGGGTCGCGTTCTACACGGCGGCCCGCATCGTCGCCCGCGGCGATGCGACCTCACTCTACGACCCGGAGACGCAGGCAGGCGTCCAACACGCGCTGTTCGGACCGGGAGAACCGTTCGCCTACGCCCAGCCCGCCTTCGTCGCGCTCGCGTTATCCCCCCTGGGCCATCTCCCGTTCGCGACGAGCTTCTGGGTCTGGCTGGCGGTGAACGTCGCCATCGGCCTGCTCCTCCTGCGCATCGCGTGGGACGCGACGGCGGATTGGTCCCGCGCCGACCGAGTGGTGTCGCTCGGCCTGGCGGCCGTGTCGACGCCGGTCATGTTGTCGCTGCTCAACGGCCAGCTCGACCTCATCGCGCTCGTGGGCCTAGTCGGATGCTACGCCCTCCACAACCGGGGCCACCACCTAGGCGCGGGGGCCGCGCTCGCGCTCGCGCTCGCGAAGCCTCAGCTCGTGGTGGGCGTCGCCCTGTTGCTCCTCGTTCGACGGGCGTGGAAGACGCTGGCCGCGTTCCTCGTCGCGGGGGCGACGCTGTTACTCGCGCCCGCAGCGTTCCTGGGCCTCGGCATCATCGCCGACGAGATGCGGCTGCTCACCTCGGTAGCGGGCGCGTCGCACCACTTCCGCGTCAATGCGGGGATGATGGCGAATGTCCGCGGCGCTGTCGTGAGCCTGACCGGCTCGGGCAGCGTCTTCCTGTGGGGACCACCGTTCGCGATCGTCGCCCTCACCGCCCTCGTGGTCGCGCTGACCTCGTGGCGCCGCCGGGAGACTGAGCCCGAGGGCGCATGGGCGCTCGCGTTCCTCCTCCCGTTGCTCGTGTCCCCACACGTCCATATCCAGAGCCTCGTCCTCCTTCTGCCGGCGGCGCTTCTGTACATGGATGCCCGGTCCCGAGCGACGCAGCCAGTGGGACGCCAGTGGGTCATCGCGAGCTACCCAGCGCTGACGCTCTTGTGGGTCGCGACCGTCGCGGGATTCGCCGCGCTGTTCCTGGCGCCGCTCGCGGCCTTCACGCTGGCCGCACGGGGATGGCCTGCCCGCCGTGAGGCGCAGGAGCGCGTCGCGCTCCCGCTGGCGGCCTAGAGCGACGCGGGCAGAACCACGAGCCGGCCATCGCGGCGGACCGCTCGCGGCGCGAGGGCGAAGACGTCGGGCTGCGCCGCGAATCTGAGGTCATCACCAAACCCCAGCGCCTCGAGGTCACGGCCGTGCGCGGCATCTCGGAACGCAGCGTAGGCGTCGCCGTCGTACGCCCGCCAGAGCCCGAGGGCCAGCGCGGCGTCGTCGGTGAGCTCGACGCCCTCGCTCAGCGCCAGGTCGACGAACGCGCCTGCCGTCACGACGTCCTCCAGCGCGATGCGACTCCCCGCCTCTCGCCCTGCGCAGACGAGCTCGAGCGTCCGCCCTCGCGCCTCCTCCAGTGCGGCCCGCAGCGCGGCCTCTCGGTTCACCAGCGCTCCTACGAACACAGCCTCGGCGTCCTGTGCGGAGAGCAAGGCGCGGGTTCCATTGGTCGTGGCGCAGATCATCGTGCGGCCGCGGAGCACCGCCCGAGAGAGCTCTACGGGAGAATTGCCGAAGTCGAACCCCTTGGGCCGGCGCGAGCGCGTCTCGCCGAACAGCAAGGGCCGCGCCCGTCGCCGTTCGAGCTCCCCCGCGGCGTCCCGGGCCGCACGCAGGCTACCGCAGACGACGACCTCCACGGCCCCTCCAGCGAACACCGCTGCGAGCGATGTCGTCGCTCGGAGGACATCGATGACCACCGCCACGTCGCGAGACACGCGAAGTGAGGGGAGAAGCGCGACGTGCACACGCGAACGGCTCATCGACGACCCGCGCGGACGCAAAGAAGGCGCCCTTCGGGGGAAGGACGCCTCGCTCGTCTCGATGTGGGAAACCGCCGCCACTCAGCCTTGCTTGCGTCGGTCGAAGTCATCCAGGTCCAGGCTCTCGATGAACTCCCGGAACGCGGACATCTTCTCCAGCTCCTCCGGGCTGGGCGGCGTCGTCCGCTCGATGGCGTGTTCGCCCGTACCCTCGACGGGCTCACCCTCCTTGTCGAGCACCACGCCTGCCTTCTCGAGGACCGACTCCTCAGCGTAGATCGGCACCTTCGCCCGCACCGCGAGGGCAATGGCGTCGCTTGGCCGCGAGTCGATCTCCAGCGTGCGCCCGTCCTGGGTGAGCACGACACGGGCAAAGAACGTGTCGTTCGACAGGTCGTTGACGACGATGTACTCGATGGTCGCGCCCAGCGAATCGATGACGGACCGCAACAGGTCGTGCGTCAAGGGACGCGCTACCGCGACGTCCTGGAGACGGACGGCGATGGCGTCCGCCTCGGCGGCGCCGATCCAGATGGGCAGATAGCGGTCGGCGTTCTTTTCCTTGAGGATCACGACGCGCTGGTAGTTCACCAGGTTGACCCGGATGCTTTCGATCGTCAACTCAATCACGTGCGCTCACCTCGGGTTGCGCTGCTTCGTCAGTCTAACGTTCACCGGAGAGGGGTGTCAATTGTGCGCTCGCCTCAACAGTTCACTTCCTCTAGGGAACAGCGCCGGCCTGTCGTCTGCGTTCGACTTGCTCCGAGATGCCGTACTTCCAGTCGACCCACAAGCTCAAGGCGGCGACCGCCGCCATGATCGCGGCGATCCCCAGAATGACCGTGCTCACCCCGTAGATGTCGGCAACGCCGCCCGCGAGCATGAGGGGGATGATCGAGACGCCATTCGCGAGCACGACTTGGGCGGCGAAGACCCGCCCCCGCATCTCCGCGGGCGCGCGCTCGTGCAGGATGGTCTGCGCGGGCGCGTTGACCAGCGCGAACGAGAACCCCAGCGGGCCGGACAGCGCCGTCGTCAGCGCGACGAGGATGGAGAGGCCGCCGAAGCGCTCCGCCGTTTCCTCCGCGAAGGGGTTCAGATGCTCGGTGCGCCGCAGTGCGTCGCCGATGGTTTCCACCATGCCGAAGGCCGCCAAACACACGGCGAGCCCCGCCAGGCCGATGGCTACGGTTCGCACCTTGCCGAAGCGGTTGGCCACTCGGGGCAGAAAGCGGAATCCGAGCAGGGCGCCGAACGCCACGGGCGCGAACACGCTCACTGCGCGGTCAGGCGCGATCCGCAGGATGGCCTGCATGTACCGCGGGACGAGGACGGCGAACAGCAGCACGAGCGTGCTCGCCAGGGTGACGTGCAGCATCGCGAGATTGGTCGTCGGATCGTTGCGGATGCTGCGGATCGCGGACCAGTACTCGGACGCCGCGAGGCGGAAGTCCTCGAGCGTGGGCAGTTGGCGCTCGGGACGGCCGTCGTCGTGCTCGACCGTCGGCAGCAGCCGGGCGAGAGCCGACGCCGCCAACAAGAGGACGATGCAGATCACGAACAACACCTCCGGGCCGAACGTGGCCAGGACGACGGGGGACAGCACGATCATGCCCGCGAGTTGGCAGATCGTGACGGTCATGCTGTAGGTGCTGTTCGCGGCGATGAGGTCCTCGCGCGATACGAGGAACGGGATCGTCACCGTGTTCGCCGTGTTGAAGAACTGTCCGGCCGTCGCGAACACGAGGTTGATGCCGATGAGCCCCCAGGCGTGGTCGACGCTCAGGAGGAACCCTACGGTGGCCAGCGCCCGGATGAGGTTCGTGATGATGAGGAGACGCCGCTTGCTCCACAGGTCCACCAGCACGCCCGAGAACACGCCAGCAACGAACGTCGGCACCACGTAGGACAGGACGAGCACACTGGTGAACGTCGACGTCTTCGTGAGGTCGGTGACCACCACGAGAAGGGCGAAGAGCAGCGCATTCTGCGCCGTCTGGCCGAGGAGTTGGACGAGGAAGAGGATGAAGAAGCCACGGTTGCGCAGCACGGACGCAGGCCGTCGTGGGGGCTCCGCCCCCGGGGCATAGCGCACGCCAGGCGTTCGGGAGCTCACGACGCCGCCTCGCTATACCGGCTCCGGAGCCAGTACCACACCGCCATCATGGCGACGACCGTTCCCACGGCGACGAAAATCCGATCCGCTCCTAGCACCTGTGCGATGGCGCCGGTGAGCAGAATCGGTGGGATCGACGCAAGATTACTCAGCACCACCTGCGCCGCGAAGACGCGCCCCTGCATCTCGACGGGGATACGTTCGTTGACGATGGACCGCGCCGAGATGTTGATGAGCGTGTATGCCCCAGCGAGCAGCACGGCGAACGCAGTCGTGACCAAGAGCCGGGCGCCCGTAGCGCCCAGCCCGAACAGGTCCTCGAAGCTCGCCCCGATCGGCTGCACCATCCCGATGACCACCATGCCCGCCACCAAGACGACGAAGGAGAGGCCTACCACCTGCGCCTTGGACAAGAACCGCTCGAGCGCGGGCGCGAGGCGCATGCCACCCAGGATGCCGAGAGCCGCAGGGGAGAGCACGAAGATCGCCCACTGCGGCGCGACGTGGAGCACGCCGTCGACGTAGCGAGGCGCGAGGCTCACCGTTACGAGCGCCGTGACGCTCGCCAGCGTGAGGATGATCACGCTCATGTACGAGGGGGCGTCCTTGGAGAGCGTGTGCCACGCGCGTGCGAACTGCTCCCGAACCTCGCGCACCGTCACCCTTCGGATACCTCGCGCGCTCTCGACTCCGAACCCGAGCGTCGTTCCGAAGAGCAGTCCGCCGAGGACGAACAGCGCCGCGGCGATGAGAAAGAGCGGCGGCACGAACAGCGCGAGGAACAGCGGCGCGAGCACCGCCATGCCCGCAACCTGCGAGATCAGCGTGCCCAGGTTATTCGCCGCGTTCGCCGCCGTGAGGTCCTCCTTCGGGACGACGAGCGGCAGGCTCGCTCCTTCGGCTGGTGAGATGAACTGCGACGCGAGGGCCAGGAGCAACCCCATCCCGTACAGCGTCCACACGCTGTCGTACGACCCGATGAGGAGGAACGCCAGCACCCCTCTCGCCAGGTTGCCCCCGAAGAGCACCAGGCCTTTGGGCGCCCGATCTGCGAGGACGCCGCTGAAGGAGCCGAGAACCGCTGAGGGCAAGATGTACGACACGACGAAGAGGCTGGAGTGGATCGCCGACCCGGTCTCGCGGACGACGAGAATCAGCAACGCGTAGAGGACGGCGTTGGCTGCCGTGTGCGACGTCAGTCTCCCCAACCAGAACCGGAGGTACGCGTCCCGCTCGAACAGGTACGAGCCACCGGTCAGCGAGGAGAGCCGCGCCACCAGCGAGCGGGCATCGATCGCCACGGTCTGGCCCATCGCTCAGTCGCGCTCGAAGATGAGGCGCACCTTGGCCTCGTCCGGCTCGGGGCCGCGCTCGATGAACGTCTTGAGTCGCTTCTCGAGGGTGACCCTATCCAGAAGCACGCGCCTTCCGCAGGTACGGCAGCGCAAGCCGATATCCGCGCCGAGGCGTACCACCTCCCACTCGAAGCCGCCGCAGGGGTGCGGCTTCCGAAGCCGTACGACGTCGCCCATTCGAAAGTCGATGACGGTCATGTTCGCTCCGGCGCTCCTCGCGCCTCGTCGATTTCGCGTCGAAATCGAAGCGCCGCCTCACGCACTCCGTCGGCGAATCGCGGGCCGCTGCCAGCATAGAGCACAGCGCGCGACACGCTCACCAGCGCGCCCAGCCCCCGGTCGTCCATCGCCGCCCGGACCGCCACGCGGACGTCGCCTCCCTGCGCTCCCACGCCAGGCACGAGGAACGGCAGCGTCGGGCACAGAGCCCGAAGCCGGGCGAGCTCTTCAGGATACGTCGCCCCGGCCACCAGGCCGACATTTCCGTGTCGTGACCAAGTCTGCGCATACCGGGCGACTACCTCGTACAGCGGCCGCGGACCTTCCGGCGTGTCCACCAGCAGGTCTTGCAGGTCGCGCGCCCCCGGATTCGACGTCCGGCACACGACGAAGACGCCCTTGTCCGATCGCCCGAGGAACGGCTCCAGACTGTCGCCGCCCAAGTACGGGTTCACCGTCACCGCGTCGGCGCCGAGCGCGTCGTACAGCGCCTCCGCATACGCGCGCGCCGTATGGCCCACGTCGCCCCGTTTGGCGTCGACCAGCGTCACCACGCCCGACGGCACCGCCTCGAGCGTCGCCTTCAAGGCTGCGAAGCCTCCTGGTCCGAGGCGCTCGTAGAAGGCGATGTTCGGCTTGTACGCGCACACGAGGTCGGAGGTGGCATCGATCACGGCCCGATTGAAGGCGACCACGTCGTCGATGGGCATGCGTTCTGGTTCGGGGTCGAGGCCGATGCAGAGCAGGCTTCCCGAACGCTGCCACGCCGCTTCCAGCCGTTCGCGGAAGGTCATATGCCGTCCCCCGACGGCGCGCCGGCCTGCGCCGCCGTGAGCCGCTCGCGGACGCGGGCGAAGGCGTCGGGGTCGCCCGATGTGAGGTACGTCACGCGCCCCTTGTGACCGGATGGGTGTTCGAGACCGAGCTCGACGAGCACCTGGCTGACACGCCTTGCCACGGGCTCCGCCGTCTCGATGACCTGGACTCGTGGTCCCAGCATTCGCTCGATCGCCGGCTTCAGGAAGAAATAGTGCGTGCAACCCAGCGCCAGCACGTCGACATCCTCCCGCTCCAGCGGTGCGAGCGCCTCACGTAGGAGCGCCTCGGGCGCTAGATCGCCTCGTTCCACGGCAGCGGCCAAGCCGCGGCCTGGCAGCGTCACCACCTTCGCCCCGTTGGCGTAACGCTGGACGAGACTGGCCAGCCGTCGCCCCTCGAGCGTTCCCTCGGTCGCGAGCACAGCGATGCGTCCGGTTCGCGTGAGCGCCGCTGCGGGCTTCACGGCTGGCTCCATGGCCACGAACGGCACCGCGAAGCGGTCGCGGAGGTAGTCCACGGCAGCGGACGTCGCTGTGTTGCACGCCACGACGATGAGCTTCGCCTCGTGTTCCAGGAGACGCTGAACGGCGGCCTCGGCGAGCGCTCTGACCTCCGCCTCCGGACGATCGCCGTAGGGGAAGTGGGCGGTGTCGGCGAAGTACACCAGGTCTTCGGCGGGGAGCAGGCGCCGGATTTCGGCGAGGACGGCCAGTCCGCCGACTCCCGAGTCGAACACGCCGATGGGACGGGGGTCTGGCATGCGGGCTCCTGGCTCGCACGGATCGTAGGCAGCGCCAACGGCGCGCGTCAAGCCGAACGGCGACGCCGCCGGCGCGCGCCCCTCGACGCGGAGGCGCGACCACACGCGAGAGGCGTGCGAAGCGCGTTCCGGACAACGCGCGACCCCGGCCTTGCCGACCGGGGTCGCATGCGGCGTTCGATGCCCGCCCGACCTTAGCAGCGTCCGCGTTTGATCCAACCCGGTGGGCACGGAGTCGCCGTCGGGCTGGGCGTCGGCGACGCCCCGGGATCGGGCGTGTTGGTCGGTGTCGGGGTTTGCGTCGGCGTGGCCTCGCCACCCGTTTCCGGGTAGAGCGCCGACACGCCGTCGATGTCGTCCTGGTGGAGCTGGCAGTGCGCGCCCGTGTAGTAGGCGTACATCACCGCCTGCGTGTTGTCGGAATGCCCCAGGCCGAGTCCATGTCCCAGCTCGTGCAGGTACACCGTCTGCAGATCGAATGCACCACTCACGTTGGCACACGTCGTGCTCCACGTGAAGTTGGTGTTGTCGATGGCCATGTCGAACTCATCGATGCTGGTGGAGTACCACGTGACGCCCAGAACGCTGGGATCCTGGATGTCGATCCACCCGACGTCGTTCTTGCCGTCGAAGAACTGCCGGCCCGGACATTCCTTCACGAGCGAGGGACACCGCGTCGTGTCGCCCCCGTCCGCGAACGCGAACGACGACGTAGGGACATCGGTCCACGTCTGCATCGCGGCCGTGAGCTGGGATCGCGCCGTCGAAGCGTCGAGGTACGCGGGGCGACCCCCGCCGTTGTACTGCACGACGACGGGCAAGACATCCCACACGAGACCGGTGGTCGTGTACCCGGACGACTCGACTTCGGTCAGCGGCGCTGCCTCTGGATAGGCGCGCCGTAGCGCAGCCCGCGCCGCTGCATCAGGGTCAGCGCCTCTCGGCACCACCGCCCACACTTCTACGATGACCCGTTCCCCGCCGATGTTCACGACGCCCTGCGCCGCCGCCGCGAGTGGCACCTGCTGCCGTCCCTCGGCCGCCCCTCCGAGCGCCAGCCACAGCGCGCCCGTGACGACCGCGGCCAACGGAATCCCGATCGCTTTCCACGCTGCCATGTCAACCTGCCCCCAAATCCGACGCCCGGGCGGAATGGTCCGCCCGGATCTGCAGTCTCGCACTATGGTACAACGCGAACGCAAGCGGAACCGTACAGGGAATCCCCGACGTCGCGCCTCAGGCGATCTCGAGCATCCGCTGCAGGGCGATTCGAGCCCAGTGGGCGGTCTCCTCCGGCACCTTCACCTGATTCACGATACGCCCTTCGACCAGGCTCTCCATCGCCCAGGCGAGGTACGCGGGGTGCACCCTGTACATCGTCGAGCACGGACAGACGACAGGGTCGAGGCAGAAGATGATCTTGTCTGGGTTCTCCTTCGCGAGACGGCTCACGAGGTTGATTTCCGTCCCGATGGCCCAGATGGAGCCCGGCTCGCCCGCCGCGACGGTCTTGGCGATGAACTCGGTCGAGCCGTTGTAGTCGGCCGCCTGGACCACCTCGTACCGGCATTCCGGATGCACGATGACCTTCACGCCGGGGAACCGCTCGCGCGCGGCTCGGATCTGGTTCACCGTGAAGCGCTGATGCACCGAGCAGTGCCCCTGCCACAGGATAGCCCGGCTGCGCTCGAGCTGCTCCCGCGTCGCGCCCCCGAGGCTGCCGTACGGAAGTCGGTAGTTCCACAGCACCATCTCGTCGAGGGGGATGCCGAGCTTCACCCCCGTGTTGCGGCCCAGGTGTTGGTCGGGGAAGAAGAATACGCGCCGCTTCTGCGCGTAGGCCCACTCGAGCACCTTGGGAGCATTCGTCGACGTGCAGACGGCACCTCCGAGGCGGCCGACGAAGGCCTTCAGCGCCGCCGCGGAGTTGATGTAGGTGATCGGGAGCGTGTCCTCGGCGATCCCCGCTTCGGTCAGTTCGGCCCACGCGGCCTTCACGTCTTCCTCGTCGGCCATGTCGGCCATCGAACAGCCCGCAGCCATGTTGGGCAGGATCACCTTCTGGTGGGGTGCGCTCAAGATGTCCGCGCTCTCGGCCATGAAATGCACACCACAGAAGACGATGAACTCCGACTCGGGATGCTGCGCGGCGAATTGCGCCAGCTTGAACGAGTCGCCTTTGATGTCGGCGAACTGGATGATGTCCTCGCGCTGGTAATGGTGACCGAGGACGATGGCCCGCGTCCCCAGCTTCTCCCGGGCGGTCCGAATCCGAGCGACCAGCGTCGGCCCGTCGAGATCCCAGTACTCCCGCGGGATGTCCTGCTGCCAGTACGCGAACGACGGTTCCTTCGACAACGGAACCGTCGTGATGGAGTCACCCTCGCAAGCGATGCCGGGCAGCCGGCCATCCGGTGGGCGGACGAGCTCGATCGGGGCGACGGTCATGGCGGAGGGCCTTTCGTCACAGCAGACTTAGTGTTTAGCTTACACTAAGCTACCACAGATGCGCCCTGCTGTCAACGCCCCGATCGCCCTCACAGTGCCACTGGCTCGCGGGAGCTGAAGGCGTATAGCTGCGCCGGACGATGGGCGCCTTCGCGGCGCGTCCGGCCCGTCGGCCGCACGACGCCGGTCGACAGGATCCGCTTGCGGAAGTTCCGCTTGTCGAGCCGCCTTCCCAGGATGGATTCGTACGCCTGCTGAAGTTCGGTCAGGGTGAACTCCTCGGGCAGCAGGCTGTAGGCCACGTTCGTGTACTGGAGCTTCGCTTGTAGCCGCTCGACCGCGTACCGCACCACGCGGTCGTTCTCGAACGCGAGCGGCGGTAGACGCCGGACATCGAACCACGCCGGCTGCCAGTCGCCGCCTTGGCGAAGCCGCACCCGCTCATGGTTCACGAGCGCGAAGTACGTAACGGCGATCGCCCGTCGCGGCGCGGCGCCATCGAGGTCCCCAAAGGTGTAGAGCTGCTCGAGATAGACGTCGCGGACGCCCGTCTCTTCTACCAGCTTGCGGCTGGCCGCTTCGTCCAGCGATTCGCCCGCCTGCAGCACACCGCCGGGAAGGGCCCACCAGTCGCGATACGGCTCCGCCGCCCGCCGAATGAGCAGCACCCGCAGCTCGCCCGCCTCGACGGTGAAGATGACGACGAGAACCGCCACCAGCGGCGGCCCCGCTTGTTCCGTCACGTGTCACGACTCCGAAACGCGAACGCCTCTGCGGACTAGCGCCGACCGCGACGTCGACGGGCACGCCACTCACGCACCCCGATGGAGAGATTCCACACTAACCCCGCGAGCGCCAGCGCACCGACCGCGCCCGCCACCGGGATCACGAGCAGAGCCGTGAACGACATCCCTTCGCTACGCCTCCACCGCCACTGCCAGCGCGCCGCGGAGCGACCAGGCGGTCGCCCCCTCGATGCGCACATCGACCAGATCGCCGGGCGACAGCCCGTCGCCGGTGAAATGGACGAGCTTGTTCGATCGCGTCCGGCCAGTCCACCGCCCGTCTTTAAACGTCTCCACGAGGACCTCCTGGGTGGTGCCGATGAGGCCGGTGTTGATCTCGGTGGCGATGCGCGCCTCGAGCTGTTCGATGGCGTGCAGGCGGCGCATCTTCTCCTCCCGTGGAACGTCGTCCTCGAGGCGGCGCGCAGCGATGGTACCCGGTCGCGGCGAGTACGCCGCCACGTGCACCTTGTCGAACCGCAATCGCTCTACCAGCTCGTACGTCGCGCGGAACTCCTCCGCGGTCTCTCCGCAGAAGCCGACGATGACGTCCGTCGTGATGGCGGCATGGGGCATGAGGCTCCGAATGAGCTCGACCTTCTCGACGTACTCGGCGACGGTGTAGCCACGCCGCATGCGCTCTAGGGTCGCGTCATGGCCCGCCTGTACCGGGATGTTGAAGTACTCGCACACCTTCGGGAGGTTGCGCACCGCCTCGACGATGCGGCGGCTCATGTCCCGGGGGTACGACGTGAGGAACCGGATCCGCCGCAGGCCTGGAACGTCATGAATCGCTTCGAGCAAGTCCGCCAGGTCCGGCCGGTCCGGCAGGTCGTGACCGTACGCTTCGACGGTCTGGCCCAGCAGCGTCACCTCGCGAACGCCGCGAGCGCAGAGATGCTCGACCTCCCGCCGAATGTCGCCGATAGGCCGGCTCCGCTCCCGGCCCCGACGGTACGGAACGATGCAGTAGGTGCAGAACTTATCGCAGCCGTGGATCACGGGCACGTAGGCCGTGACGGTGTCGGGCACCGCGAACGTCGTCGGCCAAAACTCGCCGCCTGTGTCCTCGACGCCGACGGCCTCCAGAATGGGTTCGAACTGCTGGGGACGCGCGAAGACGTCGACGAACGGAAAGCGGCGTCGCAGCTCGTCCACACGCGGTCCAACCATGCATCCCATGACGGCAAGCGTGAAGCGCCTGCCGCGCTCGCGCTGCTTCTTGAGCGTGCCCAGCTTACTGATGGCGCGCTGCTCGGCGTGGTCCCGCACGGAGCAGGTGTTCAGCACGACCAGATCCGCTTCTTCGACGCGGTCGGTGGGGATGAAGCCCAGCCGGTCGAGCCCCGCCGCAAGCTTCTGCGAATCGGCCACGTTCATCTGGCATCCGACGGTCCAGATGTGATAGCGCACCTCAGGCCTCCTCGGCGACGGGAGCAGGGGCCGGCTGAGGGCCACCGTTGGCCCTGCGCGCCGGACGCTCGATGAACCGGCGCAACTCCGCCAGCTCGACGAACTCGTCCGCCGCGTCCACGAGCTCTGCGGAGGCCCGGCCATTCACATCCGTCATCGTGGTCACGACTTGCGTGCGCACGCCCTTCATCCCGAGCGCTTGCACGAGGGGAACGAAATCGCCGTCGCCGGTGAAGAGAATGGCCTTGTCGATCCGGTCGGCGAGCGTGAGGGCGTCGACGGCGATCTGGATGTCGAAGTCAGCTTTGCGACGCTGCGTGCCAGTGGCGTCGTCCTCGTACACCTTGACCGGCTTCTGGACGACCTGGTAGCCGTTCCGGCTCAGCCACGTGACGAAGCCCTGCTGACTCGGGTTTTCAGCGTCGCGTCCGATGTAGTAGAAGGCGCGGAGAAGGCGCCCCTGGCTCTTGATGTACTCGAGGAGACGGCGGAAATCGACCTCGAGCCCCATGCCCTGCGTGGCACGGGCGAAATTCCAGCCGTCGATGAACGCGGCGACGCGATCGAGAGACGTTGCTGGCGATGGCATCGGACGCTCCGTCGCGGCCCCACGAGCCGCTCGCGTCCCAGTATACGGACGCATCGCCGCACCCGTCTAACGCCTTTTGAGCGGGGGTGGACGAGCTCGGTATACTTGAGTGCCGCGGAGGGATCGCATAGTGGTCTAGTGCGGCCGCCTGCTAAGCGGTTACCCTGGGAAACCGGGGTCATGGGTTCGAATCCCATTCCCTCCGCCATCCCGACGCGCAGTCACACCGGGGCCCATGTTCGGGCCCCGTTCCATTTCCCCGAAATCTTCACGATTTTCACGCGGCAGCCCCCTTGACAAGGCCGCCAGCGATATGCCAGCATAATGCCAGCATTGCGACAGCTAGGAGCCGACACCGTGACCGAGATCCGCACCGACGCCGTCTTCGACGCGCTCCGCCAGCCCCTCGCCCTCATCGACGATGAGGCCCGGCGCGAGGCCATCCAGCGCTACGTCGACGCCGCCCGCATCGCCCTCGAGCGCGCCGTCTTCGACCTGCTGTCGGCGGTCGTCGACGATATCAACGCCGCCATCAAGGACCGCTACGAGGTCCGCTTGAGCTATCGCTCCGGCGGTCTCGCACTGGACGTGCGCCCCGTGACCGCCGCGCACGAGGAGCGCGGGGACACCGTTTGGACGCTCGGCGAGGGCGAGGTCGAGAAGATCACGATTCGCATCCCCGCGGAGCTGAAGGACCTCGTGGTCCAGGCATCGGCTCGCGCCGGCACGTCGCTGAACAGTTGGTTCGTACGCACGCTCGCGCAGGCGCTCCGGGACATCGAGCAGCGCGGCGAGCGCACGCCGCCGGGTCCGTCCCGTCCGCCCCAGGAAGGGCCGGGCCGTGGGGGCTCTCGTCTGAGCGGTTGGGTGGGCGGCGAGTAGCTGGCCCTGCCCAGAGTCATCGAAGGAGGCCCAACATGGCGCCATGGATCCTCGTCGAACTCCTGGCCGAACAGCGTTCGCAGGAGGCGGAACGCGCGGCCCAGCGGGCGGTCACGCTCGCCCGGACGGAGTCGGCTTCTCGGGGTGCCCTCGCGGCGCTGCGGTCGCGACTGGCCCGGACCCTGTTCGCTGCGGCGGTTCGGCTGGATCGCACCGTGGCTGGCAACGGCGCAGCCCGCACCGCCGGGCGCGCAGCCTGAGTCGAGGAAGGTAGGCCCCCACTTGATCCGACTCACGCTCTTCATCAGCGCGCTGCTCCTGGCGGTCGACGCCACGCAGCCCAGCGACCCCTGGCTCGTCGCCATCGCGGTGCTCTCGGGCATCGCCATGCTCACGACGCGTGGCGAGCTCCCCCGGGGCGCGAACATCGCCATCTTCGTCATCTCGTTGCTCCTGCTGACCGAGAGCATCGACTGGAACGACGGCTGGTTCATCGCCATGGCCGTCCTGAGCGGATTCGCCCTCTTCGCGCGTCCCGTGCAACGGCTGGACCGTGTCCGGCGCTGGCGCCGACGCTGGCGTGAGTGGTTCGGGGAGGACTGGCCCTTCGGGTGGGACTGAGCGGCGCGCGCACGATGGAATACATTCGGACTCACGACATCGAATTCACCACCGGCTCCTCCTGCCGGCTCACGGTCGACGATGCGGCCGGCGCCACCGTCGTCGAAGGGCGCGACTCGGACCGCGTGAAGGTTCAGGTCATCGCCCACCTATGGGAGGACACCGCGGCTGACGCCGATGACACGATGGCTCGCATCATCCGAGGTATCCGGCAAGACAACGGCTCCGTGCACATCGAGATCCCCCGGTTGCGGTCGAGCGGCCCCTGGTTCTTCTTCGGGCGCGGGTCTCACGTCGACCTCCAGATCGAGGTCCCGAGGAACGCAGCCGTCCGGGTCGCGAGCCGCAGCGGCCGTGTGGAGGTCGCCCGCGTCGCCGGTCCTGTCGAAATCGAGCAGCGGAGCGGCCGCACCACCGTCCTGAGCGTTTCGGGCGACGTGCGCATCGCTTCCCGCAGCGGCGCCGTCGAAGCCGAGGACGTGGGCGGATCGCTGACCGTGCGGTCGCGCACGGGCAAAGTGACGGTTCGCCGCGTCGCCGGCGACCTCACGGTGCAGTCGCGGACCGGCGCTGTGCAGGTCGAACAGGCCCGGGGCGCCGTCGACGTCGAATCGCGCACGGGCCGCATCGTCGTCGAAGGAGCGCAGGGCGACGTGCGCGCGATCACCACCACCGGGGCGATCTCCGTTAGCGATGCAGGCGCCCGCGTTCACATGGAGGCGACGACGGGGGCCCTCCGCTATCGGGGAGCCGTCTGCGGCGACATGAACCTTCGCGTGACGACCGGCGGCATCACCCTGGAGGTGGATCCCGACCGGCCGTTCTACCTCGACGCGGAGACCGTGACCGGCCGGATCACGTCCGACTTGCAACCCCGCCGCGAGGGCGGTCCGACTGGCGCTGCGCCGACGGTTCGTCTCCGCGCCGTGACTGGCGCCATCACCATCAGGCGCCTTTCGCCACGCTGAGCTCTCACCCGAGGAGGAGGTCCGTCATGACCCGTCAGACAATCGCCATCGACACAGCCGAAGCCGACGGCCTCGTGACCGACCTGATGAACGAGCATGGCCTTCCGGGGCTCGCCGTCGCGCTGGTGGCCCGCGACGGCGTCGTCTACGCGCGCTGCTTCGGCCTCGCCGACGCCCTGGCGGGCCACGAGGTGACCCCGGACACGGCCTTCCGCATCGGGTCCATCTCGAAGACCTTTACTGCCATCGGGCTCATGCAGCTCTGGGAGGAGGGCCGCTTCGGACTGGACGATCCGGTCAACCCCTATCTGCACGCGTTCCAGGTGCGGCACCGAGACCCCGACGCGCCGCCGGTGACGTTCCGCCACCTGCTGACGCACACCGCGGGCATCGGCGAGGTGCGCCGCCTGCGCGATTTCCTGGACGTGCGCCGCGTTTTCAAACTGGGCGTTCGGGAGGACGAACCTGTCCTGCCGCTGGGCGACTACTACGACGGTCTGCTCCAGCCCGAGCTTCCGCCGGGCGTCAAATGGGCGTACGCCAACCACGGCTTCGCAACGCTCGGACAGCTCATCGCGGACATCAGCGGTGTGCCATTCGAAGCGTACATGCGGGACCGCGTGTTCGAGCCCCTGGGCATGCGTCACACGGACTTCGTCCGGACGGAAGCGATCCGAAGGCGGCTCGCTGCAGGCTACCAGCACCGGCGCGGCCTCTTGCGTCCCGTGGAATACCTCGAGATCGCGGTTCGTCCGGCCGGCTCCGCGTTCTCGACGCTCGACGACATGACCCGGTACGTGCAGGCATTGCTCAATGGTGGTCGCGACCTGCTGAAGCCCGAGACGCTCCGCATGATGTTCGAGCCGCACTACCGGGTCGACGAGCGGCTGACCGCCATGGGGCTCGCGTTCTGGCTGGACCACGAGGATGACCACCTCCTGGTTCACCACGGCGGCGGCTGGCCCGGGTTCACGTCGGCGATGGTACTCGCTCCCGATGACGGCCTCGGCGTCCTGGCGTTCACCAACGTCAGCACGCTGGTGGCGCCCCACGCCATCGCCATGCGGCTCCTTCGGCGGGCGCTCGGCATGCCGGAGCCCGCCTCTCGGCTGCCCCGGCCCGGCGTGCTGGAGCGTCCCTTCGTTCGTTCGGAGCTCGTCGGCCCGTACGGTCCGCTTCCGGGCCTCCTCACCAACGCGCGTGCGTGGATGGCCTTTGGGGGCGAAGCGTGGGTCACCGTCCGCGACCATCGCCTGTCCATCGGCGCGCTGATTGGCCCGCTCCGTAAGGGCATCGCTCTGTATCAAATGGAGCCCGCCGATCCGCTCGCCTACGAGGGCTTGTTCGCGGGCGAGCCGGTGCGGGTGGTATTCCAGCCGGATGACTCGGGGCGCATCACGTCGCTCTCCCTTGGTGGAATGCTCGGTCCGGTCACCTTGTACAGACGCTCGATAGCTCAAAGCGTCCGCTTCCGGGCGAACGTCGCCATCGGCGCTACCGCGGGCGCGGCTGCCGCGTTCGCGCTACGCCGTCTCGTACGCGGGCACAGTCAGGAGGCGCGCAGATGAGTTCGACGCATGCCATCGAGGTCGTGGGCCTCACAAAGCGGTATCGCAACGGTACGCTGGCGAACGACGCCATCGACCTCGTCGTGCCGCAGGGGGCGGCGCTCGGGCTCCTCGGTCGTAACGGCGCGGGCAAAACCACGCTGGTACGCCAGATCACGGGCGAGCTTCAACCGACCGACGGATCCGTCCACGTGCTCGGTGTCGACGTCGTTCGCGACCACGTCCGAGCTCGCGCCTTGATGGGTGTGGTTCCCCAGGAGGCGGAGCCCTACGAAGAGCTGACGCCGCCCGAGCACCTCGCGTTCTTCGGACGCTTGCGCGGGCTCAGCCGGCGCGAAGCCGCGCACCGGGCGCAGACCCTCATCGAAATGCTCGGACTGGAGCCCCACCGGCGCACGGTGGCGCGCGAACTGTCGGGCGGCCTCAAACGCAAGCTCCTGCTTGGCGTCGCCCTGGTCGGCGACCCGCCGGTCCTCGTGCTCGATGAACCGACGACGGGCCTCGATCCGCACGCCCGCCGCGAAATCTGGGCTCTCCTCCAGGGGCTACGCGGCCGCGGCCGAACCATCCTGATCACCACGCACTACATGGACGAAGCGGAAGTCCTCTGCGACGAGGTCGCGGTCATTCACGGCGGCCGTATCTACGCCCAGGGCACCGTCGACGACCTGCGGGCGCGGTGCCGAAGCCGATACAAGGCCACGTTCAACAACGGCGACGGTCGCACCGCCATCATGGGACAATCCTCGGACGAGGTGTTGGCGGAACTGCGCCGCCGCGGCGTCGAGGAGTTCCACCTGGCGAAAACCAGCCTGGAAGACGTGTACCTCGAACTCACCACGGAGGAGCTGGAGGTGTAGCGATGCCGAAGTTCGTGAGCGACGCGCTCGTCATCTGGCAGATCCAGGCGACGAAGACGCGGCGGTGGTTGCCCATCTACGTGTTCTCCATCGTCCTGGTCCCCATCGGCACGCTGCTCTTCGCCAAGGCGCTCATCCCCGAAGGCATGGTCACGCCCGAGGTCGAGACCCGCCTCATCGCGGGGTCGCTGGTGTTCGGGATCGGCATCATGACCGTGAACAACCTGGCGCAGATCTTCCTGTGGGAGCGCTTCGCTGGCATGCTCAAGCTAGTCATCACGGCGCCCGTGCACCCCATGTCCTACGTCTCCGGCATCGTCCTCTACGCCCTGACCCAGGGGTTGTTCACAGCCGCCGTCGTCCTCTCCTTCGCCCCGCTCCTGGGGATCGAGGTCCACATCGACCCGTGGCTCGTCCCCGTCCTGGTGCTCACGTCGCTGTCGCTCACCGGGCTCGGGGTCGTCATCGCGACGTGGTCGCCACGCATGGAGGTCGGAAACCTAATGGCGAACGTCGCCGGGATCATGGCGGGTTTACTCTCACCGATCTACTACCCCATCGACCGGCTGCCCGAATGGCTCCAGTGGGTCGTTCGCGCCTCACCGTACACCCACGCCGGCGGGGCGGTGGACGACATCCTTTCGGGGCGCGGCGGCTTCATGCAAGAGACGATGGTCCTGTTCGCCCTGACGGTCCTGGGGCTCACCATCGGCGTCACCGGCCTGCGCTGGCGCGAGCGCTGACGCCCGCAACGGACATGCGCGGCAGACACGCCGCTCGCCGCCTTCGCTCTGACGGTAGCCTTGCGTGACAGGAACCCGCGTGGTGTATCGTCGCCCACCGGGAGGGACGCGACCCATGAACAGATTGCTCTTATGTCCTTCCGACGTCAGTCGTCGCCGTGGCGCTGGGCCTGTCGTCAGTGGCGGCGCAGGACGAGCAGACGCCATCGCCCGTCGCCCACGAAGTGACAGTGCGCGCCACCCTGAAGGTGGAAGCGGCGAACGGGCGAGCGCTGTCTCTCCCCACGGGAACAGCGCTCCGCGTGAGAACCGCTAACGGGACCTGCCTGGAAGTGCCTCTGTCCTCGAGCGTGACCGACGCGGTTTCCGGCGGCGGCGAAGCTGCGCTTCCAGAGTTCACGATTCCGCCCGCCACGACGAAGCCCGAGTGCGCTGAGGCCGGTAAGGCTCTCAGCATCGAACTCGCGCTCCCCGATGGCTCGTCCATCGTCCTCTTTGCGGGCACCTGGACAGCCGACATGCCGGCGGTCTGGGAGACCGAATTCGTAGTGCGCCCTCCGATCGCGCAGCCGGGTGAGGTCGCCGAGCTCCCACCGACCGGTGAAGGCCATGGAGGCGGGGACACGCGCTGGCCGCTGGTCGCACTGCTGGCCTCGCTGGCGGTCGCGGGCGCAGCGCTCGGGGCCGCCCGAACGTTCGGCCGGGGTAGCTGAGAGTCCCGAGAATCTCCGCGCGAGGTCGAGCCGCCGGACTGCTGCCGCTACACCCGCTCCACGGCCAGCGTGACCTTCCGGCCGTCGACCGTGTGCTCCTCGGCGTGCGCACCGGACGGCGGCGGACCGGCGACCAGCGCCTCGGACAGCGTCTCCTGGCGGATGTACTCGCCCCAGGCGTCCATCACCCGCGCCACGTCGGCGTCACCGTCGTACGACGTGCGGATGCGGTCGGCGATGTCGAAGCCGGCGTTCTTGCGCATCTCCTGGATGCGGCGCACCAGCTCGCGGGCCAGGCCTTCGTCGGCGAGGTCCGGGGTGATCTCCGTGGTGACGACGACGGCGTAGCCGCCTTCCTCGGCGACCGCGTAGCCTGGCTTGCCCGAGGTGGTCACCAGCAGCTCGTCCGGCTCCAGTCTGAAGCCGTCCAGCTCCACCGCTTCGCCCGCCGCGACCGTACGGGCGATGACCGCCGGATCAGCGGAGGCCAGGGCCTTCTGGATGCGCCCCACGTCGCCACCGTACTTCGGACCGAGCACCGGCAGGTTCGGCCGCACCTGGTACGCGAAAAACTCCGCCTCGTCGCTGATGAGCTCCAGCTCCTTGACGTTGAGCTCCTCCAGAAGCTGGTCCGAGAGCCGCCTGACCGTTTCGGCTTCCCACGAGGCGCGCGTCTTCACGTAGACGCGTCGCAGAGGCTGCCGCACCTTGATGTTCGCCTTGGCTCGCGCCGAGCGTCCCAGTGACGCCAGTCGCTGCACCAGGCGCACGTCTTCCGCCAGCCGCCGGTCGATCAACGACGCGTCAGCGGCGGGCCAATCGCAGAGGTGGACGCTCTCGGGCGCGGACGTGTCCCACGTCCGCACCAGGTTCTGGTACATGGCCTCGGCTAGGAACGGGAGCATGGGGGCCAAGATGCGGCTCGAAGTCGTGAGACACGTCCACAGCGTGTCGTACGCCGCGCGCTTGTCCGCGTCGTTCTCGCTCTTCCAGAACCGGCGGCGACTGCGCCGCACGTACCAGTTCGACAGATCATCGACGAACGCCTCGATCCGGCGGGTCGCGCTCATCGCGTCGTACTCGTCGAGCGCGGACGTGACATCGGCCACGAGTTGGTTCAGCTCGGAGAGCGCCCAGCGGTCCAGGTCCGGGCGCTCCGACGGTGGTGGCGCCGCGCCAGCCGCAGGCGTCCATCCGTCGATGTTCGCGTAGGTCACGAAGAAGGCGTAGGTGTTCCAGAGGGTCGAGAAGAAGCCGCGTCGGAGTTCGTCGCCGTAGTGCCAGCCGAAGTTGAGGTTGTTGGCGGGCGGCTGGCGGAAGAACATCCAGCGCATCACGTCGACGCCCATCCGCTCCGCGGCTTCGTCGAACCAGATCGCGTTGCCCTTCGACTTGTGCATCTCCTCACCGCGCTCGTCGCGCAGGAGGGCGTACGAGAACAGCGTCTTGAACGGCTCGCGGCCCTCCATGACGGTGCTCATGGCGAGGAGCGAATAGAACCAGTTGCGGAACTGTCCGGGGAAGCTCTCCGACACCCAGTCCGCCGGGAACCACTCCTCCCAGTACTTGCGGTCGTGGCGGTACTTGAGGGTCGAATATGGGACGATGCCGGCGTCGAGCCAGGGGTTGCCGACGTCCTTGATGCGCGACACCTTCGCGCCGCACTTCGAGCAAGCGATCTTGACCGCGTCGATCCAGGGCCGGTGGGGGCTGTGGCCCTCGAACTGTTCCCAGCCCTCCACAGCGCGCTCGCGAAGCTCGACCTCCGAGCCGATGACCTCGAAATGCCCGCAAGCCGCGCACTCGTAGATGGGAAGCGCGAGGCCGTAATAGCGCTTCTTCGAGATCATCCAGTCGTGCATGTTCCGAAGCCAGTCGAGCTCACGAGCCAGCCCGAACTCCGGAATCCACCGGGCGCGCTTCGCGACCTCCATGATCTCGTACCGGAGCTCGTCCATGGCGATGAACCATTCGTCGACCAAGCGGAAGATGAGCTCCGACTCGCATCGCCAGCACACCGGGTATCGGTGCGTGTAGTCCTGCACACGGTAGAGCAGACCCTTCGCCTTCAGGTCCTCGAAGATCGGGTCGGCCACCACGGCCACGTTCTTCCCGTCGAGCCAGCCGAAGCCGCGGCCATCGGGGCCGGGCACGTAGTTGCCCTCTTCGTCGAGCGGCGCGATCACATCGAGCCCGTGCACCTTCGACAGCGCAAAGTCCTCGGCCCCTGCGCCCGGCGCGATGTGGACGATACCGGTGCCCTCGGCGTCGCTCACCTCGTCCCAATCGATCACGCGATGCACGACCCCCTGTTGCGCCGGCAAATCGTCGAAGGGTCCCCGGTAGGTCAGACCGACCAGATCGGCCCCCTTCACTTCGCCGACGACGTCGTGGGCGCCACGGATGGCGCTGGCGACGGCGCCTTTGGAGACGTAGAGGGTCTCGTCGCCCTGGCGCACCTTCACGTACGTGAGCTCTGGATGGACCGCCGCCGCGACGTTGGCGGCGAGCGTCCACGGCGTCGTCGTCCACACGAGGAGCGCCTCGCCCGGGCGCTCGTTCAGCGGAAACTTGAGGTAGACGGAGGCGTGCGTCAGTTCACGGTAGCCTTCCGTCACGATTTCGTGCTGCGAGATCCCCGTGCCGCAACGAGGACACCACGGCATGCAGTCCTTGCCCTTGTACAGGTAGCCACGTTCCCAGCATTTCTTCAGGAACGCCCAGATGGTGTAGTTGTTCTCGTCGCTGTTGGTGTAGTAGCTGTTGTCCCAGTCCATCCAGTAGCCGAGGCGGATGGACTGTTCGGTCTGGATCTTCGAGAAGCGGCGAACCCGTTCCTTGCACGCCTCCACGAAGCGGTCGACGCCGAAGCGCTCGATGTCGCGCTTCGACGTGAAGCCCAGCTCCTTCTCGACTTCGACCTCGATCCAGAGCCCCTGGCAGTCGAACCCGTTCTGATAACGCTGTCGGAAGCCCTGCATGGTCTTGTAGCGCTGGTAGAGGTCCTTGTAGGAGCGCCCCCACGCGTGATGGACGCCCATGGGGTTGTTGGCGGTGATGGGCCCGTCGATGAAGGACCAGCGCTTCTCGGCGCGCTCGTTACGCCGCAGGTACTTGCGCATGGTTCCGTGCTCGTCCCACCAGCGCTGCACCTCGTGCTCGAGCGCGACGAAGTCGACCCTCGTGGGAACCGGCTTGAAGGCCATACGTCCTCCCTCCAACGGAAACGCCCGCCCCTGCGCTCAGGGACGGGCGTGCGCTGTCGCCCGCGGTACCACCCTGCTTGTCCGCCTGACGCGGACCGCTCGACCGAGAGGCCGTCACCCCTCGCGCCGAAGATAACGGCGGCGTGCCGTCGGAGCCTACTGTCCCCGCCTGAGCGAGAAGTTCGGTCCGAAGCTCGGGAGGGATCTTCGGCCGGGGCCGCGCACCCCGCTTCCACCGTCCGGGGCTCGCTCGCGTCCGCCAGGAGACGGACTCGCGGGCCGCTCCGGCCTACTCGTCTCCGTCACAGCCTGTGCGTCGAGTATAGCGAACGGGCGTGGCACCACCAACCGGTCAGCCCTCGGCGGCCGCTCTCTCGACCAGCTCGCGCAGCAAGGCGCGGTGGCAATTCTCCCCTTCGCGGCATGTACAGAGCAGCGTGATGTCCCGCCCTCGGCTCATCGCGCCGAGGCGTCGCACCTCCGCGAGCGCGTCGGGGCGCTGCATCTCGACGAGGTACCGCTCTCGGAAGGCCGGCCAGTCAATCTGTCCGTCCTTGTATGCCCGCACCAGCGCTCGCGACGGTGCAACCGCGCGCACGTACTCATCGACCCTCGCACGCGGCACGCCGCGGGGCCAGTATTGGGTGACGAGCACGCGCCGACCGTCTTCGCCGGACGGGGCATCGTATACGCTCTTCGTCCGGACGCCCACGGCAGAACCATCCTAGCACGGCCGTCACGCGTTTGTTCACCTTCGCGGGCGTCGGTACAATCGCGCCATGACGGTCCGCGTGCGCTACGCGCCGAGCCCGACGGGCATCCCTCACGTCGGGAACATCCGCACTGCGTTGTTCAACTGGCTCCTGGCCCGCCACCACGGCGGCGCGTTCGTCCTCCGCATCGAGGACACCGACCGGACCCGGTACGACCCTCGCGCCGTCGACGCCATCATGGAGAGCCTGCGCTGGCTCGGCCTGGACTGGGACGAAGGCCCGGACATCGGCGGCCCGTACGCCCCGTACGTACAGTCGGAGCGTCTGCCCCTGTACCAGGAGGCCGCCGAGCGGCTGGTGAAGACGGGCCACGCCTACCGTTGCTACTGCTCGCCCGAACGCCTCGAGCGGGTGCGCGCCGAGCAACTGCGGATGAAGATCCCGCCGAAGTACGACCGCCACTGCCGCCTGCTCTCGGACGAGGAGGCGCGCGAGCGCGCTGAACCGGGCGCGAAGCCCGTCATTCGCTTCAAGACACCCCTTACCGGCGTCACGCGATTCTTCGACGCTATCCGGGGCGACGTCGAGTTCGACAACGAGACGCTCGATGACTTCGTCATCCTGAAATCCGACGGCTACCCCACCTACCACTTGGCGCACCTCGTGGACGATCACGAGATGCGTATCACCCACGTGCTGCGCGGCGACGAATGGATCTCGAGCGCGCCCCGCCACATCCTCCTGTACGAGGCCTTCGGCTGGGACCCGCCCGTGTTCGCCCACCTGCCGGTGATTCTGGGCCCTGACAAAGCGAAGCTGAGCAAGCGCCACGGCGCGACGTCGGTGCTGGAGTACCGCGACCAGGGCTACCTGCCCGAAGCGCTGTTCAACTTCCTCGGCCTCTTGGGATGGTCCCTCGACGACCGCACGGTCATCATCTCGCGCGAGCAGTTCATTCGGCACTTCGACCTTTCACGCGTGGTGAGGAATCCGGCCGTCTTCGATCGAGACAAGCTGGACTGGATGAACGGCGTGTACATCCGGGAGCTGCCCGAGGAGCGGCTGGTCGACCTGCTGACCGACTGGCTCGACACGCATCTCCCCGCCCGCGTCCCACGGCCGATCGACCGCGAGATCGTCCGCCGCGCCGTGCCGCTCGTCCGCGAGCGCATCAAGCGACTCGACGAGTCGGTGGCGATGATGGACTTCTTCTTCTGGGACGAGATTCACTATTCGCGAGAGGAGCTGCTCGGGAAGGCCTACGCCACCGACCCCAGGGGAGCGGCCGACGCGCTCCGCCAGGTGGTGGAAACGCTCGAGCCGTTGACGGACTGGACGCACGAGGCCATCGAGCCACAGCTCCGCGCACTGGCCGAACGCCTGGGCGTGAAGACTGGCGCGCTCTTCGGGCTCGTTCGCGTCGCCGTGACGGGAAGGTCCGTCTCGCCGCCGCTCTTCGAGAGCATGGCCATCGTCGGACGCGAGCGCTGCCTCGCCCGACTCCGGAAGGCCATCGATTTGCTGGCGGAGGACGCCTGACGATCGCCTACGACATGGAGTCCGCCACGCGTTCGAACGCCCTCGGACGCGAGGCATCGACCCCGACAGTGCCACCCATGTCTCGCACCTCCTTCGTCGACTACTGGACGAGCGCTGGCGACGCTCAGTCCTCGACCCGCAAGTCTTCGTCCGACTCGGGGATGGCGTCGGGCTCCCGGGAGGGGGCGCGCTCGACGAAACGGGCGCTCGTCACGAATCCCGTATGCCCCACCATCGTCTGCGCAGGCCGCACGCTGCGCGCGCCAACCTCCCAGCGTCGCACCAGCGTCTCGACGGTCTCGATGCGGACGAAACGCCCCGTTTCGCGCAGCGCGAGGACCGTCTGCTGCACTTGCGGCACCGTGGGCACATAGCTGACGAAGGCGCCTCCGTGCCGCAGGGCGTCCATGGCCGGCCCGATGGCGCGCCACGGCTCGGGAATGTCCAAGATCACCGCGTCGACCTCACGCTCGTCGATGCCGTCGCACACGTCGGCGGTCTTCGCCTCGTGCCAAGCGAGCGCCTCGGGGGCGAACCGGCGGATGTTGTTCACACCCTTCTTCACGAACTCCGCGCGCCGCTCGTACGAAATCACCCGGCCCGCGGGGCCCACCGCCTGTAGCAGCCCGGACGCGAGGCCGGCGGACCCGAGACCGGCTTCGACGATCACGGACCCCGGACGCACGTTGGCCTTGACCAGCATGAGCGCGAGGTCCTTCGGATACACGACGTTCGTGTGCCTGGGCATCTTCAGAATGAAGTCTTCG
>FWWL01002563.1_pt1 | contig 37067 bp, 22 predicted proteins | sample 2228331 | NCBI WGS metagenome assembly FWWL01 (sample SAMEA103939775, study PRJEB20133) | metagenome
TGCCCTGATGATTGCCCGGAACCTGAAGACCACTGCACCATCACCAAGAAACCTCGACCGAAAAAACTCTATCAGACTCTTCAGGATCTTTCCATACCCTCCTTCGGCACCGTGGTCGTTCAAAGCCGTCAATTAGCCCCAGGCGTTGGCGGTTACACAGGTGGCCAACTTAAGGAAGCCCTTCAGGCCATTGCATCCGTTCCCGGGTCTTATCTCGTCGCCACCAGTTGTTCGTGTCATGCGGTGATGGATGCCTTGCTATGGGAAGGTCCCTTTGAATCCAAAGAGCCTTCCGTTCCTCATGCATCTTGCTCGAAAGCCTGGCGTTCCACCTGATTCAGGTAGGCGTGCAGACAGTCTTCCGGGCGAACGCCATGCTTTCTGGCCAAAGCCACGAGCACGAGAAGGCTTTGGGCCACCCATAGGGAAACCTGAGCCTTGTCGGCTTCTTGACCTTCGGTCAGGTGAGCCACGGTTTCAGAAAGAAGGGTTTCCTGGCGGCTCTCAGGCAAACCGAAAAGTTTCGGGCTCTTAACTCTGGAAAGCAGCCGTGAAGCTCGAACAAGTGCCGGTAGGGTGTCAGGAACACCCAGCCCCGAGGCGGGACGCGCTTTTTTCTCGTTTTCCTTGATTTTTTCCCAATTGGATCGAACATCCTCAGCGGTCCTTACAGACGTGTTTCCGAAAACATGAGGATGCCTTCGAATCATCTTTTCCGCAATTCGGTCACAGACAGTTTCGAGGGTGCATTGTCCGGCTTCTTCATAGAGATGGATCATGAAAAGAACCATGAAGAGAAGGTCTCCAAGCTCATCGGCAGCTTCGTCCACAGCCCCCGCTCGAACGGCTGCAGCCGCCTCATGGGCTTCCTCGATCAAGTAGGTTTGCACCTTCTCCGGGGTTTGCTGCCGATCCCATGGGCAGCCGTTTTCACCTCGAAGCTGATCGATGATCTTCCAAAGGTGCTTTACCTTATCCCAACGGTTATTGTGGTGACAGTTTCCTTGGGTGATCCTGGTTTTCTCCACGGTCTTTTAACTCCATCTTTGATCCCGGTATCTTGGCATCCTTTTCAGGGGAAAGTTTTGGCACCTTCTTGGACATGTCGTCCATTCGTTCTTGAAAACTCTTGGGCGCCGCTTCAATCAAGAACCGGCTGGCTGCCTGAGCGTAGGGAAGAAGTCGAGAGTCTCTAAAAAGGGGATGGTCCGGTGGGAACAGAAAACCTATAGCCCATACCAGCACCAGGACACCTAAGCCTCCCTTGACCAAGCCCAGAGCACCCCCGAGAAGTCGATCCGTCCCTCCCACACCTCCGCTGCGAAGTCCTCGAGATATCCAGGCTCCGGCAAGAGCCACAAGAAACCAGGTGAGCATGAACAAAAGGGCGGCTGCTATGAAAGCTGGATGAGGAAGTGAGGAAAAAACAGCCGCGAGCCGCGCCCCCAAATCGGGCCCGAAACGTTGGGCCAAAAAAAAGCCCGCAATAAAGCCCATAATCCCAAAAAGTTGGGAAACCGCGCCACGCCAAAGCCCTCGCAGTAAAGACAAACCGAGGACAAGAATCAGTATCCAATCCAGCAGAGCCATGGTTTCCATATGCCACCAGACTTTTTCTCCTCGCCCGACGAACAATCAGGCGGCCGTCGCCAGAACCATAGTCGATTTCGCCCAGAGGCTTCAATGAGTTTTCCGCAAGCGCGGATTTCAAGAAGTCATTGTCAGATGCTTCCGTGAATGCTATCTCACAAATGCTGTGGAATCTCCACGCATCACGTTTTGAGGAAAGGAACATTCCTTGTTGACTTCCCGTATTCAAGACACCGTCGGCAGCTCTGAAACCAAAGTCTTCGGCGATCCGTCCCTGCTTCAGGACCTTGCCGGGGAACGCAACAGCCACCTGAAAATTATAGAAAAACAGTTGGACGTGCGGCTCCATGTTCGAGGAACCCACGTGACCATTTCCGGGGAAAAGTCTCATGTCGCCCTGGCGCAACGAGTGCTGGACGAACTGGAAGCCCTGCTCCGCAAAGGCTACCCTCTGTATGCTTCCGACGTGCTCTACGCCGTCAGAATTCTAAGCGATAACCCTCATAGTCGCCTGGAAGACATCTTTCTGGATAAAGTGTTCGTCACCTCCAGCAAGCGGGTTATCACGCCTAAAAGCCTGAAACAGAAAGAATACATCGAGGCGATTCGCAGCCACGATATTGTCTTTGGCATTGGGCCTGCGGGGACCGGTAAGACTTATTTGGCGATGGCCATGGCGGTGTCGGCCCTTATGGCAGATCAGGTGCGCCGCATCATTTTGGTGAGACCCGCCGTGGAAGCCGGTGAAAAACTGGGGTTTCTTCCCGGGGATTTGGCCGAAAAGGTCAACCCTTACTTACGCCCGCTCTACGATGCGCTGCACGACATGATGGACTTCGAAAAGGCTTCCAAACTCCTGTCTCGTGGTGCCATCGAAGTGGCGCCGTTGGCCTTCATGCGGGGTCGTACTTTGAACGAGGCTTTCGTCATTTTGGATGAAGCTCAGAACACCACCAGCGAACAGATGAAGATGTTTTTGACACGCCTCGGCTTGGGTTCCAAAGCAGTGATCACCGGGGATGTCACGCAAATCGATCTCCCTGAAAACAAACCGTCCGGCCTCATCGAAGCCATGGAGATTCTGCAGGGCATTCGAGGCCTTCGCTTCATTTTCTTCTCCCACGTGGATGTGGTCCGCCACCGACTCGTCCAGGACATCATCGAAGCCTACGAAAATGCCGAGCCCAGAACTCCGTCGAGAAAAACAAACGATTCTCGGTAGGCGGCCCTATGGAAAAAGACAAGACCGTCGAAACTCGTCGCCTGGGTTCAGAGACGTTAGGTGGGGGATCCATCATGCTTCAGTGGTGGAGGCATCCCGAACACGCCAAGGTGGTCCTGGTGGTGGTGTTTTCCTTGGCAGCCGCTTCGCTGATCACCCCATCCTTTCTAAAACGGCCCCCGGTTTATCATGTGGGAGACGTGGCCACCCAAAACATTAAGGCGGATCGAGATTTTCTGGTTTTGGACCAGGAAGCCACGAACCGAAAACGAGAAGCCGCTCGTCAGGAAGCCCCCCTTATCTTTGATCTGCATGAAAAAGCAGCCCAAACGGCCGCCCTTCGACTTTCCATGGCTTTTAAAACCATGAGAGGTGCCGTCCATGAAGTCCTTCTTCAGGAAACGGAAGGGCTCATGCCGGACCATTGGCTTCGACGCTCAAAAGATTCCTCGGCCGGGAAAAAGGAAGGCCGTGAAACCCGTCTGGACTCCTACCGACACATCTTTGAAGAGGCTTTAGGCCTTCCTGTACCCGAAAACATTTACCTCATCATGAGTTCCGAGAATTTTTCTCAGGACTTGGAAGAACGTGTTCGAAACTGGCTTCGACTCTGCTTTGACGATGGCATTTTGCCCGGCCCTGAAGATCCGGACATGAAGGCCCTTCAACAGAATCGAACCACCAACAGAACCGTTCAAGTGCGCATGATTCCATCGCTTCGAGAGCGCATGGTGACGTCGGTCAATGAGTTCCTGGACATTCATCGAGCTCGAGAAAAGGCGGCGACGCGAATTCTTCAAGACGAAGGAGACGTGCATGCCTCACGAGCCATCGCTTACCTCTGTGCCCAGCTCTTGGAACCCAACCTCTACTATAACCGCTTGGAAACCCAAGAAGCTGAAAGGGCAGCCGCAGAAACCGTCAAGCCGGTCTATGTGCAGATCAAGAAAAACGAAATGATTATTCGGGACGGGCAAAGGCTCACCCAGGAAGACTTGCAGAAGCTTGAAGCTTATGCTTCCAGTTTGCCCAAAAAGCACGCCCTGTCCGCCTTCTGGGCCATCTGGCTGTTTTCGTGCCTTTTTCTAGCCGTTCTTTGGCATGTCCTTTCCCTTCGCATTCCTTCGGTGCAACTGGATACAAACGATTACGTGTTTCTTGTCAGTGTGCTGATCGTTATCTTGCTTTTGTGTCGTACCGCCGACTGGATCAGCGCCTCTGTAGGAACGCATCCCGGTTACTTCGACCATCGAAGCTTCCTTTATGCCGTTCCCATTGCGGCAGGGGCCATGTTGGCAAGCATTTTCTTCGGCCTTACCGTGGCTGTTTTCTTTTCGGTCGCCGTGAGCGTTTTTGCGGCACTCGTGTGTGGTAATGATTTTCAGGTCCTTGTCTTTGCCCTTTTGGGGTCCCTTGTTGGTAGCTACGGGGTCAACCCCTGCCGCAATCGGTTGGTTCCCATTCGTGCCGGGCTGCTGACCGGAGCTACCAACGCCGCTTGTCTCGCGCTTTTCGCCTTGTTTCAGGAACAAACCTCTTCTGTAGCCGTTTTAACCAATGCCTTTCTCGGATTCATGGGGGGCATCGTTTCCGGCGTTCTCGCCACAGGCTTTACACCGCTGGCGGAACTTCTGTTTGGTTACACGACGGATATTCGACTTCTGGAACTGGCCAGCATGGACCAACCCCTTCTTCAGGAACTCATGATTCAAGCCCCAGGAACCTACCATCACAGCCTTATTGTGGGCAATATGACGGAAGCCGCCGCCAAATCCATCGGGGCCAATTCCCTGCTGGCCAAGGTGGCAAGTTACTATCACGACATCGGTAAGATCAAAAAGCCACTGTATTTTATAGAAAACCAGTTTGACGGGGAAAATCGGCACGAAAAGCTGGCTCCGTCTATGAGCAGCCTTATTCTCATTTCCCATGTCAAGGATGGGGTGGAGCTGGCACGAAAACATCGCTTGGGAAAACCTATCATCGATATCATTCGTCAGCATCACGGAAAAAGCCTCATTTCATACTTCTACCAAAAGGCTCTCGAAGCTCGTGAAAAAAGCAAGACATCCAAGGGAGCGGAACTGCCTCCTATCAATATCGACGATTATCGCTATCCCGGCCCTAAACCCCAAACTAAGGAAGCCGGCCTGGTCATGCTGGCGGATATGGTCGAAGCCGCGTGCCGCTCCTTGAGTGAGCCGACCCCGGCCCGCATTCAAGGCATGGTCAGCCGCCTCATAAACAACGCCTTTACCGACGGCCAACTGGATGAATGTGAGCTTACGCTCAAGGATCTGCACCAGATCGCCAAGCATTTCCATCAGATTTTGGCGACCGTTCATCACAAACGCATCGAATACCCCGGACAGCTGGCTCCAGCAAAGGTTAAACCCCATGGCACAGATTCAAATCAGCGTGAATTGCGATCGGATAAAGATCGATCTGGATCGGCTGCACCAAACAGCCGAACGGATCTTAAACGCCTTGGATTATAAGGACGGAGAACTCAGTCTTGTTCTGGCCGACGATGAAGAAATGGCCGATCTGAACGAAAGGTTTCGAGGAATTTGCGAACCCACCGACGTGTTGTCTTTCCCGATGAGGGAAGGGGAATTTGGGGATATCGCACCCCAAATGTTGGGGGACGTGGTCCTTGGTGTGGAAACGGCCCAGCTGATGGCCCAGAAAGCTCAGTGCAGCCTGGAAGAAATCCTGGATCTTCTTCTCATTCACGGTATCCTGCACCTTATGGGCTACGATCACGGTACCGTTGAGGAGGCACGCACCATGGAAACCCTGACATGGCAAATCTTGGGGGCTCTCGGGCATGAACCGGCAAGGTTTGCTTGGTATCGAACGGATTTTGCCGAAGAAACAAAGGAGGGATAGAACGTGGCAAGGTTGGCCGTCAATGTGGATCATGTGGCGACGGTCCGTCAGGCCCGCTTGGCAACAGAACCCGACCCGGTCCTTGCAGCCGCTTTGGCGGAATTGGCCGGTGCCCAGGGAATCGTGGTCCATCTTCGGGAAGATCGACGCCATATTCAGGACCGGGATGTGGAAATTTTGCGTCGAACCGTCAAGACTCGACTCAATCTGGAAATGGCCGCCACCCCGGATATGATCGAAACAGCTCTCCGTATCAAGCCCGATCTGGTGACGCTTGTTCCGGAAAAGCGTCAGGAATTGACAACGGAGGGCGGTCTGGACGTGGTCCTTTATGAAGAGTCTTTGGCCGAAACCATCACGCGTCTGCATCAAGGCGGCATTTCCGTGAGTTTGTTTGTGAATCCGGACTCTAAGCACGTTAAAACAGCGGCAAAAATTGACGCCGACTGTGTCGAAATCCATACGGGCTCCTTTGCCGAGGCCAAAACCTATGCCCAGAAACAAGAAGAGTTTGAACGGCTTTTGGATGCCGCCAAGCTTGCCGCGAAAATCGGGTTGATTGTTCATGCAGGGCACGGGGTGGATTATCGAAACATCCTGTGGCTTCGAACGATCAAGGAAATTGAAGAATTCAGTATCGGCCACGCCATTATTGCTCGAGCCGTCTTGGTGGGCATGGAACGTGCCGTGCGGGAAATGGTCTCTTTGGTGCAAGGTTGATGAAGATTTACGGCATCGGCATTGACCTCGTGCGCATCGATCGCATTGAAGCGGGGCTCGTTCGCTGGGGAAACCGATTTCTTGAAAAGGTTTTCACCCAAAGCGAGCAGCAGGCCTGTCAGGCCAGGAAGCATCCAGCGGCTTGTTTTGCCATGCGCTTCGCCGCCAAGGAAGCCTTCGCCAAGGCCTTGGGCACCGGGATTCGTTTCCCATTTCTCTGGAAAGACATGGAAGTGCTTCACCTTGGCTCAGGAAGGCCTGTGATCAATCTTTCCGAAAGAGCTCGTGCCTTCCTTCATGAACTCGGTATTCACGCCTGGCATGTGAGTCTTACCGACGACGGTTTGTATGGTGCCGCTGTCGTGGTTTTAGAAGCTGTGGATTCCAGTGCTCATGATGGACCATGTCGGAGACATCAGCCATGATTCTTGTGACCGCCCAAGAGATGGCCGAATTGGACCGGCGAACCATTGAAGAGGTTGGCATTCCCGGTGCGGTGCTCATGGAAAACGCCGCTCGAGGAGCCTTGGCCTTTTTTGAACGGGTCATTCCTGACTTGATACATCGTCGGGTGGTGGTCCTTGCCGGAACCGGCAACAATGCCGGGGACGGGTTCGTCATCGCCCGTTTGTTACACGGCAAAGGAACCTGGGTGCGGGTGGTGTGCCTGCGACCAGCGGACCGCCTTCGCGGGGATGCCCTGCTCAACTACAGGATTCTGGAAAACATCGGTGTGCGCCCTGCACATTGGGATGAAAGCGCGGACTTTTCGTCTCAGTTTTCTTTAATCCGCGAAGCCGATGTGATTATTGACGCGCTTTTGGGAACAGGGCTTTCGAGTCCTGTTCAGGGTCTTTACCGCGATGTCATCGAAGCCGTGAACGCCTTGGAAAAACCCGTTCTGGCCGTGGATGTCCCCTCCGGTCTGGATGCTTCCACAGGAAAAGTGCTGGGCGCCGCTCTTCGTGCTATCGCAACGGCCACTTTCGGGCTCCCCAAAGTGGGCCAAAGAATCGGTCAGGGAGACGCCCTGGTAGGTGCGCTTCAGGTGGTGGACATCGGTATTCCAGATTGTGTGGTAGCCTCTGCAGGCATCCAACGCTGGTGGCTCGATGAAAATCTCTGCCGCCAGTGGCTTGAACCTCGCCCTGCAGAAACCCACAAAGGTCGAGCCGGCCACGTCTGTCTTCTTTCGGGATCTCCGGGAAAAACCGGAGCGGCAACCTTGGCCTCCCTTGGAGCCGCTCGCGTTGGAGCGGGACTTGTGACTTTATTTGTTCCTCGCTCCCTGAACCCGATCCTTGAAGTCAAACTCACCGAGGCCATGACCTTCCCTATCGCCGAAACTTCAGAACAGAGCGCGGCCGCGGCGGCCGAACCCGAGATCCTGAGCTTTCTTCAGGGAAAGCAAGCCCTTGCCGTTGGTCCTGGCATTTCGTTGCACCAAGAAACCAAACAGTTGCTGTTTAACCTCATCTCCCAAGCTCCATGTCCTTTGGTGCTGGATGCGGATGCGCTCACCCTTGTGGCCGAGGATCCTGAGACTCTTCGTTCGGCATCAGTGCCTGTCATTCTCACCCCCCATCCCGGAGAAATGGCTCGGCTCATGGCATGCCCTGTCACCGAGGTTCAGGCGAACCGTCTTGAAGTGAGCCGGGAATTCAGCCGGAAATACGGAGTCATCGTCCTTCTTAAAGGACATCGGACTGTCATTGCAGCTCCTGATGGCAAAATGGCAATCAATGGGTCCGGCACCCCTGCGATGGCTTCGGGTGGCATGGGGGATGTCCTGACGGGCATGATCGCCGGTTTTCTTGCCCAAGGTTTTGAGCCTTTTCAAGCGACCTGCCTGGCGGCCTTCGTTCACGGCAAGGCGGCGGAAAAGGCGTGTCGGGATCATACAACTCGAGGGCTTCTGGCTTCGGACGTGCTCGAAGAAATCCCTTTTGTTATCGGGGAACTGGAAACTCCATGAACCTTGTTCTATGCTTGGAATCCCATGATCCAGAATTTTCTCTGGCTTTGGGGAAGACCATTGGACAGAGGCTGGAAGCCGGGGACGTGGTGGCTTTGTGGGGTGAGCTGGGCGCGGGAAAAACTCTGCTCACTCGAGGTATCGCCATCGGGCTCGGCATCCCCGAAGAAACTCCCGTTACAAGTCCCACCTTTACCATCATCAATGAATACGAAGGTCGACTGCACCTCTACCATATAGACTGTTACCGCATCGGGGATCCCGAAGAGATGGAGACACTTCCCTGGAGGGAAGCGCTCTTCGGTCCTGGTGTGGCTGTCGTGGAATGGCCGGAAAGGTTGGGAACTTTGCTACCTGAAGCACGCCTCGATATTTTTTTGGAAATCCTTGGTTCCACCTCGCGTCGGCTGCGCCTCGTTTTTCGCACCGATAACTTGAAACGCCGCTTCGCCGATCTTCTGGATTCGTCTAAGGCCGATTAAGATCGGCTGTCTTGGGCTTCCATGTTCCTAAACATTCCGGAATGAAAGAGCTTTCGAAAATGATAACCGTAAACCAGGACGGTCACCACATCGGTAAGGCTTGAACGATAGTGGAGGAGCGTTTCCTTGAGAAGCTTCCAAAAGCAGGCTCGAGAGTCCTTGGTGTCTCGAATACCCAGGTACCACAGGGAACGCAAGAAGGTGACTATGTCATTTTTTTCCAAAGCCGCCTTGGCTCGAGGTCGATAAGATTCCAGGAAAGCTTTGATGCGTTCATAGTACATGTGGGGAGAATAAATGGTGTCCATGACCCAGCGGTAACCTTCAACGATCTTCTGTCGATCCATTTTCGGAATAAAATTCAAGGTGCCCTCAATGCTGGTGTTGTCCCCGTTGGGTCTGAACAGAAGGCGCCCTTCCCGTTCAAGCCTCTTATAGAGCCGCGTTTCGGGAACCGCCGTCAATAATCCGATCATAGCCGTTACCACCCCGGTGGATTGCACAAAATGAACCTGCTTTTGAAAAATGTCCGGAGGGTCGTTGTCGAAGCCGATGATAAAGCCTCCCATGACCGCCAAGCCGTTTTCTTGAATGATGCGAACCGATTCATCCAACGGACGGCGTAGATTTTGACCTTTGCCACATTCCTTTAAGCTTTCCGTAGCAGGCGTCTCCAGTCCCAGGAAGACCTTGTTGAAACCGGCTCGAACCATGAGCTCCATGAGTTCCTTGTCTTCCGCCAAGTCCACGGAAGCTTCCGTATAAAAGCTGAACTTCCAGCCTCGACGCTCCTGCCACTGAATGATGTGCTCTAAGACATTTTTGACTCGATGCTTATTTCCGATGAAATTGTCATCCACAATGAAGACCGACCCGCTCCATTTCCTGGAGTAAAGAGCTTCCAACTCGTCGATCATTTGCTCCGGGGATTTGGTGCGCGGCTTCCGGCCGTTGAGGACGATAATATCGCAAAACTCGCAGTTAAACGGACAGCCTCGAGAATACTGCACACACATGCTGGCGTAATCTTTGAGGCGAATGAGGTCCCATGCAGGCAAAGGCGTCTGGTCCAGATCCGGGTGTTCGTCCGTTCGATACAGACGCCGTGCACGTCCTGCTTCCAAGTCGGCGGCGAGCTCGGGAACAATTTTTTCTCCTTCCCCGATGACCACGTGGGCCACATCCGCAAATACCCGTAGAACAAGGGCCCGCCTCCTACCACGGGCACCCCAAGGGCGGAACATCGCCGCACCACCTCCTTGGTGGATCGCCGCTGCGCAATCATGGCGCTCACAAAAACATAATCCGCCCAGAGAATGTCTTCATCGTTCAAGGGTCGTGTGTTCATGTCCACCACCCTTTTCTCCCAATGCTTGGGCAACAGGGCAGCCACCGTCAAAAGCCCCAAGGGTGGAAAAGCCGCTTTGCGGCGCACAATGCGCAGAGCATGCCTAAAACTCCAGAACGTTTCAGCAACCTCTGGGTAAACCAACAGGACCTTCATGAGTTCTCTCCTTCGAGAAGCTTTCTAAGACGCGTGGAAAATCCCAAGCCCTAAAAGGGGGAGATTGAAAAGACTCATTACAGAAACTTTTAACAAGAAGGTTCGAAGAAAGTCGAGTGTCTTTTTCGTAACAAAAGGGAAAGATGGCCTTGATGCCGAATCCCGTCGCAAGGTTGGACCTCGCGGGGTCCTGCAAGACCAAACAAAATTTTTCGCAACCGATCAGTTCCACGAACTTGGTTCGCCCCTAAGCCGTTTCTGGATGGGCGAACCCATGTATCAGCCCTATCCCGGCTCTGTAGGGGCGGACCTATGTGTCCGCCCCTACACCTCAACCGCTGTACAGACGGACCGGCTTGTTTCCCAAAAAATGCAGGTGTGGCCCCACATTCGGGATTCGGGGCGCACACACCGGTGCGTCCCTACAACCATAAACTGCCATTTTTGATTTCTGATTCGGCTCTTACGTCCCGGCGGCCAGAGAGACTCCTGAGTCATTGACTTCTGCGACCCTTCACGTTAGCGTGCAGCCTCTTAGAAGATTGACTTCATGAAATATGGAGGTTTTGGCCATGGCTGCAACAAAGGTGGTCATTTCTGTTCTCGGGTCGGACAGACCGGGAATCGTCGCCGCCGTTTCCCGAGTCCTTTCTGAAAATAGATGTAATATCGAAGACGTCAGCCAGACCATTCTTCAATCCGAGTTTGCGGGGGTTTTTATCGCGTCGTTGCCCGAAGAACTGTCCATGAAGTCTCTCGAGGAAAAGCTTGCGGAACACCTCAAGCCTCTGGGGCTGGCCGTCCTGCTCAAACCCGTGCAGGAATCAGAGCGTTACCAGGCACCCCCAAGCCAACCTTTCGTTGTCACCACCATTGGACCTGATCGTTTGGGCCTTGTGGCCGGCATCACGGAGGTGATGGCTCGGTTTGGCGTCAACATCACGAACCTGCGCGCCGCTTTTCGAGGCGGGAGCGACCCTCGACGCAACGTGATGATCTACGAGGTGGACATCCCTCTGCATATCGACCAGCAGGCCTTTCGCAAAGCCCTTCGCCAGAGGGCTGAGGATTTGGGGCTGGATCTGAGTCTTCAACATCGGGACATTTTTGAGGCCATTCATCGAATCTGATTCCGATAAACAATACCCAAAAGGTCAAGTGAGGAGTTGAGCATAGGCATGCTTTCGGACCGTGAAATTCTCTCAACCCTGGAAATGCTTCGAAGTGAGCACTTGGATGTACGCACCGTGACCTTAGGCGTCAGCCTTTTTGATTGCGCCGATTCCGACGTGCATGCTTTCTGTGATAAAGTCCGGCGAAAAATCGTTCGCCTCGCCCAAAATTTGGTGGCGGTTTGCGATGATGTCGGGGACAAATACGGGATTCCGGTGGTCAACAAACGTGTCGCTGTCAGTCCCATTGCCGTTGTGGGCGCTTCCCTTGGGCGTGAAGACCTGGTGAAGGTAGCTCAAACCCTTGATGAAGCAGCTCGAATGGTTCGAGTGGATTTCATAGGCGGTTTCAGCGCTCTTGTGGAGAAAGGATTTACAAACGGAGATGTAAGCCTGATAGACGCCATTCCGGACGCCCTCGCTCAGACCGAGCGCGTATGCGCCTCGGTTAATGTGGCCGGCACCAAAGCCGGGATCAACATGGACGCTGTTTACATGATGGGGCACATTATCAAGCGCACCGCCGAAGCTACGGCGCACGCGGACGGCATCGGGTGTGCCAAGCTGTGTGTTTTTGCCAACATTCCTCCAGATATTCCTTTCATGGCCGGAGCTTACTTGGGCATCGGTGAACCGGAGTGTGTGATCAATGTGGGGGTCAGTGGCCCAGGGGTGGTACGAAAAGCCATTGATCGCGCCAGGCGAGCTCATCCAGGGCTGGATCTGGGACAATTGGCCGAAGTCATCAAACGGACGGCTTTCAAAGTAACCAGCGTGGGTGAACTTATCGGCCGGGAGGTGGCTCGAAAACTTGGAATTCCCTTTGGTGTGGTGGATTTGAGCCTTGCGCCAACCCCTAATGTGGGAGACAGTGTGGGAGAAATTTTTCAAAGCTTGGGTCTGAAAAGTATCGGCGTTCCGGGGTCCACCGCCGTTTTGGCTATGCTCAACGATGCCGTAAAAAAGGGTGGAGCCTTCGCCAGTAGTTATGTGGGAGGGCTGAGCGGTGCTTTTATTCCCGTAAGCGAAGATCTCAACATTTCGGAAGCGGCCCGAAAAGGGCACCTCAGTTTGGAAAAATTGGAAGCCATGACCAGCGTCTGTTCTGTGGGCTTGGATATGGTCGCCCTGCCCGGGGATACGTCCGCGGAAACTCTGGCCGCCATTATCGCCGACGAAATGGCCATCGGGGTCATCAATCGAAAGACCACGGCAACACGTCTTATCCCTGTCCCCGGGAAAAAAGCGGGAGAAAAAGCCTTCTTTGGGGGTCTTCTGGGAGAAGCCACTATCATTCCCGTGCCCAACGGCGAGCTTTCTTCGGAATTCATCCGATTAGGCGGCCGAATTCCCGCCCCCGTGCAAAGCCTCAATAACTAGGAGCCTGTCCGAGAACTCGAAATCCCAAGGTCTTTCATGCCAATGCAAGGTAGGGGCGAGGCGGCGCCTCGCCCCTACAAACCAAAACCGGGTTAGTCTAGGACGACGGGCGTCACGCCCGCACAAAAAGATGATCGACTTCAAACACGCTGAGGCTTGATTTTCAAGCCCCCTTCTTCTCCTGAAGTTTTTCTTCCAAGTACATTTTGTAATTGATGCTGTCCACCAAGGCCTGCCAGCTGGCTTCCAAAATATCGTGGGAAACGCCTACGGTTCCCCAATGTTCCTTGCCGTCGTGGGATTCGATCAATACCCGCACCTTGGAAGCCGTTCCCTCCTTTCCCGGAAGCACTCGAACCCTATAGTCGGTCAGTTCCATGCCCTTGAGTTCCGGGTAAAACTTTTCCAAGGCCTTGCGCAAGGCGTTGTCCAAAGCGTTCACAGGTCCATTGCCCAAAGCCGCCGTGTGTTCTTCTTGTCCCCCCACACGCACTCGAATGGTAGCTTCAGAGACAGGATCTCCGTCTTCACTCAATTTTTGATCCACAACTCGATAGCCGATCAGTTCAAAGTACTTCTTGAACCGTCCCATGGCCCGGTTGATCAGGAGCTCAAAGCTGGCTTCTGCGGCTTCAAACTGGTAGCCTTGGTGTTCCAATTCCTTGATCTGATTGAGCACTTCCAGGGCCACGGGATCCTTGGAAGAGATGGGAATGCCGTATTCCATGGATTTACGCTGCACCGCGGCACGCCCAGACAGGTCGGAAATGAGAAATCGCCTTTTATTCCCTACCAGAGCCGGATCGATGTGTTCATAGGTGGCCGGATGACGTTCCACCGCACTGATATGAACCCCTCCCTTATGGGCAAAGGCGCTGCGCCCCACATAAGGCTGGTAGCGATTAGGCGGCACATTGGCGATCTCTAAAATAAACCGGCTGACTTGCCGAAGCTTTCGTAAATCTTCAGCACCCAAACAAGGAATGTTCATCTTCAGGCATAAAGCTGGAATGATGGAACAGAGGTTCGCATTGCCACAGCGTTCCCCGACACCATTGAACGTTCCCTGAACTTGGGTCACACCCATCTCCACCGCCGCCAGCGAATTGGCCACGGCCAGATCCGAATCGTTATGGGCATGAATCCCAAGGGACATGTTGGGAAGACGCTCTTTTACCGCCCTAATCGCTTGCTGAATGAAAGACGGCAGGTTCCCTCCATTGGTGTCGCACAGAATCAAACACTCGGCCCCACCCTCCACGGCTTTTTCCAAAGTAGCCAACGCATACTCGGGATTGTCTCGAAACCCGTCAAAGAAATGCTCGGCATCGTAAAACAGTGTGGGCACCTGAGGTCTCAAAAAAGCCAAACTGTCTCGAATAATCTCCAAGTTCTTTTGAAGCGTGGTCCTTAGCGCCTCCTTGACATGCACCGTCCAGCTCTTGCCGAAAATGGTCACCACCGGCGTTTTGGCCTGGACCAAGGCCTGTAGATTGGCATCGTGCTCAGGACGCTTCGAAGGGTGATGCGTGGATCCAAAGGCGGCAATTTTCGCCCGTTTCAACTCATAATTTCGAATCTCAGAAAAAAATTCCTCATCCTTGGGATTTGACCCAGGCCAGCCTCCCTCGATGTAATGAATACCCAAATCGTCCAATTTCAGGGCCACCCGGATCTTGTCCGTCAAGGACAAGTTGAAATCCTCCGCCTGGGTTCCGTCCCTCAGGGTGGTGTCGTAAAGAAACACTTGGCTCGGCAGCATTGGGCACCTCAATGCCTAGGGTTAAAAAATACGTCATTTCAAGAGGTTTGATTCAGCTCCGTTCAGGAGCCGAGGAATTGAATGAACTTATACAGAAGATGGCGGTCAAAAGAAAGCCTCATCTCACTTTGCATAAGCTTGAGGGCTTTAAAAGGAGTCACGGCTTTTTTATAGGGACGATGGGTGGTGAGAGCGTCAAAGCAGTCGCAAATGTGCAGCACTCGAGCAAAGGGGTGGATTTCGGATCCCTTGAGACCCTGCGGATATCCTGTTCCGTCCATGGACTCATGATGCTCACGCACGGCAGCCAACTGGTCTGTGTTCATCCATCCCATGGACGCCAAATGCTCGTAAGCGGTTTGAGGATGCCTTAAAATAAAGGCAAATTCTTCACGCGTCAGGGACGAGGGTTTCAGAAGAATTCGACTATCCACCCAAACCTTGCCGATGTCATGAAACAGGCCGGCCACGCCAAGTCGAACCACATCTTCCTGGCGCCAACCCAAATGACCACAAAAAGCCATGACCATCATGGATACCTGAAGACTATGGTTAAACGTCTCATAATGATTCATAAAGACACGATAAATAACCGAAACACTCACCTTTTTTGCATGAAGAAAGCCAACAAGGGCATCGGCCCATTGAGACGCCTTTTCCACAAATTGGCCATCGTATACATCATGAAAGATATGACGTGCGATAAATTCTCCGTAATTATACAAGATCAAAGCCTTTTGCCAATTGGGAGTCACCTCATCTTCGGCCAGGGCTTCCATAATTTCTTGAAAGTATTCGTCAAGCCCTGCCGTTTCATGGGCTTCGGCATAGAGCTCATCAATGCGCTGCTCTTTGAGAGCCACTCTCCACGCATCCGAGTAAAACTGCCCTCGATCCAAAACCTTCACGAAAGTGGGCAGATCTTCCCCCTTGGCCAAGATCGGAACAAAAAGGTTGCATGGCACCATGAAGTCCGGGACCAGGTATTTGATTGGAAAGGCCACGTAACCTAACTCTTCGAACGTGACCGATCCCGACAGGGATTGTTTCCTGGCTTTTCGAAAATCCAGGGCGTTAAACCCGCTTTCCGCCACCGCAGCCGATCCCGCCATATCCACCACCCTCGCTATGATCCCTTCTCCCTGCGCACCCCACGACCCCAGCTCATTCAGAAAGGTGCTTTCAATCCCGGCAGCCTGTTGCCCATGTTCTTGGCACAACATCCTGCTTTCTTATTATCGGCAGCTTTCCAAAAAATCTTAAAATTTTCTTAAACATATTCAGCTCTTACTCGACCACGGCGCTCGACTTTACGGAAAAAAGCTTTCCGCCCTCACGGGCTACAGACTGCGACGATAGCCGACAAAACGAAAGACATCGCTCATGACTTCTTCGTAGTCTTTCTTAAGACGTTCGTAGAGGCGAGCGTTTTCGATGGCGATCCCTCCCAGTTCTCCGAGAGCCTCCACGAAGGCCAAGTCATCTTCTTGAAAGCTTCTCGGTGCTTCCGTGTAAAGGCGAAGAACACCGATGACACGACCCTTGACCTTAAGTGGTACTGAGCAGATGGTAACAATTCCTTCCCTTTTCGCTGCTTCCCCGTATTGGGCTCGAGGGTCTGTGGCCGCATCGTCAATGACCACTGTCCGTCCTTGCAGGGATTCCGCCAGGCTTTGGTCGGCATCCACCGGCCCTTTATGAATGTAAGCGTCGCTCAAACCGAAACTGGCTGCCAGTTCCAAGGTTCTGCCTTTAGGATCCAGAAGACGAACGGCACAGGCCTTCACTCCCAGCACCCTTGGAATGGTTTGCACCATGGCCTGAAGCACATTGTGAACGTCCAGGGAACCGCTCACCACCTGCACCATTTCACGAAAGGCTTCAAAGTACGTTCTTTCCTTTGTCATCGTCACCCCCCTTGTTTTGATCCAAACCACCGCCTCCTGCTATCCCCTTTTTCGTCTCTCTTCCTTGAATTCCATGTCCAAAAACTTTGTCAGGACATGGCCTCTTCGAGTTCCTTTGACCGCACCGCATCCTTGAAACTCGTGGGCGGTCGGACGACCCCGCCGAAGCAAGACGGTTCTTGCCCCCAAACTGCTGCCGTTGCCGAGCTTTTCAGGCCACATGGCGCCATTCCATGACCACTTCCCTCTGGCCCACTTCGTAGCGAGGCAACCCCAAAAGGCGAAGCAACCGTTCGGTCATGCGGCATGACATCGGACGGTATTGGTCGATTTTTTCCGTCTCTTCAACAAGAAAGCGCACCAGATGTCGCTTTAACGTAAAGATTGTGCCTTCGACATGGCGTCGTCCACCGGTTACCCGAACCATATCCTGCCTCGTGAGCAGTCGCAGAGCTTCCAGAGCTTCAAAAACCTCATGCAGTCCCATTTGTGGATTCTGAAGGAGGTAGTGAAAGAAGGCTGCCGGAAAGAAACGCAGCGCACTGGTTACGGGATTGGCCGCTGTGGTCCCAAGACCACACTGACTGCCGGCTCGCACCACATCACTTAAAGCCCAGAGTTCGTGAATGTCTGCTGCAGTCCCTTGCCCTGCCAGCAAGCGGTCCAAAACCCTTCCCAAGGCTTGGGTCCCTCGAAAACAGGATGGACACTGGCCACAGGACTCCTCGGAAAGCCAGTCCGTAAAATGCCTGGCCAAACGCACCACATCATCATCTTCGCCGATAAAAACCAATCCCCCGGATCCCAGCATGGCCCCGGCATCATTGAACGTGTCAAAATCCAAGGGTGTCTGCAGCAGATAGGCTCGAGCTCCCGTCAAGGACAGAATGGCTCCGGAAGGTCCTCCGATCTGCACACCGGAAAGCTTTTTCCCGTCCTGAACGCCTCCGCACATTTCGATGATGTCCCCAAGAGTTTTTCCAAAACGCACTTCCACGAGACCCGTCTTCTTCACGATGCCGGCGACGGAAAAAATCTTGGTCCCTCCGCTTCTCGATGTGCCCAAACCGGCATACCAGGAGCTGCCTCGATGAATGATCACGGGCACATTGGCAAAGGTTTCCACATTATTGAGCAACGTGGGTTTGCCCCACAAACCTCGAACGGTGTTGGACGGTGCCTTGATGGTGGGTTCGGCGGGCTTTCCTTCAATGGCCCGCATGATGGCACGTTTTTCCCCCGCCACAAAAGCCCCGGCCCCCAAGCGAATTTCGATGTCAAAATCCAAACCGGGAACCCCAAAAATATTGCGCCCCAAAAATCCGCTCCTTCGAGCTTCAAACAAAGCGTCTTCAAGGCTTCTCACGGCATCTTCGTATTCCTTGCGCACATAGATCACCCCATAGCGGGCGCCTACGGCAATGGCTGCCAGGATCATTCCTTCCAAAACCTGATGTGGTTTTTCCTCGATGAGCGTTCGATCCATGAAGGCCCCGGGGTCTCCCTCGTCCCCATTGGCCACAATGAGCTTAAGGCAATCCTGGTTGCCGTCTTCAGGTTCGATGCGGCATACAGCCCGTTGCATAGCTTCCCATTTGCGACCAGTGGGAAAACCGGCACCCCCACGACCCCGAAGTCGTGCATCACGCACTTCCGCGATGATCCGCTCGGCACTCCATGCAGGCTCTCCTCGAAACCCTAGAACACGAAACACGGACTCATATCCCCCTGCGTCTCGATAGGACGCCAGCCGTGCAGGATCTCCCGCCGCAGCGGCAAAGCCAAGAACCACTCGATCCTGAGCGGACCGAAACGAAAGTTCTTCAGAATCGTTAGAACGTTGCCCTTCGGCCGCTTCCTCGTCCACGGGAGGAACATTTGAACCTTCTTCCTTCAAAACCACACAGAGGTATTCCGTAGAAGATTCCACCACAAGCACCCGGTCCGTGTAAGGCCCCAAGATCACCGTGTTTTCCAAAGACGATAGGACCACTCGTCCGTCGATCATGCGAACCGTGGGAGGAAGTGCCGCATCCAGAATGATCTCGTCCGTCAAGTCGGGAAGGCCGAGTCCTCGAACCAGCCTCCGATTCTTGGTGTAGATGACAGCACCGTATCGGTCCGATCCGTCGACATCCTGAATCCTGAACGGATAGACGCGAGGAATCAGACGACCCAACTGGACCCTCTTTCCATCGGGTCTTTCCACGAGAACCATGCCGTCGGCATCAAGAATCAAGGCCCCGCCGGCCAAGGAATCGTCCCAGAAAGCTTCTTGCAGTGTCGCTTCGCGCCGCGCTTTGGAGAACACCTCTGCACCAAGGACCGTCAAGGTCTCGAGAGGCTCGCTGATCCGTGTTGACATCAGCTTTTCCAAAAGACGCGCCACGAAAACTTGTCGATTTTCGTAGTCGGGACCTTGAATCAGTCGACCGACGAGCCGAGGAATATCTTCAGGCTGCTGTCGGCCGTAAAATCGGTTGCCTGCTCGCACCACGGGTGCCAAATGACACACACCGAAGCAGTCCATTTCCACATATTGGACGCCATAACGACCCACGGCTTCCACTTCCGCCCCGATCTCAAGGGTCAAACGCCGGGATAACTCAGGCTGACCTCTTAGAAAACAGGCGGTGCCTTTACAAACGTAGATGATAATGTCTCCCGATGGATCAGCACTGTACTGTTTGTACGACGCGATGACTCGAAGAACATCGTCAGGATCCAAGGCGAGTTGTTCAACGATGTTCTGGCACGCCTCCGGAGTCACATACCCAAACAAGCCCTGAACCTCATGAAGGACTCGAGGCAGATAGGCTTTGGCATCCAAGCCTTTCAGCACATGATAGAGTTCCTTGACTTTTTCACGTTCCACAAAACATTGGACCACATCGGGTCTAAAAAAGAACGCTTTCAGCCACCATTTTTTTTCTTTCGACGTATAGGCGACACGATGAGCAGCATGTTCGGGGAGTCGGTTAAAACGATCGCATTCCTGATCGAGACATGCCATCTGCACCGTTTCGTCGGCATAGCAGGTTCTCAAAAGGCGGCGATAGGCAGCCTCGTTTTCAATCAAAAACCGAATAAAAAACCGATGATTGGCATCGCTCGCTTCCATGTCCTCCATGAGGTACAAGGATGCCTTTTCCAAATCCTTGACAGGAAAACTTCGCCCTGAATTTCCCCACACCACGGCCAAGGCTTTGCTGAATTCCCTCCAAAGGTCCGAACCGTTTGAGGATTCCAAGGCCTGCGTGGATCGCGCCGTAAAGGCTTCAGAGCAACCTGTCATAGTCGCCATGATTTCCTGAAGCCATACCAGCGATGCAGGTCCCAAGGGCCCCGCACAGGACCTTTTCTGGTCGGACGGCAACGATCGAACCCATTGAAGACCTCCCAATCGTCCTCGAGCTTCGCTGATCATCCCCTCCATCACGGCTTGGGCTCGATCGCTGCTCTCCATGGTCGCTTCATGAAAATGTTTCAAGGCCGCGGCCAGATCTTCGGGAAGGACAGTGTGGCAATTTCTGAGGAATTCAAGAATCATGTCGATGATGTCTTTTTCACGCCAGTCTCTTCGTTCGAGGCTTTGCCGAACCAAGAGAGCGAGAGGCTTTCCAGAATCAGGCCCCCATGGGCCTAAGGCTTTTTCCTGAAGCTTCGAGACAAAGTTCCTCAAGACCTCCGGCACATCTTCTAGAAGCAACCGCAACTCATCGAGTCCCGCTCGAAGCACACTCACTACAGTCGCTAGAGGCCAAAGTTCCATTGGAAGGCGTGTATCTCGAATCACTCCCGCATGGTCCAAGCCGGCTTGAAGGCGTTCGACCCATAAGGAGGGATCCCAAGTCATCCCGGGATGCATAGGCTGATAGACGTTCATGATCTCTTCTCCATCAACGAAGTTTTTTGGTCTTCGCCCATGACTCTGAGCCCGTTCTCATCGACCGGTCTATGGAGCCATGGAGCGTTTTCACGTAGTTCTAGGCCCCGACTTGGAGCCTTGAAGCCTGTCCGGGAACGGATCTTCCTAGGAGCGCGGGCAGCTCGCCTGCATCATGAGTGGGCCGAGGGAACGCACTCTCAGGAAAAAACCCAGTTTCAGGCGTGTAGGGGCGAGGCGGCGCCTCGCCCCTACCATGAAACGGCACTAGAAACCTTGCTATTGCGAGTACTCGGACAGTCCGCCGAGACGACGGTAAATTTCCTCCTGGGATCCGCGAAGCCAGGAGTTCCAGGCATCGGCCGATTCTTCTTCAGCCTCCTTTTCCAAAACCAAGGGAGAGACGCCGAGGATGGCCTGAAATCCCTCATCCACCTCTCGAATACGATGCCGACGGTCTTCTCGATCCGAGGCTCTCAGATGTTCGATGCGCTGGAACCATTGCTCCATGAAAAAGTCTCGAAAATCCTCGTCGCTTGGGGAATCGGTCTGTTTTTGGTATTGGCGAAGAAGATGAAAAACACTGTATCGATTGACGGTTCCCGTGTACCATGCCTGAACGATGCGAAGCCTTTTTCGATCCAGTTCATGCACGATTTGGCGTATTCGGGTCCTAAAGGATTCCATGCGCTCCTTTTCCAAAAATTCGGACAGTTCCCGGTACATGGCCTCTTTGACGGTCCCAAGGGCAATACCGCGGCGTTGAATCACGTCCCGAGCCTCTTCCATCCCTTCCTCCCGAAGCAGCCCCTGGCGAATTTTGGAAAAGGCTTTGTCGGCTTCGTAGAGTTCATGGCTTTGGGACGCCAACCTTCGAGCGACAGCCATGGTCATGATCCAGATTCGATCTTGACGCCATCGGGCTCGGTTTTGCCATTCACGGTTGAAGGCGAGGCGCAGATCTTCCTTGCTCAAGCCTTCCAGGTTGTAACCCTCTTCCCAGAAAGCCTCAAAGCACGCATCGGCACCCATGGATTCGGCATCATGGCGCACCATGTGAAATCGCATATACAGCTGCAATTCGCGCACGGCGGCCACCACATCGGGTTTTTCTCCTCGAGGAACCCCTTCTTGAAGACATCGCCGAATGGGTTCCAGATCTTTCATGCGATTCACCAACAGACTGTAGCGGGCCCCAAATCCCTTTGACAAAGGAACCGGCAAGGGTTCCGTGACCCGATCGTTGGTAAACTGAAGCCAAGCAGCTTCAATAACATCCGAGGTTTCACGGATTTCTCGCAACAGAGCCGTGATGACATCCAGATCCCCTTCCCTTTTGGCCAGCACGAAGAGGTAATGCAAAAGCCGCTCTCTGTCGAAATCTCCATAACGCCGCACGGCCGATTCCACTTCCCTCATCCATCGCGGAAAAGTTTTCTCGTACCAGGCCACCTCCGTGCTCGGTATGCCCTCCAAAACAACCCCGGAAAAAGCTTCCACAAGGTACCGCCATCGAGCCAAACTCACCATCTTCTGAAGCGTCTCCAAAAGAAGGGTCTCTTTCCACTGAGGAAAACTTTGAAACCAGCCGAAGATTTTTTCCAAAATGTCCGAAGGTTGGATTCCTCGACGCAAAGCATTCACAATCCAGGCTCGAACGCTTTCCGCAGGAAGCCATTGAGCCCGGTTCGATGCGACGGCGTTTTCCACAATCTCGGCCAGAAGCCGCTCCCGCTCCTGCTCTTCCAGCACGTCGCGAATCCTATCCCGAATCCACTGAGACTCCCTGCCTTCAGCCTCCGACACTGTGAAATTTTCGTTAAAGGAGATGTTCGATCTCTGAAAGGCTTTCCACGCAAGTTCCAGGCGCCGATCCATGTCCGGGCTCGTCTTTTCGAAACCCGTTTCTTCTTCGTGAGCCATGATGTCCCGACACAGTCTTTCCAAGTGGGCTTTTAATTGAGAGAGGCTCTGAATCTCCCCCGAATCCTCTGAGTCCTCAAGGAAGCCCCGAGATGGCTTTCCTGTTGAAACTTCTCCTAACGGCTGAATCCATGCCGTCAAAACATCCCGAAAAAAGACTTCCTTCTCACCCCGATGCTCCATCTCTCGAAGAAGCTCTTCGGCCACGGTTCGAGGTGCCGGAAAATTTTCCTGATGCCAGTAAGCGTTTTTGATTACTTTGGAAAATTCTTCCCAGTTATCAATTCGATACTGAGGATGGTTCATGGCGAGAAGATCCTGGTTCCACCACTGGAAAAAACCTTCTTCGAAACGTTCCAGACGATAGGCCAAAAGACGACGACGATCTTCCTTCCCGAGCAGATGAAGATAGGGAACGGTTGCATAGAATCGTTGCGCTTGAATTTCGGGATCATCGCGTTGGGCGGATGGAGCGCCGGCCACCAGACGTCGTTCCATCGTGAGCCAATCGGTCCGGTTTTTGAGGCGTTCCCACTCCTTTTTCAAACGCATTCCACCGTTTCGAATCAGCCATTGTCTTTCTTCCGGTTGAATCTTTTCCGTGGCTTCATAGCCGATGGTCGCCACAAGGCCTTGATAGAAAGCTTCCATATCCGGTCGCTTACACACATCGGGCTTGGATGCAAGGCTTTGCCACTGAGTCATGGCCTTGTCCATGACCCTTCGGCGCACATCCTGCTCTTTCACGTCCAGCACCTTGCTGATGCGAAGCTTTAAAGGATGCCCTTTCGGCAAGCGCCGCCATGCCGCAGGATTTTTAAAAAGATCGTAAGCTGAACTGAAGCCGTTCCCTGAAAAAGCCTGTGCCGATGCCGTTCGCAAAATCTGTACAAGCCTTTCACGATGGACCGGTGAAAGATGCACGCATTCGGCGGCATGATGTCGGCCTTGGGCCAGCCCCAGAGCAAAACCGGTACAACGACTTTCCCCGCACGCTCCGCAATTCATTCCAGGAAGAATCGACACCAGGGCTTTCACAAGTTCATCGCTGCCCGAACGGCCATCCAAAAACCCCGCCCACTGAAGCAGGAATTTTTCTGGAACCATATGCCATTGAACCTGTCGTGGAGCCAGGATCCGGGTGGATTCATCCAAAACAGCTTGACGCACAGGTTCCAAGCCGCCGGTTTCCGCAGCCGCCATCACATCCGTTTTCAATTCTCGAACCACGAAATGGGCCAGATGCACGCCACATTCGTCTTCATCCACGCACACGGAATGCTTTTGACGTCGATAGAAGGGGGCGGCCCTGTCCTGAAATTTGTGCACAGCCTTGCGGGCCAAATCATGGGCCACCTTTTCCCAAGGGGGAACCATGACCGAGGCCAGCGCTGGAATCTGGTCCACAGTGAGGCTCAGCGGATCCCCCTGAACTCTCTTACGCTCCGCAACGACCCATAGATAAAAAGCCTCGGCACATCGGACCAAGGTTTGTGTATGGATTGCGGAGGCTTCCTCAAGCGAAAGCTTTTGAAGACTCGGTGCCTGAAGGCGCACCTTTTCCAACGGCATCATGTCTCGCAGGTGTTCTACAAATTCCAGGGGTGTTCCCGCCGTGGGGAAACTGACCGGACCTCCCAGGCAAGCCGATACAGTCTCAGTCTCCAGCGTTGCTTTGAACCGGACCACCTGGTCGGCCAGAGTGTTCAAAATACGGTGCACTTCTTCTGCATCGGTGCCGGCGTCGAGGGGCGGGGTCGGCCCCAAAGCAAGGGCCTGCGTGCGTGTCCACACACGAAAATCGGCTTCTCCAAAAGTTCGAGATCCCGGTTCTTTCCAATAGCTATCCCACTGTAATCGACATTCTTTTTCCAAAAGTTGGGTCCATTCTTTTCGTGTGGCCAGTTCGTATCCACGGCGTTGTCGTACAAGAGCTTTGAGAATCCGTTCCGGAAACATGGCCCGGACACGATCCATCAAAGCCCCTGGACCGTCTTCCCTGTTTTTCCATCCGGCCAGGCTCCAGGAAGTGAAAAAGCGTACGCTTTGCGCAATCAGGTGTTTTCGAGGCAAAGGCTGAAGAACCATGTCCTGAAGCTCTCGTATTTCGTTCAACAATTCGTCCAGCACCTTGACCCGCTGCTGGTGCCAGCGACGAGAAACGGATCGGCAATCCTCTTCCAAATGCCCTTGCAGTTCATGGATCGGGGTCAAGACACGTATGGCCGCTTCATCAAATTGGGCCGTTTCCTCAGGAGACACCACGTCCGCTTCGTAGGGATCCTTAAAACTGCCATGCCGTATGTGAAAACCATCGGCCATGAACCCTTCCAAAACCGAGACGGCATTGGGCAAAGGCTCTCTTTCGATAACCCGCTGAATCACAACAAGCATAAGATCCGTCAAAGACAGAAAACGGCGCCATCCCAAGACGGCTTGCAGTCGGGCCGCGTCTTCTTCGGTCATGGTCTCTGCCAAACAAAACTGGTGACAACGAAGCAACAGGTAACAAAAAGCTTCCAAGGATACTTCGGGTTTCAACGTTGAATCCAGCCGATGACGTAGCTGGGCGGCGCACTTTTGAGCGATAAAAGAAAGCGGTTCGTTTTCATGGATCAGAAGCTGGTGTTCAAGCCAGAGCAGCACATCTTCATGAGTGACGCAGGGGGCTTCAGGATTTTCGGACTTTAAAAAGCGTAAACGATCCAGCCTTCGATCGTGAAAGGAAGGATCCGTACGGTGATAGTTTTCCACCAGAAGAAACCATCGAACCCACGGTAAAAGATCACAAGGCTGTGTCGAAAAAAAACCCACTTGACGTGCATGTTGTCGTGAATCTCCCGAGGCAAACCACATGTGGCGCATCACTCCGAGAAAAACCTTTTCCGGATCCAAATCCTCGGCATCGGTACGCCACGCCCGATCGATTCTATGCAGATCCTCAAGAGCTTGGACCACCCTTCTGTGGATGTCGTGAATGGTTTCCTGAAACCGAAAACATTCGGCAAGTGTTCCTGTAACTTCTCTTGCCGCTCTACGAAGGGCGCTTTCCAGATCGGCGGACAGGCCTGCGTAAAACTGTTCCAAAGAAGATTGCAAGGTGAGTCCTTCGATGCCCATGGTCGTCTCCCGTCTTGAACTCAGATGGCTCTTTGGCCGCTGATTTCAGGCCACACCCATGTTCGAAAATACTCCAGGTAAAAGTCCTGGGACTTTGTGCAGCCGGCCAAGACGTGGCGCCGCACATGGTCTTCAACGATTTTTCTTTTTTCTTCAGGACTCAGGGAATCTTCCAGCTCGTTAACAAATGTTTGAAGCTTTTGCCGAGACGCCCCTTCAAAGAAGTCTTCGATTTCCGGAGCGTAAAGTTTTCCCAGAACTTCACGCTGCACACATCGGTCGATGTCTTCACGATAGGTCCAGAGGTACGCCGATTCCAACCGTCCCACAGCCTCTGCAGAAGCTTCGGCAACCAAACGGTTCCACTGGGATTCCTCGTCCTTAGCCAAAGAATCCAAGAGCAGACGATCGTAATCTTCAGGATTGAGAAACAGGGGCCGATACGTGGACAGGTCCACGAGGCTTTTCACAATTTTTTCGATACGATCCTTTTCCTCTGGCTCAAATGGAACAAAGAAGATCGCAGCCGCTTCTTTCTTATCGTCTTCCAGAACACATGCCCAGGGCATGGCGGGCTGTGCGGCGGCTTCTGCTGCGACCTGTTCCGACCTTACGGAAAAGACTTCCCTTGCTGGCCCTTTGAAGGCTTCCTCCCAAAGCGTTTTTTCTCGCTCCGGAATATCCAGCCTGAATCGATTGAGAAGGATCTTGGAAACAAAAGGAGGCACTGATCCAGCAAGGAGATGCCTAGCTTTTTCGCGGTCCAGGTTCGATCCACCGTAGTGGAGCAGAACCAAGGCTCGACGCCAGTCCTTGTGCCCCGAATCGGCAGCCAATCGTGCCAGGCGCTTTTCCAGTTCCAGGACCAAACGCTGCCGAAGGACTGTTTCTCCATAGAGCTCCCGAGGTCCCACAAATTCCACCTGGTGATAATGGGCGAGAAGCCGCCCATAGTTTCGAGTGATGATCAGACGATGCAGCTCTTGAACGAAGGCTTCCTCTTGATCGTCCTGTCCCATGAGGTGCTTGGGAACCCGAGTGTGTCGTGCCAAAGCCCGCCTATGCAGCGCGGTCAATTCCTGGATCCAATCCTTTAAGGTTTCATCTTCATGGACCCATCGTTTCAGGGCTTCCTGTTCCCACGGTTGTAAAGGACTGAAGAGAAGATAGGTCGAAAGCAGAAGATCTTTCATTTCCGGGACCGTGATTTCACGACCGCCTAAACCGCCCACCAAGCTGCGTAAAAGGATGGATCCTTCATGATTCGATCCCTGATACATGCGGGCACACGCGTTGAAAACTCGAGACGCCAACGGAGGAATGGAGCCGAAACTATTGGATCGATCGAGAACGGCCACAGCCCGAAGACCTCGTATCCAGCTCTTAAGATCCTCCTCAGGGAATGGATTCATGAGCCGCACAGACACACATCCCATCCCTCGCCAGCCTTCCTCTTCCAGTTCCTGAAGAGCTTCCACCGCATTGGGAAACAAAGACCCTTGAAGGATGAGAAGGGTTTCCAGCCCCTCCTTGTCCTGCAACGTAGCTTCTTTCCAGGCTGATCCGGCCGTTCGCACTTCCAGAGGATGCAGGGAAACACCGGTCAATCTTCGTACGGCCTCCACCGCTGCAGGCCACACATGTCGCACCATCTCATGAGCCTTTTCCACCTCACTTTGGGTTTCTTGATACGTGGCCGCCGTACAACTGGGACCATGCACCACTCTTTGCCCGACCTTATTGACGATGCGCCCTTCCAGGAAATCAAAGCCTTGCAGGGTCTCCGTCAGCCATCGACGCACCACCGTATCGGGCGGCACTCGGACCAGGCCGATCTTATGGGTGTCGGTGATACCGCCGATGGAAAGGATCACGGGAAGCTTGGCAAAATGGGTCAAAAGCCGAGCCAGATACAGACAAGGCACGTATTCTTGAATGCTTTTGGGAGCCAGCATGATGCCGCCATCATCTCGAAAACTCATGAAATCCGTGTGGCTTTCTTCGATGTTCAAATTGGGTGCCGCCAAAGCCCGTTTGGTCAAAAGAAAGAGACCTTCCAAACGTGCCCCCACAAATTGAGGAATGATTTCCGTAAAGAGCCTCCAGCCTTGGGAAGCCGTAAAGGTGACGGGAAGGAACAAACCGGTGCGAGCCACACCCAGAAGTTTTTCTGCGGCCACTTTTTCCGACGGATTGAGTTCATCCACCACGATATAGGGATGGCCGTTGGCAAAGGCTTCGGCCATGGCGTAGAAGGGATTCCCAGCCGGTGTGATAGGAAAACCCACGTAGAAAAGAGGATGTTCGGGCAGCGCGATCTGGGAAAGAACCATGCCTGCAAGAGTTCCGCCCATGATCATCAGGGCATCCCCGGGATCTTCTGCACAGCGACGAGACTCGCTTGCAGAAAAAGTTTCGACCGAACCCGTGCTTTCCATGGGAACATTCCATTTTCCAGCACCGTTCATCAGAATGGGGGACGGCCATTCGTGCCGTTCGCTTCGAGCCTTGTCCATGGCCCTGCTGTAAAGGTCGAGGAGTTTTGGGTTTTTAAGAACAGCCTCGGGGAATCCTTGAATAAGCAGAGACTTATCCTGGTCCCAGTGGAAAGGAAGGCCGGTATGCACCAGAGCATCAAAAATGGCCGACACAGCCACCAAGTTGGACACCATGCCCGGCTGTCCGGACAAACGTTCCATGATGCCGTCCATGTCCAGAGTGACCATGCGGCATGAAATCAGGGCTCGGCACAAAGCCCGCAGCCTTTTTCCTTCCTTCGAGCCAGTCCCTAATCCCATGGAACCCAAGATGCGTTCCAGTTCCGAATCCAAACGTTCAGGGGTCCATCCGCCGTCTTGGTACGCCTGTTGCCGCAAGGTGGTCATCACAGGCTGAAGGCTTTCCGGACAAAAGCGCACCACTTCCCGCCAGAGTTTTTCTGGAGCCTCCCAATGGTTGACGATCACCGTTCCTCCTAGGCGCAAGGATCCAAAAAGCATCTCGGGGTCTCTTTTCATTTCCTCGAAATTGGTCACAACCACCACAAGAGCCTCGAAAGAAAACATGGCGTCTTTTCTTTCCAGAGGACGGCTGTTGACAAAGGTCGCCGAAAGGACCGGAGTTCCTCTTTTGGAGGAACCAAACTGCCAGGCCATGCCAGCCCAGCAGCCTTTGGCTGTGAGGAACTGGGCGAACACACGGTTGATGGCAATGCCTCGATCCCCGGCCAGGCTGGCCACGGCGATGGTAAATGGTCCAAATCGGGAAATGACTTCTCGAAGCGCTTCCCGTTCGTAAGCGGAAGCCTGGAGATGCTGGGCTCGAATGAGTCCTCCAGTAAGCAAAAAGTCCTTCTTTAATCGCTGGGCCAAACGATACTGTTGAAGCTCGGTCCAGACCGCCAGAGTCCGTTCTTCCAGAAGGCGATCCAAAATGTGAAACAAGAGTCCTGTAAGGCCTTGATCGCCAGGGGTTGGGGAAGGGGCTCTGTCTTCCGATCGAAGAAGCTCTTTCCCGATGGGATCCGACTCCCACAAGGCAACGGCTGCCTCTCGAAGCCTGCCGTAGGTTTTTCGGAGCTGCTCCAAGGCCTCCCGAGCTTCCTGACGTAACCGGCTCAGGTGTTCATCTTCCCCAAACGTTTCCAGTCCCGCTTCAAAGGCTTCCAGACTTTCCACGGCTCGAAGCACTGCGTGCCATTGCTTGTCTTCCTCCTCCTGAAAGCCGTCCCGCAGATCTGCATAGCGAACCCCCGATTCCTGCCCCAAAAGCCGAAGCACCATCTCCCGTTCCAAGCTGTCGGCAAAATGCGGCTTGAGCCGACCTTCTTCATCAAAGAGGACCGCATAAGGAAAAACACTTCCATCATGCCGTGAAGACACCCAACGGGATCGAAGTTCATCTAGGAACGCACGAACATGCCTTTCTGCTTGCAGAATCAGCCGAGTTTCCAAATCAATCTGCCAATTCATCTGATCTCGATAGGTTTCCAGCTGCATGATCAGGAAACGGGCCAAGGCGTTCCTCGGCACCCAACGACCGGTTTCGGCATCTCGAACCAGCAAGGCCTTGTAGCGAGGATCCCTGGAGACCCAATACAGCACAGGCTTTGGATCCATGCGCCATTCTTCGTAGGGTTTTCCACGATCTTCAGGATGAAAAGGAGCAACTCGTTTTCGATATCTTCCGTAAAACACCACTTCGGGCAGCATGCCTGCATGGGCCATGATTCGGGCATAATCATCGGGATCCTGCCCGAAAAATTTGCCTGTTTCCGGACATGGTGTCACATCCCAACGAATCGCCGACTGCCCCAAGCGGTCGGCCAAAAGCCAAAACTCTTGGTTGGACGCTCGATTCCCACTGTGCCCCATACCCACTAAAATGCCCGGAAATTCCGCGGCAAGATTGATGAGAGTCCACTGGATTTTCTGGTTGCCCATGAGGAATTTACCGATGGGCGTGGTGAGGGTTCCCATGCCGAGCAGAGAACTTGCCGAGCTTTCACCCCCTGTGTTGGAATAAACCTGCGTGTCGGTGATGGTGATGAAATGCAAAGCATTGGCCCAACGCTGCCGAATGAGAAAAGCCTGCTGACGTAAGGCATTGAGCCATGCCGGAAGCCCGATCACGGCACCGCCGTCACCTCCTTGGCTCACCACATAACGCCGCCCTTTTTTGAGCAGCCCCATGCGCACGGCACGATCGAAAACCTGGGTCATGGCTTCACCGAAGGCAAAGCCGCCGCCGAACACGGTTCGTCCCCCCGGGACTTTCTGAGCCGTTTCGTTCATCTTGTTCAGGGTTTCGCTCATGCAGCCCGTTTCACAGGTAAAGGTCACCTGAGGAACCTCGCCACGAGCCAAACTCATGGCCATGGCCATGGCTACAGGAACCGCTAAAACCTGGGCTTCGGCACAGGAAGGACATGCGGAATGTCCACCGGCAAAAGCCATGGGGCCGTATCGAGCGTGAAGCTGTGCGGCGGATTGAGGAAGATCGTTTAGAAGCTTGCGGGCAATGGCAGATTCCGCCTGCAGAAGCTCAGGATGTCGGAAAAAGATTTCTTGCAGCCTTCTCGTCAGGTCATTGAGTAAAGGGCTTTTGGTGACCGGATGTTTTTGGGCAAGGTGCGGGCTGAGAATGAGCCCTTCTCTTCCCACGTCCCGCAGAGCTTCCGCATGCACCTGTGCGGGCACGTCTTCTTGTCGGGGAGCAAGAATAAGATCAATGTCCCTATCCCGCCACAGGCGTGCCATGGACCGACCATCCCACAAGCCCTGTTTTTTTAAAAAGCGGGTCATATCATTGGCCGGCACATGAACCTGAAGAACCGAAGAAGTACCGGCATGAGGCAAGCTGAAATCCTGGAAAGGGACCTCAAAAAGCCCTGTGGCTCGAACGTGAAGCCCTGCATGAAGAGCCGCCGCCATGAGGTCTTGTTCCACGCGGCCGTCTTTGCTGGCACACAAAAGGCCGGCCACAAAGCGTGGCCGAATAAGGCAGGCTGGAGCGCCGTTGGAAAAAAACGTGACGGTCAATCCCCTTTCCGGAACACGCCCTTGAAACCTTTCCTGCAGGACCGGTTCAAGCACTTTCTGCCCAACCACCTCCGCCGGCACAAGGTCATGAGGCGCCCCACCGAAAGAAAAAGACCGCACCCTATAGGGAAAAGCGCGTGGAGTTTCCTTTTCCAAAGCCGTGAGCCAAAGATCCCACGCGGTGGCATGTTCGGCGTAAAGCCGAATTCCGATGCCTTGCTCCAAAAGGGCACGACGTTCCATACGGAACTCCCGCTCTTCCATGTATGGCACGGAAACAAGGCACGGGCAACGAAGGCGGCACAAGCCGCAATGCGTGCAATGATCTTCCACAGGCCCCAAAAGTTTGATGCCTGTATCAGTCACATGAATGCGCATTTCATGACATAAGCCCACACAATGCAGACATTCCGTACACTGTGTGGGATCTATGCGCACCTTGCGGGACAAATATCGCACCCGCTTGTCCGTACTGTGCCGTTCCACCAGGTTATGTCCGCCCAGGACCAGAAAATCGCCGAAATCATCATATCTGGCAGGATCCTGAGAGCGTGAGCACATCAACCCAGCAACGGCAAGGAGAAAGGGTCCCAAGGTTGCCTGGTCCAAGGGAGTTTCCAGAAGCGTGTAGTCACCGTCAGGATCCTGGAGAAAAACGGCCACGCCAAAAGCTTCGGACTTTTCCTCAGCCGCTTGGACCAAAAGGACATAAAACCGGCCGTCGGCAAGGTGGGTTCGGCACAGCGACATCGGCATCGATGTCGACGCCGCGGAGCGAAGCCGATCATGGGCAAAGCGAGCTCCAAGCAAGCCGAGCCGCACTCCAGGGGCAAGCCATTCCTCGGAAAGGATTCGATACCGGCCTTGCGGTGTTTCCAGACATGCGCCGGAGCCATCGCCTTCCGGTCGAATGGGCCACAAGACGGCTTCTGGTCGAGGCAAACATGCTTCGAGACCCGCAGTGAAAGGAAAAGACGACATCAAAGACAAATAAGCATCCTGCATGGCTTCTCCTTCATGATGTTACGGCCGCTGATGGAAAGAGGTGGAGGAAAGGAAATAAAGAAGAGTCGCAGGAGAAAAGAAATCCGCTTTCGAGCGCCGGCAACGCTCGTTTCACAGCAGAGGATTGGGAAAGCCTTCAGCGGCTCGATTCACATGGAATACTTAGGAAAAATGCGGCGGGCCATCCATCGGGGGTAGTCAATGGGGGACCGTCGCTTAGCGGTATTGTCAATAAAAAAAGATTGGCTCCAGTGGTCAAGAAACTTTTTTTCACATAGTCACCGAAAGACACTTTTTATGGAGAGCAGGTTATGCGACCGTAGTGACCTAAAAGCTTTCTTTGCAACGTGGATTCCAGGAAAGTTCTAACCACCGTGAGTCTTTCCAAGTCGATGCCGGTATTCTCGCCCATGGCATGAAAAAAGTGGACGAGATCTTCCGTGGGAATGTTTCCCGCCGCTCCTGGAATAAAAGGGCAGCCGCCAAGACCGCCGCAGGCGCCGTCAAAACGAATGACTCCCAGCTTCCAGGCGGCCAACACGTTGGCCAGTCCAAAACCATAGGTATCGTGAAGATGCAAGGCCAGCGGAATTGAAAAGGTGCGCAAAAAGGTTTCCACAAGGTTTTCCATTTGTCGAGGGTTGGCGCAGCCTGAAGTGTCGGCAAGACACAGTTCGTCCGCACCGGCCTCGGCAAGGACCGATGCCACATGAAAGACACGGCCTTCAGGAATGACACCTTCAAAACGGCATCCAAAAGCGTTCATCACACCCGCTTGCACTTCAAGACCATTGGCTTTGGCCTTACGGACCACGAGTTCGGCTCGACGAAGGGCTTCCTTCACATCGCAGCCGCTATTGCGCAGACTATGGGTTTCTGAGGCTGAAACAAAAACGGCCACATGTTCCACACCACACACGCCGGCTCGTTCCAGGCCTCTTTCGTTAAACACCAACGCGCGGTAAACCACTCCCGGTCTTTTTTTGAGCCCTCGAAACACGTGTTCTGTATCGGCCATTTGAGGAACCGCTTGAGGATTCACGAAGGAACCCACCTGAATGCGGGGGACGCCGCAATCCACCAAGTCCTCAATAAGTTGAATCCTTGCCTCAACACTCCACCCAGCAGCTTCGTTTTGCAGACCGTCTCGAGGCGCAGTTTCTTCGATCAGAACAGTCACAGCCGACTCCTTTGTCGTGCCAAATTGGAAGCCGATCCTTACCAAAATTTTTTGTCTCCGGGAGCGGACCCGAAAACTCGCCATACCAAGGTATCTAATGGCCTCACAAATCATAGTAACCTACGACGATGGGAAGCCCTCCATGACGCAATCGCCGAATCTTTCGAGGGCGTACGGCACCGCTCATCAAGAGTTCCCGTTGAGGTGCCAAAACAATGGCCTTCCACCCATGAAAACAATGTCCAAGATGGAGTAAAAGGCGTTTGTAAAGCGTGCGATCGGCCTCCATACGGAGGATTTAGAAACACGACGCCGGGTTTCAAGGACCACTTTAAAGGGTCCAGGGATTCAAAGGGCATGGCATGCCACGTCACCCATGAAGCCACCCCGGCTCGACGGGCATTCTCTTGAGCCATGGCCACAGCTTTGGGATCGATGTCCACACCGATCAAACTTCCAGGCTTCGGGTCTCTTATTCCGGCATCGGCTTTTTTCAAAAGGCAAGCCCAGGTTTTTTCTTGGAAGGAAGGCCATTTTTCAAAAAGAAACCGTCGATGTCGGCCCGGAGCCATGTTCGCCGCTAGAAGAGCCGCTTCGATAACAGCCGTACCGGCTCCGCACATGCCGTCCAGAAAAGGCACATCGGGTGTCCAGCCGGATTGAAGGATCAAAGCAGCCGCCAGGGTTTCTCGAAGCGGCGCTCCCACATGCTGGACTCGGTACCCCCTTTGATGTAAATGCGCTCCCGTCGTGTCCAAGCTGATCACACAGTTTCTGTTTTCCACGCGGACAAGGATGCGCTGCTCGAGGACTGTGCCTGAGAAGGAGCTTTTCTCGTGGAGCGCGCCCGTCCCACCCGCATCAACATCAGGCCAGAGGCCCGCGCTCCCAGAAAAATCATTGCCTTTTCTCGTTCCCTGACAAGCTCCATGCGCCTCACCCTGAAGGTAGGTCTTCTTGGTCGTTTCCTTCGCGGATGGCTCCTCTTCAAGGAAGCTCACTTTCTGCCCCAGCTTTTCAAAGTGTTGTCGCAAAGCATCTTGAAAAGCCTTTTGGACGAGCCCGCTGTGAGTCAGTCGAGAAGCCTTGAGATGCACCTCTACGCGGACAGGCACCTTGGCATTTAACCACAATTCCCAAGGAAAGCGCACTGTTTTGGCAAAAAGCTCTTCTCGAGCCCCCACCTTGATGACCGGCAACCGACACAGGATTCGGCCGGCCGTGCGTAACCAGAGATTCGCCCGGTAACACGCTTCCAATCTGCCTTGAAATTCAATGCCTGCCTCTGATTCTTCCAAAATATTCAACCTAAGGGATTCCATCTCACGGCGGCACACGGGAACCAACTCTTGAGGCACCAGCGCGGCAAACCGGTGTTCCCTGGCCCGAACGTGCACTCGAAGTCGCCTTTCCAAAGCCGAAAATTCTTGGCTGGCATTCCGTATATTCACCATTCTTGCCTAACCTCTTGATATCGGGGGTATGGTCGTCACCCCCGATGCGCTCCACACCCAACACCACACAGCCCGATTTCTGGTAGAGGAGAAAGAAACGCACTTTGTCTTCACCGTCAAACAAAACCAACCCACGCTCCTCAACGACATCCAGAGCTTGGAATGGGACGCTTTTTCCCTTATTTGTCAAAACCGAACACACGCGCACGGAACGCGCCTGGATCATTACCGATGTCACCCCCGGAGCAGGCTCCGCCTCAGAGCCTTCGAGACCTTACTCGAGGCCACTGGAGTGTGGAAAATCAACCCGAAGGACTCTTATTTGGATCATCGCCGGTTCACGGCTCCTGAGCCGATCCGCAAAACGCTTTCCCAGCATCCCTGAGCAACCATCAGTCCCCATGAAAAAGTTGGATGACGGAAAACCTGAAACAAATTGACTTAATAATGCGTAGCGTGTAGCGTGTAGGCTGCGTTTAATCTCGTTTCAAAGCTGCTGTGACCGGAAAAGGCCATATTTATCAGTGTGATCTTCAGCGCCGCACATTGTCAGGGGAAAGCAAAAACAAGGTCGGAAGCGCAGGGTAAGGCAAAAGTGGGTCAACTTCCTTTTTGATCGTGTCGCAGGTCGTGGGGGGGGGAGATTTCTTAGCAGCTTTTTCAGGCTAAAGACGGCACAGATAAAATTCCATTCGGATCGGACGGCATGAGCCCGCTGCGAATGGGGTAACACCGGTGAAGCGGCTCATTTCATATCCATGCTGGAAACGTGTGCGCTACATGGCGCGCTCCTCGCCACGGGAACCGGGGTTGTAACCATCCCAAAGACTCATGTTTACGGTAGTTCCGCCTGCATCTAGGCCGTGGATAGCGATTTATCCTTGAGCGGTTCAAATGCTGGTAGGTGGTGTATATGGGCGAGGAAATACTGCTAGGTGAGGGCCCGGGCGCGTTCGTGGATTGTCGCGCTTCGAGAATTTTCCAAAGCCGCGCAGCCGATGGGCTCATCATGCCCCGTGCGCCACCCGGGTGGCTCGGGCTCGACCAACGGAACGTGCTTAGATACGGCACTGGCAAGCCTCGGTGTTCGCTTTGTCGTAGCTTTCGCCGTTCGCACATGAAAGAGTGCCGTGCAACATGGGGATTCAGGAAAGGGGGTGTAAGAGCGTAGGCAGTCGTGGGACCGACTAAATGGGAAACGGCCTAAGCAAGGAGGTGGGAATATGAGGCGTGCTGTTTTCTGTTTCGCTCTTTGCGCTTTGATGCTTGCAGGATTTGTTGGAATCGCCGGCGCAGGATGGATGCTCTATGACGACTTTGAAGCAGGTTTTATCGATCCCAACAAATGGGACGTGGACGACAGTTCGGCTGTGATCACCGTCGAAAATGGTCGAGCGAAATTCGTTCATCAGCCGGGATTTGCCGGGGACAACAACTGGCTAATTTTCAAGGCGCGTCGGGAAATCCGGGGAATCGCCGCTACGGTCCGGGTGCAGGATTGCTCGGGAGATGTGCGCGGGCGTTTGATGATCCAAAAATGGGTGGATGGGCTTGGGAACGTTGTTTATATGCATGAGGACGTGCAGCCTTGGGCGGGTTACATATGGGCTCGATCAGGATACTGGACGACAACTGGTTCAGACATAACTCGTTCCTACGGAAGGTTCATGGACACTCCCATGGAAAACGTGGATCACAAGTTGGTCCTTGTGACCACCGAAAATCTTTACCAGGCGCAAGCGGACAATCTGGGCTCGTTGCTCTTTTTATCACCTTCTGGTGAAACACTGACACTGAAGGAAAACCCTTTCTACGGGATCGGCACGAGAAGCACTAACGGTGACGGGCCCTGCACCGTCTATTTTGACGATGTGTACGTCCTTTATTGAACACTGCAGCAGCGCAAGCCGCCATGCGGATACCAGGGAATTTTCGGAAGCGCGATGGTTCCTAGGGAGATCGCGGCTTGCGCCGCTCTCGCGTGACAGTCATATCCATGGGTATGTAATGGTGGGTATTCGCGGTTGTCTTTGCCACTGACGGTCTGGCCGCCCTTGGGCCGTGGCCTATGGGTAAAAGAGCGGGCCCCAGGGCGGTGCCATTCTTTGGAAGCGCCACGAGGTGCGACACTCTCTGAGTGACGTGTGCCTCAAGGTTCGCCCTGTGACACGCTTCGAATTTGCCTTGAAATTCAATGCCTGCCTCTGATTCTTCCAAAATATTCAACCCAAGGGATTCCATTTCACGGCGGTACACGGGAACCAGCTCTTGAGGCACCAGCGCGGCAAACCGGTGTTCCCTGGCCCGAACGTGCACTCGAAGTCGCCTCTCCAAAGCCGAAACTTCTTGGCTG
>FWWL01002564.1_pt1 | contig 37065 bp, 24 predicted proteins | sample 2228331 | NCBI WGS metagenome assembly FWWL01 (sample SAMEA103939775, study PRJEB20133) | metagenome
CACCCCCTGGCCCCCTCTCCCAATGCTGGGAGAGGGGGAGAAAGACACCCGGATTCACCGTAGCTGCGGCTCGTAGCCGCAGAGCCCCGGCAGACCCAGGAGGAGGCCCTCACCCCCCGACCCCCTCTCCCAATGCTGGGAGAGGGGGAGGAGACACCCGGATTTCACCGTAGCTGCGGCTCGTAGCCGCAGAGCCCCGGCAGACCCAGGAGGAGGCCCTCACCCCCTGCCCCTCTCCCAATGCTGGGAGAGGGGGAGAAGCTGCACGTCCTCAAACACGCCATTTTTCATCGTACGCAATGCAGCCTTCAACTTCTGTAGGTGCAACTCCGCGCATGTAAAGAACAAAGTAATATCTTAAGCGATCTCCGCAATTTCGCAAAGGAAACGTTCCAGCTCCCTGCGCAGCTCATCGTAGGTGCGAGCTACAGGGAAGTGGGGGAAATCCTGAACAACGTTCTGCGGCGGGCGGAAGAGAATGCCCTGGTCTGCGGCGGCGAGCATCGTGGTATCGTTGTAGGAGTCGCCCACAGCGGCGGTGCGAAAGCCCAGGTCGCGCAGCGCCTCGACCGCCTTGCGCTTGCCGTCGGGGATGCGCAGTCGGTAGCCGGTCAACATGCCGCGAGCGTCGACCTCCAGCGTGTGTGCAAAGACCGTCGGCCAGCCGAGTTTGGGTAGGAAGGGCGCCACGAATTCATAGAAGCTGTCGGTGAGGATGACCATTTGGGCGCGCTGTCGCACCCAGTGGAGAAACTCTACGGCGCCCGGCAACGGCTCCATGCCGGCGATCACCTGTTGGATGTCGGCCAGCGTCAAGCCGTGGCGTTCGAGAATCTCCATGCGCTCGCGCATCAGGCGGTCATAGTCCGGCTCGTCGCGCGTGGTGCGGCGCAGCGCCGGCAGGCCGGTGCGCTCGGCCACTGCAATCCAGATTTCCGGCAAAAAGACGCCCTCCAGGTCGAAGGCGATGATTGGCGGCGATGACATGAACACGACTGCTCCTCTTTTCAATTTGCGTCAATGGCAAAAACTCGTTTCACCGCAAAGTGCGCAGAACGCTGCCTGGCGCTCCCCTCTGCGATGAATCCTCTCAACAGGATTATCGATATGCGCCGATGATCCGCTGATGGTCAAAATCGATCACTGCGCCGCTCATCATCGCTCCCTCCTCGGAAAGGAGCCACATCACCAGCCCGGAGACGTCGGGCGGGCGCAGGATGCGGCCGAACGGCATCTGCGCATCGGCGACTTCCAGCCAGTTGTCCCCGCGGCCTTCGGCGCGCTGCACGATGTCCTCGTTGGGGGTGAACATCCAGCCCACGTTGATGCAGTTGACGCGGATGCGATCGGCGCCCAGGACGACGGCGGCGTTCTTGGTCAACGTCATCAGTCCTCCCTTGGAGGTGCTGTAGACGGTGAGGTTGGGCAGGCCGCCGTGCGCGTTGATGCTGCCGATGTTGACGATGCTGCCCCCGCGGCCCTCGCGGCGCATGATGCGGGCCGCCTCCTGCATCAGAAAGAAAGGCGCACGCAGGTTGATCGCCATGATGCGATCCCACAGCTCCGGCGTGGCGTCATCGACCGAGCCGCGCTCCGTCGACGCCGCGCAATTGACCAGCCCATCGACGCGGCCAAAACGTTCGTCCGCCGCGCGGATCACAGCGCGGCAATCGTCGATGGAGGCAAGATCGGCCGGAACGAATAAGGTTGGGCAGCCCGCCTCTGTGATCTCGGCGGCGACGCGCGCGCCCCTCTGTTCATTGCGACCACAGATGACCAGGCCGGCGGCGTGATGTTGCGCCGCGCGTCGGGCGATGTCCTCGCCCAGCCCCTGCGTCCCGCCGGTGACAACGATGATCCGATCGGTCAAGTCTCGCATTCGCTATATCCCCTCTACAGAATAAAACGCGGAGGATGCGGATTCGCCGGATCGTCCCAGAAGTTTCTCATCCGTGGACATCCGTTGCATCCGTCTCATCCGTGGTCTGCATCCATCGTCTGATTGCGGATTCGCCGGATCGTCCCAGAAGTTTCTCATCCGTGGACATCCGTTGCATCCGTCTCATCCGTGGTCTGCATCCATCGTCTGATTATCGTTGTACGCCGAGCGTCGCACATCTTCGTAGGCTTCGGAGTCCGTCAGCAGAAAGTCAAGCCAGCGGTTGGCGAGCGCAACCGGCGCTTCGATCATCGGGCTGTGGCCGACGTTGCGCAGAACCTCGAGATTGTTGGCGCCGGGGATGGCGATGAGCGTGCGCGTGATCGTGCCGCGATCGACGAGCGCATCGCGCTCTCCCCAGATCAGGAGCGTCGGCAGGGTGAGCAGCCGTGCGTCGGCGAAACGATTCCACTGCGCCAGGCTGCGCGTGATTTCGGTGAAGGCGGCGGGCGCCATCTGGCTGGCGTCCTCAACAAGCTGCTCGAAAAAGCGCACCATCTCCGGATGGGCGCCGTCGATGGGTGCAGCGGGCATGAGCATGCGCAGCGCCTCGCGGAGCAGGCTGCGGTCCTCCTTCATTTGTTCGAGCAGCAGGTAGCCATCCAGCGGCGTGAAGACGCCCTCAATCGGCGCCGGATCGACGAGCGTCAGGCTCTCGACGTCGTGAGGAAAGGTGAGCAGGTATTCAACGGCGATGGCGCCGGCGGTGGAGTGCGCCATCAGATGAAAGCTTTCCCAGCGCAGCGCCTCGACCAGCGCGGCCAGGTCGCTGGCTTGCTCCTCGATCGAATAGCCGGCGTCCGGTTTGTCGCTGCCGCCGCAACCGCGCAAGTCGGGCGCCACTGCATAGACTTCGTCGGGCAGCGCGTCGAAGAGGGGCGTCCACCAGCGACTTGTGCCAAAGTTGCCGTGCAGCAGCAGCAACGGGATGCCGTCCTCTTCCCCGCTGCTGCGGCAGAAGAAGCGCAACCTCGGAGTCTCCACATAGAATTCAGCGCTGGGTCGGTTCACCTGCATGCACTTTCCGGTTCTCGATGTCACTGGCGCACAAATGCGACGGATTTGCATCACGGATTTGCACTGCGACGCATGAAAAATGATCGACGGCCATCCGTTGCCTCTGCGTGCTCTGCGTTCTATTCCATCCTTCGATTCTGCTCGGCCTCCTCCGGCAGGAAGAGCAACAGCAGCGCAGCGGCTGCGGCGGCCTGCATCGGCCCTTCGACGCGGCCCACTTCTTCTTCGCCCAGGATCAGACCGCCGCGGTTGACGACGCCATCCGGATCGACCCAGCCCAGCTCGCCGCCCTGAAAGAGGCCGTGGCTGCGCACGACGCCGGTCGGCGTAAAGGTTCCCAGCTCGCGCTCGTCGTAAGCCGTCTTGCGCAGGACGCGACCGTCCGCCGTGACGCGTCCGACAGGGATGCCTTCGCCCCAGCGCAAGCGGCAGATGCGCCCTTCGGCGTCAATGAAGCCGAGCGCATACTCCTCGCCGCTCTCGGTGCGCTTATAGATCAGCGTGCGTTCAGAGGTTTGGTTCGTCATGACTCGTTCAGAAAGACGACGCCCTCCAGAAACTCTCGCAGGATGGCAGGGTTGGCCGCTGCAAAGATCGGCGTTTCGGCGCCAACGTACTCTCGGCTGACCGCAGCCAACGGAAAGACCGGCTCCTGACGCCAGGTGGTGACCACGCCGCCCGCCTCCACGACGATCAGCCAAGCCGCCGCCAGATCCCACACCTTAGGCGTGGCTTCGACGGCGACCAGCGCAGCGCCGTCGGCGACCTTGCAGAGGTGGTAGGCCGCGCTGCCGCAGATGCGGCTTTTCAACTTCGTGCGCAGGTGGAGGCGCTTATCCGTGCGCGTGCATTTCATGAGGAGTTGCTGGTCGTCCGTCGCGTCGCCCTCGAAGGTCCGGATCGGCTCTTCGTTGCATCGCGCGCCGCCACCTGCCATTGCCGTGAATCGCTCGTGGAGCAACGGGAAATCCACTACGCCGACGACCGGCTGACCATAATGCAGCAGCGCCACGCTCACACCCCAAATCGGCAGTCCGCGCGCAAAGTTCGTCGTCCCATCGATCGGATCGACGATCCAGGTGAACTCGGCGTCGGCGTCATAGGCGGTGACCTGCTCCTCGCTGAGCACGCGATGCTCCGGAAAGATCCCAGCCAGTCGCCGGGAGATAATATGATCGATGGCGATGTCGGTCTCCGTCACCAACGTGCCATCGCGCTTGCGCTGTGCAACGTGCAGCCGATGGTGGGAAACGGCGTACAGGCTGCACTCGGCAGCCAGGTCAACGGCGAATTCCAGATAGACGCTCCACTTCGACATAGGTGCATTATGCCTAACCCCCGCCCAAAACTGCAACTACCTTTGGTGTAAACCTACAGCATATGGAACCCAGGGCGGTTGCGCCGCAGCCTGAAACTCGATTGTGTAAATACCCTGGTTCTATGGTAAAAAGAAAAGGCAACGGATCACAGCGCAAACGCCGGTCTTGCCGGGAGATAGGGATGCACATGCAGGACATCTGGATTGCTTTTTTCATCGGCCTGATGTTGGGTTGGATCATCGAATGGTTGATCGACTGGCGATACTGGCGTCCCCTTGTGACCGCTCTCCGTCAGGAAAACGAACAGCTTCGTCGACAGCTTGAACAGGTCAAAGCGAATACGCAGAAAACGCAAAAACAGCCGGCTCCATCTTCTCGAGAGAAAATCTACAACTAAAGGAGGCGGGGTCTATGGCGCAAGGGCGTTCTCCGAATTCTCAGCGCCTTTTGGATAGAGGGAAGTACATCGTCTTGCTGGCGATCGCCGTGATCGTCATCATCCTGCTGGCGGTGCGCTCCTGTCAACCACAGCCGCTGGCCGTCACGCCGACGCCAGAGGCGACGCTCGTCCCTGTGCTCACCGCTGAAGCGACGCTGACGCAACCGGTCGTCATTTCGCCTGTGACCGGCTCAACGGTGACAGCGGGAACGGTGGAGGTGCGCGGAGAGGCGCCGCGCAGCTACAGCATCCGCATCCGCAACCCCGCCGGCGACCTGCTTGCCGCCGCCCCTGTGGATGCAGACGGACGTTGGGCGACGTCTGTGCAGATCGATGAACCTGGCGAAGTCACGTTGATCGTCGAGCTGGTCGACGCGGCAGGAACGCCGCTTGCCACCGCCGAACCGGTCACGTTGAGCGTCGTCGTCCCTTCTGTGGCTGCGCACACCCTTTCCCTTGACCCGGCGATCTTCGACGCTGCCCTCACTGCTGGGACAGTAGAGCTGCGAGGCAGCGGAGAACCTGGGACGAGAGTGGCGATCCTCGTCGACGGCGACGTCGTAACCGAGGTCCCTGTAGATGAGGCCGGCGTCTGGTCGGCGACGGTGCAGGTGAGTGCACCCGGCGTCTACAGGATCGGACTGGAAGCACTCGATCCCTCGGGCGCCGTCATCGCTACAGCCACGCCTGCTGTTCTAACTATCGCCCCCCCTGCACAGGCGGTGGTTGCCGCGCCGCCGACGGCGACGCCTTCTGAGACTCCAACTTCAACCGCCACGCCGACGCCAACGAACACGCCCAGTCCCACGGCGACGCCAGCGCCGCCGCAGGTGGAGGCGCCGGCCATCGAGCGGGGCGGGCCGACGCTGCTGCGCGGCAGGGGGACGCCCGGCGACATCGTGCGCGTGCTGGTGAACGGCGCAATCGCCGCCGCTGCGTTCGTCGACCCACAGGGGCGCTGGCAGCTGGAGGTGACGCTGCCGGAGAGCGGCGAGGTCGAAGTGCGGGTCGAGAGCGTCACGCTGCTGGGCGAGGTGCGTGCGGCGGCGCCGCCGCTGCAGCTCACCATCCCGACTCCGACGCCGACGAACACGCCCACCGCCACGGCAACTGCGACCAATACGCCGACGAGTACATCCACGCCAACGGCGACGGCCACAGCCACTGCCACGCACACGCCGACGCCTACGGCAACGCCAACGGCGACCGCCACGGCAACGCCGACCAACACGCCGACGCCGACGAACACGCCTAGCCCAACGGCAACGCCAACGGCGACCGCCACGGCAACGCCGACCAACACCCCGACGCCGACGAGCACACCCTCGCCAACAAATACGCCGACCCATACCCCCAGTCCCACGGCGACGCCTGCGCCGCCGCAGGTGGAGGCGCCGGCCATCGAGCGGGGCGGGCCGACGCTGCTGCGCGGCAGGGGGGCGCCCGGCGACATCGTGCGCGTGCTGGTGAACGGCGCAATCGCCGCCGCTGCGTTCGTCGACCCACAGGGGCGCTGGCAGCTGGAGGTGACGCTGCCGGAGAGCGGCGAGGTCGAAGTGCGGGTCGAGAGCGTCACGCTGCTGGGCGAGGTGCGCGCGGCGGCGCCGCCGCTGCGGCTCACCATTCCGACTCCGACGCCGACAAGCTCACCGACCCCCACTGCAGGACTGGAAACGAGGGCTCCAGGAGAGGAGCAACCCGGTGAGGCCAAGGGCGTCGAGGTGGAAGTTGCAGCCCCTCTCGACAGGCTGCCGCCCACAGGGATCGATTTCGACAGCTATCCGGCGCAGATTGTCGTAGTTGTCGTCCTCAGCGTTCTCGGTCTGTTTGTATTGAACGATCGGCGCAAAGGGGTGAAGTAGGGGGCCGAAAGACGTCTCCGCCCTACTTTCAAACCAGAGGATTGGTTAGTACAGATGATCGGTCAATCCAGGCTCCAGTTCGTCCAGGATATAATGGCGCGCTGTGGTCTCGAGTCGTTTGTGGCCGAGCGCCTTCTGCGCCATGCGCAGGTTGGTGCGCGCCAGCTGCGTCCCGACGAAACGGCGAAAATCGTGCGGCTTGACGTCGCTCAGACCGGCCTCCGCCGCATATTTGCGCACCACGCGCCAGATCGCCACGGCGGACATCGGACGCTCCGAAGCTCGCTCTCCTCGGCCGTCGAAGGCTGTGAAAATGTAATCGCTCTGAACCGGCCGCGCCGCCAACCAACGCTGGATATGGGCGTGCGCCTCCCGGCTGAGCGGCGCCTCGCGAAATTCTACGTCGTTTTTGCCGCGCACCCATAGGACAAAACCGCCGCCCTTGGAGCGGATGTGCTGTTGTTTGAGCGTCGCCACTTCGCTGACGCGCAGCCCACTGCTTGCCAGCGTCGCCAGCAAAGCGGCGTCGCGCAGACCGATCAGGCGCTCCATTTCTGGCGCACTGCACACGGTTCGCATAGCAACAGGCTCAATGCGAGTGCGAGCGTTCTCCTTGATTCGCCCCTTTAGTGCAGCCACCTTCACGCCGGAAACATCCTCAAAAGCCGCCGCCGCCTCGTGCGAGATGTATCCTTGCGCCGCCGCCTCTCGCATCACGCGCTTGACCGCGCTCAACATTCGGTTGATGGTGTTGGGACTCATCTCCGTCTCCTGTGCGAGATGCGTGCGCCAACGCGCCAGGGTGGCGGCGTCAAGCAGGGCGTCAAGGTTGCCGGCAAATTTCGCATAGGCCACAAAGTCCCGCTGATACATGGCGATGCTCGAAGGCGCCAGTTGTCCGGCGAGCAGCGTAGCGTCGAAGGGGTGCAGAGCAACTTCGTCGGACTTCTCTATCAAGCAAGGCGATGCAATGAGCTCGTTCATATGAAAATCTCCTTCAATTTTTTAATTAATCTAATTGAAGCATATTCAGGTCAGCTTGTCAACAGAAAAAATCGAATAAAAAATAATAAAAACAAAATAAATTGACATAAAAATTAGTCATTATTAAAAATGAAATCTAAATTTTCTGCACATCTTGATTTCTCTGAGAGCCTCTCAAATTGGGGGAAAGCGCATCGGGTGAAAGGAGCGCTTCCGGGGCTGCCCTGAGCGTTGCTTTTGCGTCATGTTTGGTCCGATTTGTGACTGAATTGTGTCAAGAAGTCCGAAGCAGAAGACGGTAAGATCGGGACAGAGATCGTCTACAAGAACCGTGTTCGTAGAATTGCGACAAAAGCGCATTTGCTATGCGAAGTTATCAAACTGGCGCCCCTGCGCCGCCAGTTTGCTCAATAAAAGGGTCATTTAATTAAGCTATTTTGTAGATCGAATCAGGAGTATTGAACGATGATGCAATCCGACCAGCGGCAAAATCAGAACAACGCCAAACGGCATCATCTTTCAACACACACGCCAACCGCCGGGCGCCCCCTCCACGCGCAGGATTTCACCTGGGAGTTCGGCTGGTCCTTCGACGGCTTCGACTGGATGGGGAAGAACGAGGCGCAATCGTCCAGGGAGATCACACCGCTGGACAAAGCGCTGGCATTGGCAGGATAGCGACTCCCACACCCGGGTTTCTAGGGTCGCAGAACGCCTGACGTCTCATCTTGCCAGGAAACCTGGAATTTCCTGGCAGATGGCGGGCAATGGATTTCGTTTCCTCTTGTTTTGCAACGCACCCCTCTCATGCTATAATTTTTTCACCTTTTTCTTTTCGTGCAGAAATCTTATCCCATATCCGTTTCAACGATTGTCGCAACGCACACACCTTGCTTGCCCTGCCAGGCGTCGCTGCGAGTGAGGCAAAATCGGTCCTTGCCGTCTCAATGGCCGCCTGTCCCTCCTGGCCTATAGTCTCGTTGCGAAGCCTGGCAGTTTGTCACCACAAGTCACCACGGAGGGGGAAACATGATTCGCACATCTTCATTGACTTCTAAACAACAGGTGCATCCCTGGTTGCGCCCGGTTCACGTGGCTGTGGTCGCATCTCATACGTCTCCCTTGCTTGACAACACTCTTTCCAGGTTGCTGGATGCATTTCGCGTCGGTGGTCATCTGATTCAGGAGGCGCCCGATGAGACCACCGATTTGCTGATCGCGTCTGCACCGTTTGGCCGCCCACTCCCCTGGCGAGAGGCGGTGCTGTTTACTGCGCGACGACGTTTCGGTTTGAATCGCGTTCCCACCGTGCTCACGCTCGTTCACGCGCTTCCTGACGAATTCCATCGCCTGCTCGATCAGCTGAGACGCATCCTGCGCAGATCTTCCCCTGATCCGACGGATTTTGCCTTTGAGGGGTTGTCCCCCTCAGCCTTCGAGGTGCTCGTTGAGCAAGGAAAACGCGGCGGGCCGATTCTGGCGCTGGAGCGCATCGTGCAGGCGCAGGCCAAGAGCATTCGCGTGCTGCTGTTCGTAGGAGAGGATCATCCCGAAGAGGCCTATCTCTTCGATTTGGTGGGCGCTTATCCACGCTTGTTGCCCTCGGAGGGAGAGGCCTTTTACCATGACCTGGTCTTGCGCATCGCCACCGTGCTCAGCACCAGGCAGATCACCGAGCATGAGGTGGTGGGGGAGCCGATTCCCACCGAGGAGTGGAGGTCGCTCGAGACGCCGCTCCACATGATCGAGGCTGCGCGCGAATTCGGTCTACGGCGCTTCTTCGATCCTGCGGTCAAGATCGCCGACCTGGTGGCCGTGCCGTCAATTGGAGAGGTGATCGCCGAACAGTACAGCGAAGGATGTTTCGCCACCTGGGAGCCGCGCCTGCCCGGTCTGATCTCAACCGTCACCGGCAGCGCACGTCCGGTGGATAAGGACAACATCACCGCCGATGACCTGGCCGTGATCGTGGGCATCCGCGACGATGGACGCGGCGCGCTGGTGCGCCGCGTGGAGGAACATCGCAACGATCCCCCTTCCTCGGAGGCGGTGGAGATGTTTCTTCTAGACCGATCGCTGCCTACGGTCTCGATCTCCATGAATGGAAGACACTACAAGGCGCCGGTCGTGCGTTCAAAGTTGCACGGGCATCGCGGCGTTGCAGCCTATCATCCCGATTTCGTAGAATTTGTTCCGCTGGACGAGCCGTACTATTTTTATCCCGTCTCCTGCGCCACCGAAGCCCAGGCGTATGGCATCTATCATGCGTTCTCGCGCGCCGAGTGTCTGCGTCATCCCGAGGATCCGCGGCAGGCGGCGTTTACGATTTTACCGGGACATGGCGTGATGATCGTCGAGAAATGGGCGCCCGGCAAGCGTCCTTTCCAGGTGCTGTGGGAATATATGGACGCCGGCTATCTGGAGATCGAACCGCGGGTGCCGCAAGGCGCGTTGACCTTCGTCGCGGGCGCAGACGGACGGCGACATCTGCATGACCTCATGCCGGTTCCCTATGCCGAGCTATAGCTCTACCGGTGGAGCCTGCCATGCGCGCCATCTATGTGGACAAGCACATTCCGCGCGTCCTGCTCACCAAAGCCGTCACCCCGCTTTGGCCCGGGTTCGTCTGGACGCCCTTTTCGGCTGCGCGCGCCGCAGAGTTTCCCGATCCGCCGCTGCCGGGGCCTCGCTGGCTGCGCGTGCGCAATCTGGCCTGCGGAATCTGCGCCTCGGACCTCTCGCTCCTCTTCGTCCACGCCGATCCGTCCATCGCCCCTGCAGCCCTGCCCGGCCTCTCCCGCTTCTGGCTCGGCCACGAGACAGTTTCCATTGTGACCGAAGTGGGGGCGGGCGTCACTCGTTTTCGGCCAGGCGACCGCGTGCTGATGGATACGCATTTCGCCGGCGCCAACTGCGAAACGCTGGAGCTGGAGCCGAAATGTCGTTACTGTGCGCAGGGGGACTACCATTTTTGCGTCAACAAGTCAGAGCCCGGACCGCGCGGGATCGGCGGCGGCTTCGGCGACGCCTACATCACCCATGAGAGTGCGGTGTATCCGGCTCCACCCGACCTCGATTGCGATCAGGCGCTGTTGGTGGAGCCGCTCTCCATCGCCGTGCATGCGGTGATGCGCTTTCCGCCTCAGGCCGGCGACAAGGTGCTGGTGATCGGCGCGGGCATCATCGGCCTGCTGGTGACCATGGTGGTGCACGCCCTTGCGCCGCAGGCCGAGATCACCGTGCTCGCCCGCCATCCGCATCAACAGCAAATGGCCGAGAAACTGGGCGCCAGGCGCATCCTCTCTCGCGCAGAGTACGGCGCCGTCGCTCGGATCACCGGCGGCAAGCATTTCTCGGCGCCGCTCAACCGAGGCGTAGTGATCGGCGGGTTTGATCTCATCTACGATTGCGTGGCCGATCCGCGCACGACCAATGACGCGCTGCGTTGGGTGCGGGCAGGCGGAACCGTCGTGATGATCGGCGCGCACATGGCGCCGATGCCTCGCATTGACCTGACGCCCGTCTGGTATCATCACGTCAACCTGGTCGGTTCTTACGGACACGGTATGAACGAGTGGAACGGCGAGCGTAAACACACCTACGAGTGGGTGTTTGACCTGTTTCGAGCGGGCCGGCTCGATATTGAAGGATTGATCACGCATCGCTTTCCACTGTGGGAGTACAAGGAGGCGATTCGCGTCGCCAGCGCCAAGGGGAAGCACAGGGCGATCAAGGTCGTGATCGAACATGAAGGGTGAAAGTCGCCGGCTTCAAACGCATCACTTCTGTCTCGGTTCACCGAGTCGACGGCGAACCTTTTCATCTATCGTCACGCCCGCCCCTTGCAACGCCAACAGGCAGGCTCCCAACACCGGCGGCAGCTCCGGCGCAACGATGCGCGCCAGCGGCAGCAGTCCCGCCAGCGCTTTCCGAAAGGGCGCCGTCACCGGCTCGCCCGCGCGCCAGAGGCCGCCAACCAGCGTCACTTCGCAGGGGGCGGCGCCCCACCCCAAATGACGCGCCACCGCCGCCACCATCTGCGCCAGCTCCTGGGCGCCCTGCCAGAGCAATTGCTGCGCCATCGCATCGCCTGCTTCGGCTGCAGCGATAACCAACGGGGCAAAGGCGGCGATCTCCGCCTTGGTGACGCCCTGCGTGTAAAGGCGATGGTGGATGTCGGTCATCTCCTGCAAGCCAAGCTGACGCCGCACCGGCTCCAGCAGTGCAGTCTGCCAGCGACCGTCGTACGCGCCCATCGCCAGTCGGATGGCGTTCCAGCCCAACCAGTAGCTGCTCCCTTCGTCGGAGATGAGATGGCCCCAGCCGCCAGCCTGCCAGCGCTTGCCCTGGGCGTTGACGCCGAAGCAGGAGGAGCCGGTGCCGGCGATCAGCGCAATGCCGGGACGGCCGGAGAGGCCGCCCGCCAGCGCAATGCGAATGTCGTGATCGACCTCGACGCAGTCGCCGAGCCGGAGCCGACGTGCGATGTCCCGCACGATCGCCCGATCCGCCTCCGAGACAACGCCGGCCATGCCGAAAAAGACGCCGTCGAACGGCGCAGCGGGCAGCCCGGCCTGCCGACGCGCCGCTTCCACCGCTTCACCGATGGCGAGCAAGGCGCGCTCTGCACCGGCGCTGTCGATGCCGGAGCCGCCAGCCTGGCCGACGCCGAGCACGCGCCCTGTCTCGTCGCAGATGGCGGCCTCGGTCTTGGTGCCGCCGCCGTCGATCCCAAGAAAAATGCGCGCCATCTTATGCAACCACCCCCTCCACCCATTGCGAACGCGGCTTGACGAAGGCCTGAACCACCTGCACTTCATCGCCTTCTTCACTGACAAGGCGATACGCGCCAGCCGCAGCCGGCACGACGAACGTTTCGGCGTAGTGGAAGCGCCGTCGCACGCCGGCCGCCGTCTCCACCAGGACGCTGCGCCCCTCGACCAGGCTGAGCACGTGGCACGACGCCTCGGTGCGCACGTCCACTGCACCGCGCAGATGATAGCGATGCACGTCGTAAAAGTGGTGCGGATGCGTGGGCAAATGGATCAATCGCCAGCCGGGACCGCTCGACAGCGTGCAAGGCTTGGAAATTAGCTCGGCCTGCACGCGCGCGCCTTTGCGGTCGAAGTAGAGATTCTCAAAGGCGCGTTCGATATTGAGCGGTCGCGGCCGTCCATCCAGGTCAAGGCGCATCCAGTCGTACATCTTGAAAGTGAAAATGTAGGGCGTGGCGCTGATTTCCAGCACCAGGTTGTTGACGCCCGAGCAGTGGATCGTGCCGTTCGGAATCAGCAACAGATCATGTTTGCGCACCGGGTGCGACTGCACGAAGCGGTCCACATCCACCGGCGCGGCGTGACGATAGCTGTGCTCCAGCGCGGCGCGGAATTCGCCTGGATTGATGTCTTCTTGAAAACCTAAATAGCAGCGCGCCCCGGGCGTGCAGTCCAGGATGTAGTAGGTCTCATCTTGCGTAAAGGTTTCGCCGAAGTGCTTGCGGATATAAGCGGGCCGCGGGTGACATTGCACCGACAGGTTGCCGCCTTCAAAGGTGTCGAGAAAATCGAAGCGGATCGGGAACTCGTAGCCGAAGGCGGCTGCGCTCTCGCCCGTGATGTCAAAGGGGTTGCGGTGCATCAGGAAGTCAAACGAGACCTCGAGCAGCCAGCCGTCGCTCTCGAAGACCAGGCCGTTTTCGGGGGAGATCAGCTCAAAGGACCAGGCGTAGTTGGGGACATCCTGCGCCAGCTGCGGCATGCGTCGGCGAATCCATTGCCCGCCCCACGGCCCCGGCTCGAACCACGGGCGCACGCGGAAGACGTTGTTCGCCAGCAGGTCGAGCCCGCGCCGCAGCGCGTCCCCGCGGGCGAAGGTGATGGCATCCGGCCGCTGGCCGTCGACGATCCAGTCGATGCGTTCATACAGGGCCAGTTTATAACGGTTGGCTGCGATCCAGTCCACAAAGTAGCTGCGCTTGTAGGCAGGTTTGGGGTCGAGCGGCTCCGCTGCGCCCAGGCAGGTCACACTGCGTGCGCGCTGGCGAAATTGAATTTCGTTCTTCGGCGCATCAACGTAGACCAGGACGCCCTGCCAGCCGCTCAGGGCCGCGCCGCAGCCATAGGCGATGTTCAGGTCGGCGTCAGGATCAGGACGAAGCTGGTGCAACGCAGCGGCGTCGAAGAAGTCCTCCAGCCTGCCTGCGAAACGGAAGCCAAAGAGCGGATCGTCGCCGCCCAGGAAGGGCGCAATCAGCGCGTCGATGGCCGCCGGCGGCTTCATGGCATTTTTTATGTCAATCCAATGGGCGCGCACTCCCAGCCCATGCAGGGCGGCTGCAAGCCGCTCCCGGAAATCCTCCCAAAAGACGCCGGGATAGCCGTCGAGGATGACCTGGCCGGCGGCGGCCAGTCGTTGCGCCAGCCTCTCGAAGCCGAACTCGATCTGGCCCTCGCCTAGGTCATGTGAAGGGTAGATGTCGTAGCGGCCGGCGACCTGTTCGCGACCGGCGGCGGAGACATGCGCCGGCATCAAAGATTGCGTCGTCTTGCGCCAGGGAGTGGGCAGCGTCACGCTCATTCTCCTTCCTTGGGACGTTGATAATCGTCTTCGTAGCGAACGATGTCTGTTTGTCGCCAGTCGCCGAAAGCGACTTCCAGCACGCGCACCGTTGGCCCGCGGCTGGCAAGCCGGTGCCGAGTGTTGGCCGGGATCCAGATTTCGTCGCCAGGCTGGGGATGGAGTATCTCGTCGCCGATCTGCACCTCGCAACCTTCATCGAGCACGATCCACAGCTCGGCGCGGCCGGCGTGCGACTGCAAGCTGAGGCGCTGCCCCGGTTCGATGGTCATCAGACTGACGGTGACCGGCTCGTTGTGAGCGTATTGTTTAAACGATCCCCATGGCCTCACGGTGTAGCCGACAGCCGGCTTTTGCTCTGGAATTAAAGGCGTGGCTGGCTCGGTCATTGCGTTTGCGCCTCCAGTTCCCGTAGAAAAGCCGACCGCTCCATCACGACCGGTGCGCCGTTTTTCTCCACAACGACTATACGAAAATTGCGCTCGCCCATGGCGCCGTAGTCGTGGCCGGCCTCGCTGGAAAAAACGCCCCAGTAGACCAGCGGCTCCTCGCCGATGTTCACCGTGCGGTGAGCGGTCCAGCCCGGCACATAGACGACGGTGTTCGCTTCCAGCGGCGTCACGCGACACTCGCCCGTGCGTTCATCCTCCAGCACCATCAGCCCGCGCCCACGCAGGCCGATGTACACCTCAGCGGCCGGCCGCCAGGCGTGCAGATGTCCCCTGGTCATGAAATACTCGCGGCCGATCTTGCCCGGCATCAGCACGCCCAGCCCATAGTGCAGCTGCCCCGCCCCATGCTGGTCTTCGATGGAGGTCACTTGATAGAGCAGCGGATTTTCCTCTAGCCGCGCCCGGCACGCCGCCTGATCGGCGAAACTTGCGCAGAGATCGCGTAAATAGCGTCGCACCGGCGTCCGACCTAGAATGAAACCGTCCTTCGGCTCAAAGCGCAGGAACGCCTCCGGCCCTAATTCAGGGCAATGTTCTATCATCCGAAACGCCTTTCTCTCCTCGGCAGATTTGCCGACTTTCACCCTTGGCAAGAAATTATGTATTGAGAAATTTATTGCATAAATTACAGCAAGGAACAATGCTTGTCAAAGTCTATTCAGCTTTCATCATATTATATCGAAATATAACATATTTTTGGCGCCAACTGACCTTCTAGCCAGATTGATAGGCTTGACGTTGCCTTTGTTTCGTGTTATGTTTTGGTGTAATGAACTCTACAGCAAGATATGGGGAAAATTTCAACGATGTCAAAACTGCCTGCCGAATTGCGCAGAGAACAGATCGTGAATCTCGTCGAAGAGCGAGCCAGCGCCACCGCTGAGGAGCTGTGCAAAGCTTTTGGCGTCTCGCTGATGACGATCTGGCGCGATCTGGCTGCGCTCGAAGAGGATGGTCGCGTGCGACGCGTGCGCGGGGGCGTCGCACGCATAGAGCGGCGCACCGACGCCGAGCCGCTCTACGACAGCAAGCGCGTGCTCAACCTTGCGTTAAAAGAACGCATCGCCCGCTACGCCGCAGAGCACTTTGTGCGCAATGGGGACATCCTTTTTATGGAGGCCGGCACCACCGTGGCGGCGATGGTGAAATATCTGGCCGCCTACCAGCATCTCACCGTGATCGGCAACGGCCTGGGCACAATGAATGAGCTGGCGCGGCTGACGCCCGCCATCAACGTCTACTGCTGCGGTGGGATGTTGCGCCCTGTCGCCTACACCTTTGTCGGCCCGCAGGCGGAGGAGTACTTCCGGCATGTTCACGCCACAACCTGCTTCTTGAGCGCCACCGGCGTCACGCCGACTGAAGGGATCACCGACGTCAATCCGCTCGAGATCCAGGTCAAGCGCGCCATGGCCGCCAGCGCAGCGCGCGTGATCTTTTTGATGGACAGCACCAAGTTTGGCGTGCGTTCGTTGCAACAAGTGATCCCCCTGCAGAAAGTGGACGCGCTGATCACCGACGACGCTGCGCCCGCCGCCGACGTCGAGGCGCTGCGGGCGATGGGCATCGACGTGCATGTCGTCTGAGCGTCCGTTCACTCTGTGGGACTTGTGACAACGCCGCCGCTGTGCTAGCATAGCGCCAGCCATGGAACGCAGATGCACACGGATGTCACGGATTTTCACAGATCGACCCGTTTCAATCCGTCGCACCCGCGTCCATCCGTGTCCCATCTAACCCACCACACAACAGGAGCGATTTCATGTCCGACCTCAAGGCCCAGTTCGAGCAGGCGACGCGTGAATCAACCGAGCTTCCCTCCCGGCCCGACAACCAGACCCTGCTGCAGTTGTACGCCCTCTACAAACAGGCGACCGTCGGCGACGTCAACACCAAGCGCCCCGGCATGACCGATTTCGTCGGCCGCGCCAAATGGGACGCCTGGGAGAAGCTAAAAGGGATGACGGTCGAGGACGCTATGCGGGCGTACATCGACCTCGTCAATCAGCTCAAGGCGAAAGGGTGAGGGGTGGAGGCTCAGATCAGGAGCCTCTGCTTCATGGCCAGATAGCGGTCGATGACGGCGACGCTCAGCGCATCGGCGGGGACGTCAAGCGTCTGCACACCCTGGCGCCGCAGTTGGTCGAGCGCCAGACGACGCTCGGCGAGCACGCGCTCCGCCACGGTGCGCTCATAGAGAGACGCGCTGTCGACGATCGGCTGGCCGGCGAGACGATTGATCGTCGGATCGGCGACCGTCACCAGCAACGGCAGATGGCGACGCCGCAGCCGCGCCATCTGCGCCACCAGGCTCTCCGTCGTAACGCCGCCGGTCAGGTCGGTGAAGACGAGGACGAATCCGCGCTTGTGCTGGCGTGCAGCGAACTCGCCGAAGGCCGCAATGTAATCCGGCTCCACCGGCTCCCCTTGCACGGCGTAGAGCTGCTCCAGCAGGCGATGAAAGTGCGCCCTCCCCCCGCGTGGGGCGACATAGCTCAACACGGCATCGGCGAAAGTCAACAATCCCACGCGATCGCCCTTCTGCGTCGCCACATAGGCAAGCAAGAGCACGGCGTTGATGGCGTAGTCCATCTTGGCGACGTCGCCGACCGGGCTGCGCATCATGCGGCCGACGTCGAGCAGGACGTAGATGTTCTGGCTGCGCTCCGTCTCGTACTCGACGCTGATCGGCCTGCCGCGTCGCGCCGTCGCCTTCCAGTTGATGCGGCGATGCTCGTCGTCGGGCGTATACTCGCGCAGGCGCTCGAACTCGTTGCCGACCCCGCGCAGCCGCGTCGCACGCAGCCCCATCTCCGCAAGTCGGTTGCGCCGCAGCAGCAGGTCATATTTGCGCACATCGACCAGGTTGGGATAGACCTTCACCGGCGCGGCGGCTGCGAAGCGCGCCTGCCGGCGCAGCAACCCCAGAGGCCCTTCCCAGCGCAGATAGAGGTCTCCAAAGGCGTAGTCGCCGCGGCGAGGCGGGTTGACGTGGTACGCCAGCTCGATCAGACCGTTCGGCGGTGCAACGCCGGTCAGCAGCGGCTCCGGACGGTCGAGGCGAAACGTGGGGGGCGGCGTGTCGCGCAGCCAGAGCGGAACAGGGCGCAAGGTTGTGCGCCGCGAGGGAAGCAGCTCGATCATGATGCGGATGCGATTTTGTGCAGCCAGCGAAAGCCGGGCGTCATGGCGCCGCTCCAGGCGCCAATCGTTCGCCCTGGGCATCAGTTGCGCATCGACGATCAGCAATGCGGCAGCGAGCAGCAGCCAGGCTCCGGCGGCCCAGAGCAACGGTGGAAGCCAGCCCGAACCGGCGATCAAAGGCGCCGTCATCATCAAAAGCAGCCAGCTGCGCACGGTCAGTTGCATGGAATGGCGTCGTCCTTATCAAATTATGGTGCGGTCAGCAGTTCCAGCGGATTGGTGAGGCGACCGAAGTCGCGAATCTCGAAGTGGAGATGAGGGCCGGTGCTATTGCCGGTCGAGCCGACCGTGCCGATCACCTGTCCTTGCCCCACGACTTCGCCTTCCTGCACGAAGATGCGGTCGAGGTGAGCGTAGAGCGTCACATAATCGATTTGATGGTCGATGACCACGAAGCGGCCGTAGCCCTGGTTGTTCCAGCCGGCGCGAATCACGATCCCGCGATCGGCGGCGGTGACCGGCGTCCCCTGCGGCGCGGCAATGTCGATGGCGCGGTGGTCGAAGCGATAGCCCTGGCTCAGCCAGCCGTACACCGGCCAGGTGAAGCGCCCACTGCCGTAGGGCCAGTCCGCCGGGACGGGGCCGATGGGCGTCGTGGGCTTGCGGGACGCGCTCTTCTGGGCGAAGACGATGAAGGGCGAAGTGTCCACCGGCATGTTGAGCATGGTGAGCAGGAAGTCGAGGTCGGCGTCGATCGCCGTTCGCCCAGGCGACAGGATCAACGGCACGCGCAGGTGCGTGCGCGGGACGAGCGCCGCCTCCCCCTCGGCAGGGAGGCGATTCCAGGGAAGGCTGCGAATCTGCGCCGGGTCGACGCGATAGCGCGCCGCAATGGACTCGACCGTTTCTCCTGGCGCCACTTCATGGCAGAGGACGTTGGCAGGCGGCGCAGAGAGCACGTCGCCGATTACAAGCGGCTGCTCGACGGTGAAGGTCGGCGCAACGGCGCAGGGGACGTCCGTCAGGTCGAGGCCCATTTCCAGCGCAACGGAGAAAAGCGTGTCCCCCGGCTGCACGGTGTATGTGACAGGCGCGTCGCCGGCGAGGTGCAGGGTGCGCGCCATAGGCTGTGGAGCAGCGAAATCTGGTCCGGTGGGTGCAGGCGCCGGCGAGGGCAGCGCCAGGGGCGTAGGCGTCGGCGTGGAGACGTCCTCGGGCGCAACCACCGGCGCCTGCGCGCTGCCGAGGCTCGGCAAGGCCAGAGCTGCGGCCAACGCAAGCAGCGCAAGCGCCAGGAGTTTAGAGAAGGGAAAAGACGCAATGAAAAATTGTCTGAAAACTTGCAATGAACAGCTCCTCATCAGAGCGCCACCGGTTCATCGCCCACGATCCTGGATTAACCCCGCAAACGTCTAGATTTATGAGAAGATATTATCACGCACGGCAACAATTAAGAGAATTAATCTGGAATCGCTGCCGCTAGGCCCTCACCCCCTACCCCCTCTCCCAATGCCGGGAGAGGGGGAGAAGGAACGCTGCAAACCTCGCAATTGGGATTCACCGTAGGGGCGGCTCGCAGCCGCCCGTCCCCGGCAGACCTCAGCCGCTAGGCCCTCACCCCCTGCCCCCTCTCCCAATGCCCACCCCCTGCCCCCTCTCCCAATGCCGGGAGAGGGGGAGAAGGGCCCCCCCTCTATGGCAGCTCCCCCTCGAGCGCAATCAACATTCCGCCGCTGCTGTCCACCGCCCAGATAACGCCGCTGGCGTCCACCGCCACGCCGACCGGTTTCACGGGGCGCCCCAGTAACTCGGCAAGGCTCCATGCGCCGAGCGGCTCTCCTTCCGGATCGCGCAGCAGGATGCGTCCGTTCTCCGGCTCGGTGAGAAGGAGCCGACCTTCCCTATCGACGGCCAAATGCGGCCCATCCACTGTGTTAGCGGCGGCCAGCGGCCAGGCGCGCTCCCGCCGGCCGTCTGGAGAATAGCGGATCAGACGATGTCCCTGGCCGTCCACGACGAAGAGCCGACCATCGGCCCCCATCGCCGCGTCGACCGGCTGCGCATCCTCGCCGGGCCAGACAACCACCTGCGCCATCGGCTCGCCGCTTACGTCGAGAACGACGACGCGGTTGTTCGGCGTGTTGGCGACCAGCACGCGCCCGTCCGACGTTGCGCCAAGCCCCCGCACACGGTCGGCGATCGTCGGGTCAAGGTTGGCGGCGAACTCCAACGGCTGTCCGTCGAGGGTGAAGCTGCGCAGTCGCCCGACGCCGACGTCGCTGACAAAGAGGCGATTGTCGAAGATGGCGACGTCGGCCGGCTCGCGCAGGCGCTCCGGGCCGCCATCGATGACGCCGCGCAATGCGCCGTCGGGCTCGAAGACGGAAATCCGGCCTCCGCCGCTCTCCGCCACGTAGATTGCTCCGTCCTCGGCTACGGCGACTCCGCGCGGGGTGAGCAGGCCGTCGGCGACCACGCGGGCGACGCCCTGCAGCCTCGGCTCCTCGGCGGGAAAGGCGTCCGGCTGCGGCTGCTCCGCCAGCAGGAGCGAGGTCAGTGCATCCAGTGAAGGCAGGGCGATGCGGGCGTAGCTTTCCTGCGGCGGGTAGAGCGCTTCCATCGGAAGGATCTGGCGTTCGCGGCCGGGCGGCTGCCAGTAGACGTTAATGTGCGTGTGCGACGTGCGGTCGGCGAAGCGGATGCGGATGTCGTGCAGCCCCTGCGACAGCGCAATCTCGCCTTCCGCATAGGTATTGGGCCGTTGCGCCTCGACGACCAACGTCTCGTCGATCCAGAGCATTGATTCGTCGATCGACTCCAGCCCAAAGCGATAGAGGCCTTCGACCGGCGCCGCCACCTTGCCCGTCCATTCGACCGTGTACGGCCTCGGCAGCGGCACGACGTGGATATAGCGGTCGAAGCGGGCGTCGATGCGACTCAGGACTTCGGGCGGCGTCCAGTCGCCGTTGGCGAAGTAGCGCCCCAACAGCCCATGGCCCAGTCGCGGCTCGCTGTAAAACACAGTCGGCGGAATGACGGAAACGACGCCGTCCGGCGTGCGCCAGCCGAGCGTCACACGGCCCGGCGCGCCCACGACGTTGACGCGCAGCGCATGGACGCCCTCCGCCAGCACGATGGCTCCAGAGAGCGCGCCTGCGCCTTCTGCAATCACGCGTTCGCCGATGCGCAGCGCGGCGACGGCAGGCGCTTCCAGGTAGAACTCATACTGACCGTAGTTTTTTGCATGTAAGAAGCCCTCCCACTCCACCGAGAAGGGAACGAGCAGCGGCGTCTCTTGCGACCAATCGGCGGCGACCTGCGCCTCGCGGCGGACCAACGCCGGTTCACCCTCCCAGGCGTCGTTGGCGAAGTAGCGGACGGTGAGGCCGCGGATGGAGGCGATGTCCTCCGGCGAGAGCCGCGCCGTGAAGAGGACGGGCGGCCCCTTCACCGGCGGGAGGCTTTCCTCAAACTGCGCCTGCGGATAGAGCCGCCTTGCCTCGTCGTAGAGGCCGCGGCTGTCGGCGTTGAGGATCAGCAGCGCGCTGCGGTCCGGCGCAAAATCGAGGGGGAACTGGTCGAGCGTGTTCAGCTCCTGGTAGGGCCGCGCGTTGCGCGCCACGAATTTGATCGTCGGGTGCCCGCGGAAAAAGGAGGTCACATAGGCATCTGTGTCAGGGTCGAGGTCGGCGAGCAGGCGGGCGGTCAGCGTCTCCGGCGTGGAATAGGCGTTCCAGACCGCAAAGTCGTTGGCCTGGCGCACGAAATAGGTGTAGGCGTTCAGACCGATGACGGCGATCGCCAACAGAAACGCAGGCGCCCGCAACGCCTGGGGGTAATAGCGCCCGGCTGCCAGCATCCAGGCGCGACTCAGCGTCGCCAGGGGAAGCGCAGCGAGGATATAGGCGACTGGCAACGCGGCGTTGGCGCGCAGCGACTGCGGCGCCTCGAAATCGAGCGAGAGCGCGCCTCCCATCAACCCGAAGAGCATCCACAGCAGCAGGAACAGATAGGCCGGCTGCGCCATCCGGCGCAACGCATAGGCGGCGCCCACCACCAACAACGGCGCGGTCACTGCATCCAGCATCGGATTGCCGGGGAGATTGTGCCGTCCGTTGGGATCGCCGAAGACGTTGAACATGAGCAGATGGCGGCGCACGTTCGCACACAGCGCCGGCCAGCGCTCCGCCTCGCTTTTGTCGGCGAAGATAAAGGTCTTTTCAACGCGCGCCCAGAAGATGTCGGGATGCTTGTAGGCGTAAAGCCCCACCGGCGCAGCCACGAGCGCGGCGATCAAGGTCAACAGCCCAACGCCGATCCAGAAGTTGCGCGAAGGCCAGCGACGGCGCGCAAGGCGTTCGTAAAGCGCCCAATGCACCAGCAACAGATAGACGGCGGGGACAAAAAGCCGAAACGAAGTGTAAAAACAGAGTCCCAGGCCCAGCCAAAGCCCGGCCAGCGCGTAGTCGAGCAGGCGCTGCGTGCGCAGCCCGCGCAGGACAAAGGCGGCGGTCAGCAGCGTGAAGAGGGGCGTGGACATGGTGGCGAACATGCCGAAGCGGCTGAAGGTCAACGCCCAGCTCGACGCAGCCAGGAAGAGCGCCAGCAGCAGCCCGACGCTGCGTCCGAAGAGTTCTGCGCCGACCCAATAGCTCGCAACCACCGCCAGCACGCCGAAAACGACGCTCACCAGCCGGATCGACTGCACGCTGACGCCAAACCATTCAAACGAAAGGGCTGTCAAATAGAGAAAATGGGCCGGCCCGTTGATGGCGCCCTCGAAGACAGGGCGAAACCGTTCGCTCTCCAGAATGCGCAGCGCCTGCAGCCCATGCTCCGCCTCGTCGTACCAGACGCCGAAAGGCAGGTCGTCGAAGCGAAAGAGGCGCAGCGCAAGGGCCAGCGCCGCAATCCCAACCAGGAGCAGCACAGGGCGTCCCCGCTCCTGCCATCGCCGCACCCCGCTGCTTTCATCGGAATGCGCCGGCAACCCTCTATCGAGCAGGAGCGCGCCCGCCAGCGCCGCCAGCAGCGCAGCGCCGTGCCAGCCCCACGCCTCCACGGCGAACGGCTCGAAGTCGTAGAACTGTTGCAGCGCATTGATGGTCAGGAGAACGGAGAGGATCAGCGCCCCGACGCCGACGCGCGCCATCCACCGGTGTGTAGACGAACGGGGAGAGGAGAGCGGGGGAAGAGAGTCGTCCGGGGGGCGCAGCGGGTCAAAACGATGCGACCAGAAGGCGACGACGAAGAGGAGTGCGCCTGCAGCAAAGAGGAGGCCGGCTTCGCCGAGCAGGCCCTCCTGCACCGTGCGTTGACCTGCAAACGCCAGCGCACAGGCGCCTCCTCCGAGCAAGAAAGGTCGCAGCGCCGTTCTTGAGGACATAACCGACACAGTAGAGCGTTAGCTCACGGCTGAATCTCCGGGAAGACCATCACGCGGTTGTTGACGCCGTCCGTCACAAGGATAAGCCTGTTCGCCAGATCGGCGGCGATCCCGTTGGGCTGCCCGATGCGGCTGGCGTCGCTGCCGGGGCCGCCGAAGGCGGCCCGCACGGCGCCGTCTCGATCGAAGACCATCACGAGCGCCGTCGCCGGATCGGTCGCATAGATCGCGCCGTCGGCGGTGACGGTCAAATACGGCTTCTGGAAGACGTCGCGACCCACCCAGCCAGGGGTCGGAAATTCGGCCAGGTACTCCAGGTTCGACGAAAGACGCTGGATGCGGCCATTCCAGGCGTCGGCGACGAGCACGGAGCCGTCGGTCGGATCGACGGCCACGGCGGTCGGCTCCTCGAAGCGGCCGGCGATGACGCCGCCGCCGCCCACCTGTTTGATCAGCTCGCCATTGGGCGTGAATTTCAGGATGCGCTTGTTGCCGGTGTCGGCTACGAGCAGGTTGCCGTCCAGGTCGATCGCCAGCCCGCGCGGGCCGAAGAGCGCGTAGGGATCGCCCAGCTCGCCGCCCGTCGTGGCGAAGACGCCCCACTTGCGCAGGAAGCGTCCCTCGCTGTCGAAGACCTGGATGCGGCCGTTCCAGGTGTCGGCGACATAGATTTGACCGGCTTCATCGACCGCTACGCCCCACGGCTCGTAAAACTGGCCGTCGCCGAGCGCCAGCGGACCGTCGCCGTCCGGGTCAAGACAGGGCGTATTGGCCGGATCGTTGACGTTGCAGAAGCTGCCGAACGAGCGCACCAATTCGCCGTTGCCGTCGAGCACGACGATGCGATGGTTGCCGGTGTCGGCGATCACGCGGTTGCCGCCGGGCGCCACCGCCACCGCGCGCGGGGCGAAGAGCGGCAGGCCATTGTAGGCGTCGCTATAAATCGTCAGTGCGGCGACCGTGCGCACCTGTCCCGGCTCGATCACAGGCACGTTCGGCGCAGCTTCAACGGCGATAGGCGTCACGGCGAGATCCCAAATTTGATTGGCCAGATCGCGGCGCACATACATGTCGAATTCGCTCTGATAAGGCCACTTAGAAAGATCGCGGAACTGCGACAGATTGTTCGGGTCGCGGTACTTGCGGAAGAAGACGATGTCGAAGACGCGCTGCCGTTGCGCCGGGTCGGCGATAGCGCCCCACAGCCGATCCCACGTCAGGTCGAAGTAATCCATCTCCGGCCACCAGATGCGACGATAGGTGCGCTTGACGTAGTCGCGCGCCATGTACGGTTCGACCTTGGCGCGGTTCGCCGGGCCGACGATCACCACCGGCGCCGACATGGCGTCGGGGGTGGGAGAGTCGCCGTAGTAGCGGGCGTTGCGATAGAGGCGCATGTACCAGCTCAGCGGCCAGGCGCTGTCGTTGTCGTAGGCGACGACGATGTTGCGGTCGCCGACGGTGCGTTCGCTGATCGTGTCGATCTCCGACAACGCCCGCTTGATGTCGGGCGATGCGTGGGCGTAGACCAGATATTCCGTAGCCATGTCATAGTTGATGTAGGTCAGCATGAAGCTGGTGCGCACAGTGAAGAGAAACAACACCGCAGCCAGCCCCACCGCCAGCAGCCGCAAGGCCGGCAGGATGCCCACGCGCAGCGCAGCGTACACGGCGCCGAAGATCGTCCCGCCCAGCGCAGCCAGAATCAACAGCCACTGCAGCAGGCGACCGAAAACGCTCGCTTCTCGGCCCGCCGCGCCCGAGGTGACGGAGAGCAGCACAGCCCCAAGCACTGCCAGCGCAGGGAACACAAAGGCCAGCAACCAGGAGCGCTCGCGCCAAGCCGCCCGCCAGTCGATGCTGCGCACTGTGTAGCCGAGCCACCAGCCGCCGAGCACGCACATCGGCAGCGCCATGTGCGTCAACAGCCAGGGCATCTTTTCGCCGGCGACGGTGTAGCCGATCCAGGCGCCCAGCGTCCACCAGATGAGGAAGAGGACAAAGACGAAACGCGTCTGGCGACGATAGTCGGGTGCGTCGTCGTCGACGCTGCTAAAGGACGGCAGATCGCCCTTCGCCACCGGGTCCCAGACAATCTGCTGCGCCGCCGTGCGTCGGAGGTTGTATCCGACGGTCGCCATGCCGAAGAGGCTCAGCGCAGCGGGCAGGAATTCGTACAACCAGCCGATGAAGGCGTAGTAGTAAAGCGGCTGCGAGCCGCGCTTGACGCCCTGCTGCGCCAGCCAATAGCCGAGGCTGCCGACGACGCCAGTGGCCAGCCCCTGCACGGTGTTGGTGAAAAAGGTGGTGAAGAAGAGAATCTGCACCAACCAGAAGAAGCCGAACAGCGCGCCCCACTGCTGCAAGGTGGGACGCCAACGCCCATCTTCGGCGACAGGCTCGCGGCGAAACCAGGCGACGCCGAGAGCCGCCGAGGCTGCGACGCAAAGCCCCACCAGCAGGCTCATGCGAATGATCATGGCCTGGGTGGTGTAATCGACGGCGTTGGTGAAGACCACCGGGTCGCCGCCGGTCAGGACGTAAATGAAGGGGCTGAGGAAGGGCAGCACCAGCGTCAACATCAGCACAGCAAGGTCGGCGGCGGGATGGTTGCGCAGCAGATGCCAGCGCCCGCGCATCGAGATGACGAACGCAGCCAGCGAGACGGCGCCGAGAATTCCCAGGATGAGCAGCCCCCAGAAATCCTGCTTCAGCTCATGCAGCACCCACCATGCAGCGCCGCCAAGCGCCAACGGCCCGGCGATCCTCAGCAACCGCTGCGGACCGACGACCTGCCACAGCGCCCAAAAGGCGGCAAAGGAGCCGATGATGGCGCCGTGAATGAAGTGGTTTTCCATGGTGGCGAAGCCAAAGGCCATGCCCGCCACCATGATGACCAGATAGCGCAGGCGCCGGGCGTCCACATAACGAAACGCGCCGTAGGCCCAGACCACCGTGAAGAAAGCCATGAAGATGTCATCGCGGATGTAACGGCTGTGGAAGAGAAGGCTGGGGCTGATCGTGATCATGAGGCCCGCAAAGATCGCCCCTGTGCGGCCAAGGTAGCCGCGCAACAGATACATCATCCAGATCAGCGCCACCCCGATGAGCGCAGGCGCAAGCCGCGCCGTGAAGTCGCTGTCGCCGAAAAGGAAATAGGTCAGCGCCGTAACATGATAGCGAAACGGCCCATGCATCATCGGGTTGTGGTCGTAATTGCCCTGGGCGTAGAGGTAATAGGCGTACAGGGCGTGCAGACTCTCGTCGTGGCTCATGGCGCGCACGCCGAGGTCGTACAGGCGCATCACGGCGCCGATCGCAAGCATTCCAACCCAAATCGCCGTTTCCCAACTCAGCGCGATCCACGAGGCAAGCGGGCGATCCAGCCAGGAAGAAATCTGCGAAGCCTGAACCTTTTGTCTTTGTAGCGTATCGACCATTCCAAGCTCTTGCGTCACGGTTCCTATCCCTTAAATTCCTCTCGATTCCATCATCGCGGCGCCCACAGCGTGACCGTCTCCGTCGGCGGCGGCTGGTCGACCTTGCGATAGAGCAGCCAGCGCAGTCGTGGGCGCTGCACCTGTCGCCACTCGGCGCTTGCGTCTGTGATCACTCCCTGTTGGGGGGCGGGCAACATGGAAAGCCGCCAGGTGTACTCGACGTCATAGCGGCTGCCGATGTAGGGGTCGGGCAGCGGCAGCGAGTCGTTGCGCGAGGTCGGCGCAATCACCAGCGGCATTCGTTGCGCGCCGGCCACGATGTCGAACACAGTGGCGTCTAGAGTGCGGACATGGTGCAGGTTGCGCATGTGGCGCAGGCTCCAGCCCAGCGCAGGATGGGGCCGCAGGTTGTAGATGAGCTGCACCTCAATTTCATGGGGATCGCCGCGGCGGATGCTGCTCAGGCGTTCCACGTCCTGCACCAGCAAGCGCATCTCTGCAGGGGTGTGTACAGGCCAGAAGCCATCTGGCTGCATCAATTCGGAGGTGTGGTTTAGCTGCCAGCCGCTGCGCACGGTCAAGGCCGCCAGCACAACGGCGTAGAAAACCAACGCAACCCGCCCTGTCGAGCGCCAGCCGGCCCAGAAACCAAAGGTCAGCCACACAGCCGCCATCAACCCCACGAGGACGCCGCTCCTCAGCCAGATTTGCTCGTTGAAGATGAGATCGTTCACCGACGCAGCCAACCAAATCGAACCGGCGACGAGCAGAACGATTTGGATGACAAGCAATGCAAACAGCTCCAATCCCGTGAGGTCGCCCCAGGGGCGAGGGAGCGCACGGCCGATCAACAGCGCCGCCGCAATCGCCAGCGGAATTCCGACGATGGGCAGCGTCTCCGGCGGTCTGCCCGGCAGCAACCAGAGCAACAGCCCCCACGCCACCCAGACGCTCAGAAAGATCGGCAAACGCAATCGTTCATCTGCACCGCGGAGAAGCCAGGAAGCTCCTTGCAATTCCCTTTGCTGCTCTGGGTCCGACCTTTGCTCCCTGCGCAGGGCGCCCGAGATGGGTTGCGCCCAGATCGACGCCAACCCCAGCACGCCGAACACCGCCAACAGGGGCTGATCGAGAAGCAGCCGCGCAAACGGCCAGGCAAGGGGGTTCGTCCGCTCCAGGCCGGCGATGGCCACGATCCACGCCGTCAGGCTGGCGCTCAAGGCGGAGAGCGCCTCAAAGCGCAACGTCAGCCCGGTGGCCGCCAGCGCCAGCGGGACGCCGAACCAAAGCCAGGTCGAACGATGGAACAGCCAGCCCGAGGGGGTCTCCTCCCCTGCACCGGAGCGATCAACGCCGTAGATCAGAATGAAAAAAGCCAGGACAGGCAGCAGCCCCCACATCAACGGACCGCTGGTCAAGAAAAGCGCCGCCGCCACCGCCGCCGTCCGCTCCCAACGCAGCGCCTGCCGTGCGTCGAGTGCATGGCTTCGCCGCCACAGCGCAGTCAACGTCAACAGGCCAAGGAAGATCGTCAATGCGGCCGCATCCGAACGGCGACTGAACGCCATCAGCCAGGGATCGATGGCAAAGAGCGCTGCGACCACCAACGCCGCCGTCCGTCCGAACAGCGCCGGAATAGCGCGCGCCAATGCGTCGCCGTCGCCGATCAGCCAGAAAAGCAACGACTGCAATCCATACAACAGCGCGCTCTCCGGCGCGGGCGCGCCAACGACGAACTGTTGATTGGCGGCCAACCATGCGCTCCAGGCGGCCGCGCTTTCCTGGGGCGAAAGCGGCTCCCGCCCCAGCCCGATCAAGCGCAACAACACCGCCGCCGCAAGAATGACTGCATAGAGCAGATGCTCCACGGTCGCCGTCTGAGCGACCGCAGGAGCCGCCTTTTCCTCCGAGGGCGGCGCGCTCTTGGGGACGCCTGCGCCGTCCGGGCGATGCACTTCTTCGCTTGTGGGATGGACAATGCTCACTTCTACAGAATGCTCAGTTGTTTCACGCATCGAAAACTCTGCTTATGGAAGCCGCCGTTCAATCCGCTCCCATCCGAATCCGCTATGGAATCCGATAAATCCGCACCATTGTATCAGGAGACGCGCCATCTTCATAGACGAGCTCTAGCTGCGCGTACAACGCCCGCTCCATGGCAGGCGAGAGACCATATTGCGCTCGCTCTGAAGGGCCTACGTACAGATAACTTGCGCCAAATTCTTTCAGAAGGCGGAGCGCTTCGTCCGGCGAGGCGCCGCCGTAGATCGCCTGCAACGCTTCGGGGCGCCCTGCCGCCATGCGACCGTAGGCGCGGCCACGCCACTGCGATTCGTGGCCGTCCCAGCCTAGCAGCGTCTGTCTGCCCGTCATCGTGCTGATGCGGTTGGTGTCCGCCGCGTAGGAGCGCCCCTTGCCCTCGACCACGATGTCCGTCGGCAGCGTGTTGGCGCGCACCCATTCGACGGCGCCGTATTCCGCCGGCGCCACGCTGGCGAGATAGGCGGAGGCGTCGAACGTCGGCGGGCGCGAAAATCCCTGCGTCTTGCTGTATGCGCCGGCGACCAGGTAGATGGTTGAACTGAGGGCCAACGCAAGCGCAGCCAGGCTCAACGCCGCCGGTGCGATGCGCCAGCCGCGCCAACGCGTCAGGCTGGTCACAATTGTAAATGCGCCGGCAAGGCCAAAAAGCAGCCAGGCCTGATAGTAGAACTTAAAGATCGTGTTCATGCGCCACCCGAAATTGTCGCGCAGATAGACGATCTCCGGCGTCAGGGTCAATCCCAGCCCGATCGCCGCCAGCGCCAGCGCGAAGAGCAGTGGCCGCTCTTCGCGCGCCATGGTTGCGAAGCGATGCACGCCGGTCCAGAGCAGCGCCAGCGCCAGCGCCGTCATCGCGCCGACGATCAAAAAGGTGAAGGGTTGACCTATCCACCGCTCCACGATAAACGGCAAATGGGAAGCGGCGCCGTCGGGCAGCGCCACGTTCCCCACCAAGGCCCGACCGCGTTCGGTGCTCGTCGCCGCCCACGCGCTCAAGGCAAGCAGCGCCGCCGGCAGGCCTATCGTCAAGGCAAGAGAGAGCAGTACAACTTTCAGACTCGGACGAAACGTCGCCCATCCCAACGCCAACAGCGCCGTCAGCGTCAGCAGCGCCGTTGCAAACATGGCGACGTACTGTGAGAAGCGCGTGGGGTGAAAGAGATTGGGAATCAGCCCTCCGGCCTGGCTCTGGGCGGTCAGGAAGTAGGGGAGATACAACAAAAGAGCAAGTGCAAAGAGCGCAAAGCCCGCCATCGCCGCCAGGCCGAGCGCCCGGCCCGCATGCGAGGGAGCCTCCGCCCCTTCTACGCGCCCGGCGGAGAGCGATGGCATCGCCGCCGCCGCGATGCTAAAGCTCGTCAACAGCCAGTAGGGAGGGTAGTCCCATGTATTCAGAAAGAGCAGCGCGCCTGTGACCACGGCCACCAACAGGAAGCCGCCCCACCCCAGCGGGAAAATGCGCTTCAGCTCCATCACACGCTCGATAAATCCGTCGGAGGCCGGGACTGAAAATCGAGAGCCGAGGTCATCCTCACTTCTCTCTTCTCTGCGCCTCAGAAAAATCGCCAGCGCGGCGGCCACGGCGAGGATGGCGAAAGGCATCGCCGCCACGTGCGGATGATTGTCGCCGAGGATGTAGCTGAAGGCAGGAAATTCGTCGATGACCTCGATGTGATCCCCGCGCAGGCTGACGTCGGCGAGCACGCGGCTGCTCCGCCACCACCACCAGCCGTAGCTGATGAACCACTGTCGCGTCACTTCGGCGTTTTCCGGAAAGCCTCGCACCTGCAGCCAGGCCGCCAGCCGGGACACATCGACGCCGTTGGCGTGGAGCCATTCAAGCAGCCCCTGTAAATTGGCCGAGAGGCCAACCAGCAGGCTCGCCGTGAACCCGCCCCCCAGCGCAGCGACGAAGCGCCGCCCGGCCGCCGCAATCAGGTTGTAGCCCACGCCGAACGCGCCGGTCAGGAGCAGTCCAAACCAGACCGCCTGCGACAGGTTGTAGGCGACCGCCGCCGACTGTCCGGCCATCAGCCCCACCATGTTCATCAGCCAGTAGCCGAAGTAATAGTAGCTGATCGGATAGCCCGCCAGCCAGGCGTCATGCGGCGGATAGGTGAGGCTGGCGCGGATGCTGTGCATGAACATCAGATCCATCGGCTGCTCGGTGTGATCGGCGGCCGGGTCGTGCGCCCGCACCCACGCCCATGCAGCGAAGGCGCCGAGAAAAAGCAGCTCAATGAAAAGGATATAGCGCCAGGAGGGGAGCGAAGCGAGGCGAAGCGTTGCAAGTCTACGCCGGCCTACGACCCCACTGACGGCGGCCAGAGCGATCAACGCCAGCCACGCGCCGCCGATGTCGTTGCGCAAGAGGCCGAGGCTATAGGCGATCCACAGGAAATAGCCGGTCAACAGAACGCCGAGCAGACGACTAAAGGCGTAGCCGCGATCCGGCAGCGCAGCAAAAAAACGCAGCGCCAAGGGCAGCGCCGCCGCCGTCATCACCTGCACCACCAGATAAACTGCAAAAAACTGCCCAACCAACGCCATGCCCCTCTACGCTCCCGCTCTCCCGCTCTCCCGCTCTCACCCTCTCCCGCTCTCACCCTCTCCCGCTCTCACCCTCTCCCGCTCTCACCCTCTCCCCCGCACCGCTGCCTCCGGCACATACGTCCCATCCGCCTGCAGCGCCAGTCGGCCTGGGACGGCGTAGATCGTCGCCCGTTCATTTTGAAACAACGGCGTCAGCAGCCCCTGTGCGGCCATACTCTCGAACTTACGCACGCCGTCGGGATGCAAATAGCGCTCCAGTTGCCCGACGTAGACCAGATCGACGTGTAGCTCCTCAAGCAGCTGCAGCGTGCGTGCAATGTCGGGCGTCTGCCACAGCTCGCGATGCAGGCCATCGCGACGGCCGACGTCCTCCGGGTAGCGCTGCTCTTGTTCGTGCATCCCGCGCAGACCGCTCAGGCCGGTGTTGCTCGCCATGCGCGTCCCCCACGCTCGATAATAATCCACCTCGGCGCTCTCCAAAATCACGGCGTTGCCCCGGATGTGATTCAGCAGCCACTGCAGCGCCTCCCACTCATAGCGCAGCTCGATCACGTTGTTGAAATCCGGCCAGGAGTAACTGCCCTGCCGCATGAAGTCTAACCCGTTGAGCGTGCCCACCTCCGGTCGCCAACCGGGCATGCGCTGGTCGAGCCGCGCCGGCGTTCCCAGGATGGGATAGGCGAGGCTGGCCAGCAAAAGCAGCCCAAACGCAACCGCCCAGGCAAGCCGCGGCAAGAAAGAGCGTATTCTGGCGTATGAAGAATGAGAAGCTCTGGAGAATGGAGATGGCGTCCCCTCTTTCTCCCCTTCTTCCCCTCTCCCGCTCTCAACTTCTCCCACTCTCTCGCTCTCAACTTCTCCCACTCTCTCGCTCTTCCGCCCTCCATCCGGGAAAAGCGCATCGAGCAGCCGCGGGGTGGCGATGGCGGCGGCGACGCCCCAGATCACCCATGCCTGGCTGAAGAATTTAAAGAGCGTGTTCATGCGGTAATAGTCGCTGCCGTTGAGAAAGTCCTTCAAGTAGAAGACCTGCGTGCCCGCCAGGATCGCCAGGCCGGTCGCTGTGAGCACGGCGGCGAGGGCGGCGCCGGGGTCGGTTGTACGCGCGCTGCGCCACAGCACCGCGGTCGCCAGCCCCAGCCAGGCAAGGCAAAGCGCCAGCACGCTCCAACCCGCCAGCCAGGCGACGACCGCCAGCGCCAGACTCGCAGGGATCAGCGCCAGGAAGAGCAGATAGAAAAAGCCCGGCGTCCGCACCAGCCGATTGTGGAGATAGAGCGCGCGTGGCAAAAAGTCGAAACGTCGCAAGAAAAGATTGACTGCGCGCTCGACCCCAGAGGGTTTGGGAAGAAAGAGCGACTGCGGTGTGGAGGCCAAGGAGCCGACGTCCGAGGGTTCGGGCGGTCTCCGGGTTTCATCGGTCAGACGCCTGCCTGCCAGATAAAACGTCCAGCTTGCCAACACAAACAGGAAAAATCCCCAGATGAGCAGCCACTTCCCCAAAGGATCGGGCGCTTTCACCAGCCCGACGCCCGACGCGCCGACGTTGACGTAGTTCAGGAAAAAGGGCGCAAAGATCAGATACGCGCCGCCGGCGTAGAACACGGCGGCCAACAGCGTCGCCGGCCAGTCAATGCGCCCTCGGCCGCGGAACTGGCTGACCAGGAAGGTCAGCACGCCCAGGCCGAAGTAGGTCGGCAGCTCCCACAGGTTGACGCTGGCCAGCGCGCCCAGTAGCAATGCAAAGAGCGCCGCCAGCGCCAGCCCGCTCCGCCACGAGCGTCGCCAGTCAACTGCGCCTTGCTTCAATAGCGCCAACGCCAGCGCCAGGAACATCCCAGACAGCGGAATGCCGATCAGATGGGGGTGCAGATCGGCGAAAAGGAAGCTCCAGAAAGGGAACTCGTTGATTGTGGCGTCGATCACGCGGCTCGGCCCCCAGAAATCATAGGGAGGCATCTGCGCGGCGCCGCTCAGCACCAGACGCAGCCCCCCGACTGCGGCGACAATTTCAGAGAGCCCCCCGAAAGCCGACTGGAAATTCGACGATGGGTTCAGCCGCGCCAGGTTGCGCACCACCTGGGCAAAACCATCCAGGTTGCCGAGGATCGTCACGTAGAGCGGCGCCAGCAACGCCGCGCCCAGGCCAACCCGCCAGGACAGGAAAGAATGCCCTGGCTCTGTTTTCCGGGCTTTTTCCACAGCCGAATACGCCACTGCAAAGACGTTGACCACCGTCAACGCAAAAAGCGTCGGAATCGCCAGGTTGAAGGCGACCTCGTCAACTTGATCAGATAGGCGACCAGGTAGAGGCCGAAATAGTAATAATTGATCACGCCGCCTGCAAAGTGCGGGTTGACGGGCGGGAAAGTCGGGCTGCGCAGGATGCCGTTGAGGAAAGCGAACTCCATCTGCTTCTCGCCGCCGAACCAGGGCTGCCAGAGGTCGGGGTTCTGCAGTCGCACCCAGACGAAGCCCAGGAAGGCTGCAGCGAAAAGAAGCTCGCCCATCGCCATCAAAGGCCAGTTGGCGCGGATAAAAGCGACCATCGCTTTGCGCCGCCGATACGCAATCCCTCCGCCTAAGAGCGCCAATAGCGCCACCGACAACCACGCAAACGCCACCGTGTTGCGCAGCAGCCCGAGCGAGGTGAGCATCCATAGCAGCCAGCCGGCGAGTAGCCAGCCAAAGGTGCGGCTTAAGAAAAAGCCGGCGTCGCGCAGCGGACGCAACAGGCCAAACAGCAGCGGCCACGCCAGCCAGCCGAGCAACGTCAGCACAGCCCACCACCAGGCGACGGCCAGCGGCGTGCTCTCGCTGGCGACGCCGTTCCAGCGATAATTGTCGACGAGCGGCAGTTCCTGGATCGGTCGGTCAAACATCAGGGACGGGCGTTTGTCCGGCGGTGGAAGCGCCGGCGCCGATTGCCCGACGCCCAACAGGCCGATAATGCGATTGAGCAGCCCGCGCTGCTCGCTCCCCGGCTGGCTGCCCAACCCCATCCACTCCAGCAGCGGACTGAGCGGCGAATCCTTGCCTCGATAGTAGGGGATCGCCCGCTCCCAACTGCGGTCGAAGATGGCGTCGAATTCGGCGTCGCTGAGGTCGCGCACCTTGCGGAAGATCGTGACCTGCGGGTGGTCGTAGAGGCTGAAACTTTCGTCGGCGTGACGGTCGTCGAAGACAAAGCCGAACAGCTGCGGCGGCGACGTCACCTCTTTTGCCAGCTCGAAGCCGAGACGGCCGTCCCACATCGCCTGGTAGTAGAGGTTGGTCATCGGGTAGCGCTCGGGCAGCTCGTCCACGCTGTCGTAGATGCGCTTGGAGCTGTAAACGACAAAGTCCGCCTCGCGCAGCTTCTGCTTCAGGATGGCGTATTTGTCGGCGGTGTCCTCCTCGTAGGGGCTCCAGTCGATGTTGATGAGGCCGCGGGAATGCATGTCCATGCCCGGCTCATCGGGGATCGTCTTCGGCAGCGGGTCATCCCACAATTCCCACAGGATCACCGAGCCGGGCGGTGCGTTTTCGTAAATCCAGCGGCTGGCCGTGATCCAGGTGTGCTCCCGGTTGTAGACGCCGTTCACATAAGCCAGCGACCAGAAGAGGCCGCCGATGAGGCCCAGCGTCGCCAGCGCAACGGCAATGAAACGGAGGAGAGAGCGGGAGAACAGGAGAACGGGCGCTTTTTGCGTCTCTGGGTGCGTCGACTGTTGCTCGACGCCTTTCGCTCCCGCTCGCCACAACGTTGCAATCATCCACGCCGCCCATAGCAACACGAAAGGCAGCACCGGGCTCATGTAGCGGTTGAATTTGGCGAGAAACGCGCCTGTGATGGCGAAGTAAGGGAAGACCCAGCTCCACACCACCAGATTGGCGAGCTGGGCGTCGTTCACCCGGCGCAGCCTGGGCATGGCAAAGAGCGCGCGCAGCGCCTCCCAGGCCGCGTAGGCGCTCCCGAGCAATGCAACGACGCCGAGCGGCCAGCCCAGCCCCCAACGCACCTGCTGCTCGATGAAATAGATGTAGGGCAGCGTGTTGCGATATTGCCGCGTGAAAGGAAAATCCGCCACCCCGCGCACCATCATGCCCTGCTCCACCAACACGGCGCGACTGAAGGTTTCCCAGTCCAGAATGGCGTAGGGGCTGGTGATGAAGAAGGCGACGAAGGTCGTCAGCCAGGCGACGGCGACGCCGAGGATGGCGATAAAGGGTGCGCGTCCGTCGAGCGGGCGCCCTGCCAGGCGACTGTTCTGCATCTCGCGCCAGGCAATCAACAGCGCGGCGACGAGAGGGACGGCCAACACCGGCAGCGCGCTGAACTTCGACGCAATCGCCAGTCCACAGCCAAGGCCGGCGACCCACGCTGCGCTTAGGCGGCGGGTGGCAACCATGCTCACGCCGCCCAGCACGGCCAACACTGTGAAGGTGGTGCTGGCCGGGTCCATGGCGAAGAAATGGCTGAGCTGGATGGCTTGCACGGTGAACGCGTAGAAAGCGGCGGCCAGCAGCCCCGCCCCGCGGCCCGCCATGCGCGCCGCCAGCAGATAGAGCAGAAAAATCGTCAGCGTATCGAAAAGCGCTATCGTCAGCCGCCCGGCTACGGCGATGGCGTCGCAGGCGGCGTCGGCGCGTCGCATCAGGCTGACCGTCTCGTCCGGCGCGCCGAGCGCCTCGGCCAGCGGCGCCAGATGATGAAAGAGGTCGCCCATCAGCACGCCGACGTACAGCGGGAAGTGACCGTAGGTGAAGCTGCGCGGGCGCTGCTGGGAAAGATCCCACAGCGGATTCATCGGGCTGCGTTTGGGATCCCAGAACTGTTCCCAGCTCGCAGGCAGCGCAATTGTCGTCGCATAAAAACATGCAGTGCTGCGTTCGTCCGGATGGCTGCCGATGCCGCGGTCGAAGTTGATGTTCCACACGCGCAGCGTGAAGCCGCTGATGAGAATGACCAGCAACAGTGGAACGACGAGACGATTGGAGAGGGGGCGGCCATGGGCGTTCGGCGCGCCAGAGACAAACTCAAGGTGAGGCGGATTCGTGGTCATCGATGTCCAGTCGCACGATTTTATTGTGGAACGGGCGGATAATTCGGCACCACCCAGGTGATCGAGCTGGTCGGCGGGGGTGGCCACAGTAGATAGACGTCCACCCAACGGCGCCAGGGCACATAATTTGCAACGTCGTAGGCCAGGTCGATGCGTCGCGCGATGATGCCTCCGCCGGTGTCCAGCGCGTCGGCGACGCCGTACCCCGGCACATAGACTTGCGACCGCAGCGGAATGATGCGCGGATCGACCGCTACGATGCCCTCGCGCAGAACGTCGCCGGTGCGCGTGCGGTTCCCACCCGCCGATGCGGCGTTGTAGCTCGTCGCCAGCATGCGAATCTTGCGCCAGTAGGTGATCACCGTGCCGTCGGGCATGGTCTCCGTGCGCGGCTCGATCTTCTGCCCATAGGCGATGCGTCGATTGGCCGGCGCCTGCGCCACCCAGCGATCCTCCATCACCCTGCTCACCATTTCGCCGTTCTCATAGCGAACGCGGTAACGAGTGCGGGTGATGCCTGGAGCGCCCTGCACAAGCACCTCTTGCGTGTCAATGGGCAGATTGGGATCGGGCACAAAGACCGTTTCAAAGGGCGCTATCTCCTCCTCGACGATCACATCCTCGCTGACGCGGGTGACGACGATTTTCATATCGTTGTAGAGCTTTGCATCCAGCGCCGGCTCGACGCGATCGGCGCCGGTGAGCACAATGCCCATGTCGCTCAACGCGTCGGCCACCGTCTGGCCTTGCGTACGCGTCTTGAAGAGCCGGCCATCCACCTGCACGGAGACCGGCGTGCTGCGCTGGATGTAAACGTCCAGATTGGCGGTGACGGCGCTCCCCAGGCTGGGCAGAATGCGGTCGCC
>FWWL01002565.1_pt1 | contig 37053 bp, 28 predicted proteins | sample 2228331 | NCBI WGS metagenome assembly FWWL01 (sample SAMEA103939775, study PRJEB20133) | metagenome
CGGGCGCGGCCACGCCCGGGGCCGCCACCGGCGCGGCCGCGCATCCCGTCCCCAAGCGGCCGTTCGACCTGCCTCCCCCGGCCGAGCTGGTGTACGACCTGTCGGCCCGCCAGCGCGGCTTCTCGCTGCGCGGCGAGGCGCACATCGTGTGGCGTCACGGCGACGGCAAGTACTCGGTGAGCGCGGTGTCGCGCGTGCCGGTGCTGGGCACGGTCACCGAGGACCGCAGCCATGGCGCGATCGACGCCTTCGGCCTGGCGCCGCGCGAGTTCTACGAAAAGCGCTTCCGCAAGGACCCGACCACCACCACGTTCGACCGCGCCAGCCGCACCCTGCGCTTCTCGGAAAGCGAGCGCACCTATCCGCTCAAGGGTGGCGAGCAGGACCGGGTCTCGATCGTCTGGCAGCTGGCCGCCGTGGCGCGCGCGGCGGGGGAGCGCTTCCGTCCCGGCTCGGAGTGGCCCTTCTTCGTCGCCGGCCGCAAGGACGCCGATCCCTGGGTCTTCAAGGTCGTGCGGCGCGAGAAGGTGCGCACGGGCCTGGGCGAGGTCGAAGCGGTGCTGGTCTCGCGCCTGCCGCTGGCCGACGAGAAGGACCAGTCCCTCGATGTCTGGCTGGCACCAGGCCACCAGTGGTACCCGGTGAAGCTGCGCTTCGTCGAGGACGGCAAGGACAACGTCGAGCAGACCCTGAACCGCATCCGCTAGCGGTTCGGGCGGAACCGTGCTTCCCCGGGGCGGGGCGGCCGGTGTGTCTTTCCCGCCATCGGCCCCCCGCCCACTCCTAATTGCCCAGCCCTAACTGTTATACTGGCGCCCCCGCGGATTGGCTGGGCCTGCCCGACCAGGCAAGGCCCCCGCGCTCGAAGACTGGTATCCCAAGATGATCGACACACTGGCCGGCGCGGCGCTCGCCGCAGACCTTCCCATCACCGCAACGGACGACGATCCGCTGCAGGCGCACTTCCACGACGGTGTCGCGCCCGATGAAATCGAGCAGGTATTCACCCTCAAGCGCTCGCAGCCGATGCTGTCGGCCTTCTCGGCGCTGTTCCACGGCAGCCAGGACGGGGTGATGGTGCGCCTGCTGGTGCTGCGCGAACTGGCGGCCGACACGGCCAGCTCGGCCTTCTCGCGCGCCGACATCAACCAGAAGCTGGCCTACCTGATCCCGGAAAGCCTGGAAACGGTGATCAACCGCCTGCGCACCCACGGCCTGCTGGCCTGGGACGCCCCGGCCGCCGTCTACCGCATCACGCCGCTGGCGCGCAACGTGCTCGCGGCGCTCGACACCCTGCTGGCGCTGGGCAAGCCGGAAGACGACGAGGCCGAGATGGGCTTCCTGCTGTCGCAGGTGGCGGGCGCCCAGGCGGTCGGCGGGGTGACGGTGGACCAGTTGAAGCACCTGCTGGGCCGCCTGGTCGAGCTGACCGAGGAGTTCCGCGACGCGATCGCCTCCGGTTCCGAATTCCGCCTGCGCACCTCGCAATCGAAGTGGCACATGGCCTGCGACTGGGTGGAGAAGGGCTCGGCGATCCTGCGCGCGATCACCTCGGACGAGCGCGCCGACGCCGCCACCCACAAGGCGGCGCAGGCGATCGGGCGGGCGCAGAGCGCCTTGCTGAACATGCAGGGCATGTTCTCGCGCGCGCTGAACCAGATCGAGCGCCAGCGCGTGCACCTGGGCCAGTCCGGCCTGTCCACCACCGACGTCAAGCGCTGGCTGCTGGCCCACGACGACCTGGCCAGCCTGGCCGAAGGCGCGATCGACCGCCCGGTGGTGCCGCTGTTCGGCACGCCGGCCGAGATGATCGACGTGGCCGAGGCCGAACTGCTGGCCGAGCGCGTGATCGTGACCGGCCCGAAAGGCCTGCCGACCGGCCAGGACGCGCCGCTCACCATCAACGACAACCCTGCCATGCAGGCCGAACTGGACGACTGGATCACCAAGCTGGCCGATTTCGCCAACCTGGGCAACTTCCCCGAGTTTTCCGAAACCGGACCGAAGAAGGTCCAGTTGCACGAATCCCTGCTGCCGGCCAGTTTCGCCGTCGCCTCCTACCGCGCCTCGCTGCTGCCGCTGCTGGGCGATGCGGCCGAGGCCAGCCTGCAAGGCGCCACCGCCGAACTGGCGCGCCTGCCGATCAGGTTCGAGCCGTCCGACCAGATGGTCACGCTCGACGATCCGGAAGTGGCCGCCATGTCCTTTGCAACCCTCTCACTAGATTTGGAAAGCGGCCCGCACAATGAATGACGACGCACAAATCCTGATTGCGCGCCTGCTCACGCACCAGACCCTGCGCCGTGACGACAAGATGGTCAAGCGCGCGCTGTCGGACGACCAGTTCCGCGGCGAACTGGACAAGCGCCTGCTCGAATGCGGCCTGAAGCTGCTCGACAACGTGTACGCCGACCACGTGACCATCGCCCTGCACCGCAATGTCGAACCGAAGATCTTCGGCGCCAAGGACATCTGGCAGAACAACAACTTCGGCCTGACCCGCGACGGCGTCGCCCTGCTGGTGGTGCTGTGGGCGCAGATCATCCTGCCCAAGCGCGAGCGCCAGGAGACCCACGTCACGGTGGACGACGACCAGACCGACCTGTTCGACAAGGACAACCCGATCCCGCGCGCCGAGGACACCTCGATCGGCATCTCGTACACCGCGCTGCTGGCCGACTTCGGCGACAAGCTGGGCAAGAAGACGCGCATGGACATGAACCTGGGCGTGCTGTCCAAGCTCGGCTTCATCGAACGGCGCGGCGACGTGATCCTGGAAGGTCCGCTGCTGGACCTGATGATGGACACCGACGTGCTCAAGGAACGCATCATCAACGGCGCGCTCGCGGACGTGTTCAAGCGCGCCCCGCTGGCGGCCGCGCCGCGCCGCATCGACGCCGCGAACGACGCGGTCGTGCCGGAAGCGGCGGCCGAACCGGCGGCGGAAACCGCGCCCGGATCCGCGGTGGAAGCCGCCGCCGACGCGCCCGCGTCCACCGACACCCCGAACTGAGGCTGAACCATGTTCCATATCAAATCACTCGAACTGGTCCACTGGGATTACTGGCAGCGGATCAAGAACATCCCGCTCGACGCCAAGATCATCACCATCGCGGGCCAGAACGGCTCGGGCAAGACCACGCTGCTCGACGCGCTGCGTACCCTGTTCGGCCTGGACTGCTCGATGGGCCGCACCTACAAGCACTACGCGCGCCACTCCGGCCAGCAAAGCGCCTGGCTGCGCGCCGTCGTGGACAACAAGCCGGTCGGCCGCCAGCTGTCGAACCGCCCGTTCCGTCATTCCGGCTTCTTCGCGGACGACGAGGTGACGCTGTTTTGCCAGGTGCAGAAGAACGGCGGCGACTGGAAGCGCCAGTACCTGATGCGACCCGGTAACGTCGAGATCGAGGAAGTCACCGAGGCGACCGACTGGCTGGGCGTGGAGAACTACCGAAAGCGCCTGGCATCGGCCGGCCTGTCGCCGGCGATGTCGAAGGTGCTGGCGCTGGAGCAGGGCGAAACCGACAAGCTGTGCGAGTACGCGCCGCGCCAGCTGCTCGACCTGGTGTTCCAGGTGTTCGGCGACAAGGAAGTGCTGGACGCCTACGACGAGGCCAAGCGCCACCAGCGCGACACCGAGACGGAACTGAAGCGCTTCGAGGCCGAGCTGGAGACCTCGCGCATCAACCTGGAAGGCCTGCGCCTGCGGGTGGCCAACTACCACCAGTGGGAAGACCTGCACAAGGAAAAGCGCGACCTGCAGGAAGAAGTGCTGCCGGCGCTGGAGTACCACGAGGCGCGCGAGAAGGCCGGCGCCATCAGCCGCCAGCTGCGCGAAGCGCGCAAGCCCCTGGCCCAGGCCGACTCGATCCTGGCCGAGAAGCGCAACGCGCTGGCGGCCCAGCAGCGCGCCCTGACCGAGGCGCAGAAGCTGGAGACCCAGCTCGAGCAGGAAGGCACGGAACTGGCCCAGCGCCTGTCGCAGATCAACGTCAAGCTCAAGCCGCTCGAAGGCCTGCTGGAGCAGAAGGAGCGCCTGCAGAAGCTGTCGGCCGATGCCGGCGCGGACATCGCCGAAGTGGCGAGCCAGCTGGAGGCGAAGGAAGCCGAGCTCGCGCGCCAGAAGCAGGCGCGCGACGCGATCGCCGCGAAGATCGCGGGCGAGATGGCGACCATCAGCGCGCTGCAAGGCAAGAGCGCGATGCCCGAACCCGAGGCGCAGCGCCTGATGCGGCGCGCGCTGCGCGACGAAGGCATCGCCCATGCCATGCTGTCCGATATCGTCGAGGTGACCGATCCGAAGTGGCAGGGCGCCGTCGAGGGTGTGCTCGGCGGCTACGCCTCGGTGGTGCTGCTCGAGCGCGCCAAGGACGCGCCCGCGGCCTACCGCCTGGCCGAGAAGGAGCGCTACCGCCACTTCATCGTGCCGGACTGCGTGGCCGCGCCGGTGGTCAAGGACGACAGCCTGCTGTCGGTGGTGCGCTTCTCCAGCGCCGCCCCGGGCTGGCTGATCGACCAGCTCGCGCGCATCGAGCGCGTCGATTCGGTGGACGACGGCTTCAAGAGCCGCTCGGACGAGTGGATCACGCCGGACGCCTACCACCGCGAACGCCGCGGCGGCCGTTCGCTGTTCGTCGAGCCCTCGCGCTACCGCTTCGGCTCGGCCGGCAAGACCCAGCGCCTGGAAGCGATCCAGAAGGCCCTGCCGGCGCTGGAAGCGCAGGAGGACCAGCTGACGCTCTCGATCAGCAAGCTGGCGGCCGAGGTCGGCGGACTCAAGGCGCGTATCGCCGGGGTGGACGCGGCCAAGGAACTGGCCGCGCGCCAGGCCGAGTTCGAGGAAGCGGGGCGCGCGATCGCGCCGCTCAAGGCCGAGCGCCTGGAGGTGGGTGCGCGCCTGGGCGAGCTGCAGAACCTGTCGAAGAACGCGACGATTGCCCGTACCCGCGCCGACACCGTGTGGCAGAACGCGCGCATGGCCCTGTCCGAAGCGGAGGCCGGCATGCGCCTGAACCATCGCCGCCAGATCGAGCAGCGCACCGAGCACGCCAAGGCGCTGCTGGAACTGCGCCGTAGCTGGCGCCATGTGCCGAAGGCCTGGAAGCAGCCGGCGCGGCGCGCGGCGCTCGTGACGCAGCACCAGAACGCGCACCAGGTGAACCTGCGGCTCGGCTCGCTCGAACATGCGCTGGCGCGCGACGACTGGGAACTGGACGCGACCGTGATCGACCAGTACCAGCGCCTGAACGACCAGCTGCAGAACCGGCAGTCCGAGACGGAAGAGCGGCGCTACCAGAACAACCGCGCGATCGAGGCGACGGCGAACGCGCGCGGCGCCTACATCGAGCGGCTGCGCTACACGATCAAGACCTACAGCAAGAACATCAAGGAGCTGGGCGAGTTGGCCGGCATCGACGTGCAGGCCGACCCGGTGCGGCTGGAGAACGACGACGTGGCGCTGGCGCAGGCCGGCCTGCACGTGCGGTTCAAGTTCGACGGCAAGGACCAGATCGGCATGAACGACGGCGAAGCGTCCGGCGGGCAGCAGGTGATGAAGTCGCTGGTGCTGCTGATCGGATTGCTCAAGTCCGAGGAAGGCTCGGGCGGTTTCGTGTTCATCGACGAACCGTTCGCGCACCTGGACATCCGCAACATCCAACTGGTGGGCGAGTTCCTGAAGAACACCGACGCCCAGTACCTGATGACGACGCCGCTGACGCACAACACGGACGTGTACGACCCTTCGGAACTGACGCTCATCACGAGCAAGAAGAAGAAGGACGTCCAGTGGGCGCAGCCGATCTTCGTGCTGCAGCGGCGCAAGGAAGACGCGAAGGCGGCGTGATTTGCACTTCTGCCCGCCATGTACCCACCAATTGGCGCGGTGGGCTCGAGAGCCCACCCTACCCGCTGTCAGAGCCGTAGGGTGGGCACTTGTGCCCACCGTCTAGCCCGAACCCACCGTCTAGCCCGCACCCCTCGCCTGCAGGCGCAGGTTCGGGTGTGCCGCGAACAGCTCCGACACCCACTCCACGAATACCCTCACCTTGGCGGACAGGTGCCGGTTCTGCGGATACACCACGTGCACCGGCAAGGGGTCGATGGCCCAGCCGGGCAGCACCTGCACCATTTGCCCCGCCTCCAGGTGATCCATCAGCAGATAGTCGGTCATCGTGATGATGCCCAGCCCCGCGAGTCCGGCCTGCACGTAGGCGTTTGAATCGTTGAGCGCGATCGACCCGCTCAGGGCGACCTCTATCCTTTCCCCATCCCGCGTGAAGTCCCACTTGGCGATCTTGCCGGTCCTGGCCGAGAAGTAGTTGACGCAGCGGTGGCGGTCCAAGTCGTGCGGGTGGTCCGGCGTGCCGTGGCGGGCAAGGTAATCCGGGGACGCGCAGGTGACGAAGTTGATCACCCCGATACGCCGCGCGATGAGATTCGGGTCCACCAGGTCCCCGCCGCGCACGGCGCAATCCACGCCTTCTTCCACAAGGTCGACCGGCCGGTCGGTGCTGCCCAGTTCCAGCGTGATGTCGGGATAACGCTCGAAGAACGCCGGCAGCGCGGGAATCAGGATTTCCGACGACAGGCCCGTGGGCGCGTCCACCCGCAGCCGCCCGCTTGGGCTGAGGCGGTGCCGGGACAGCGATTCCTCGGCGTCGCGCACGTCCGACAGGATCTGTACGCAACGCTCGTAGTAGGCCGCGCCGTCCGATGTGATCATCACCTGCCGCGTCGTCCGGTGCAGCAGCTTGACCGACAGGCTGGACTCGAGCATCTGCACCAGGGTGGAGACGGTCGCCTTGGGCAGGTCCAGCATCTCGGCCGCCTTGGTGAAACTGCCGCAGTCCACGACGTGGACGAACACTTCCATGGCCTGCAGCTTGTTCATGCGCTCGCCCCTTCCGATGAGCTCTATTGTTCAGGATCGCTGAATAATCAATTCAACTTTGCCAGCTTTATCCGATTGTAATTGAAGATTATAGTGTGTGCATTGCAGCAAAAGAACACACACGGAGCGGGTCATGAGCATACGGGACGCAATCTTCACCACCGCGGCGGTCGCCCTGAGCGGGCTGGCCCTGGCCGGCATACTGGGGACCGATGCGTATTCGGCGGCGGCGGGCGCCGAGGCGCGTGGCCGGATGGCGCTCGCCGCCCACGTGGAAACGGGCTGCATCGACGCCTGCCAGCGGCTGGTGGCGCGCAACATGGCGCAGGCGCGGGCGGGGGGCAGGCCATGAGCGCGGTGCTGGACAAGGCCCCGGCGGGCGAAGTCGTCGCGCGCGAGCTCGAAGTGGCCGGCGCCCAGGGACCACTGGCGGGACGGCTGTACCTGGCCGGCGCCGCCGCGAAGCGCGACACGCTGGTCGTGTTCTTCCACGGCGGTGGTTTCGTCGATGGCGACCTGCAGGAGGCGGACGAATTCCTGCGCCACCTGGCCCAGTGCAACGAGCGGCGCGCCGTGCTCGCGTCGAACTACACGCTGGCGACCGTCAGTCCCTTCCCGGCGGCGGTGGAGGATGCGCACGCGGTGCTGCTGTGGACGACGAAGAACAAGGCCAGGCTCGGATGGTCGGGCAAGAAGCTCGTGGTGGCGGGCATCGAGGCCGGCGCCAACCTGGCGGCGGTGTGCGCCCTGATGGCGCGTGACCGCGCCGCGCCGAAACTGGCGGGGCAGATCCTGATCATGCCCATGCTCGACCCCGGACTCTCGACCGGCTCGATGCGCCAACTGAACGGGTGCCCGGACCGCGAAAAGCTCACCAGCGACTGCGCCGCCGCCTACCGCGGCTACCTGCCCCACGCGGCGGACCGGACCCACCCCTACGCCTCGCCGTTGCGATCGACCCGCCTGCGCAACCTGCCGCCCGCGCTGATCCTCTCCGCCGAGGACGACCCATTGTGCGACGAGGCCGAACAATACGGCGCGAAGCTGATCAATGCGGGGGTGCCGACCACCGTGCGGCGCATGCCCCCCGCACCGTTGCAGGAACCGGACGGACGCAACGAGTGCGCATGCAAGGCGCACGCGCTGGCGGAGATATCGACCTTCCTCGCAGGGCTGGAGCGCTGACCGCACAGCCCCGCTGTTAACCATCCAGGCTTTCCCGGCACCCTGCCGTCACGGCAAGGGGAAGGCCCCGTTTTTCCCAAAAAACGCCGCCGAGGCGGCGTGAGGGATCCCTCCTTCTTCCTCGCATTCGGCCGCGCGCCGCCTGCGACAGGGATTTTTTTGTCTATTCAACAAGAAAGGTTCGACATGAACACCCAACAACGATGGAAAGGCAAGCTGAAACATCTCGTCGCCGCCATGGCCGCGGCGGGCCTGGCCGGGGCGCTGGCCACGGGATGCGCCGATGCCAACAGCAAGGCCGAGCCAGCGGCCGCCCAGGCGGGACCGCCCGTGTCGGCGGCGCTCGTGATCGAGAAGCCGGTCACCGAAACCCAGGAATTCTCCGGCCGGCTGGAGGCGGTCGAGGTGGTCGAGATCCGCCCGCGCGTGAGCGGCTACATCACCTCCGTCAACTTCAAGCCGGGTGCCGAGGTGAGGAAGGGCGATCTGCTGTTCGTGATCGACCCGCGCCCCTACCAGGCGGAGGCCGACCGGGCCGGCGCCGCCGCCAGCGCGGCCCGCGCCCGCGCCGAACTGGCCCAGCTCGAACTGCAGCGCGCCGAAAAGCTCCTGCTCGACAAGGCGATCGCCCAGCGCGAGTTCGACGAGCGTGCCGCGGCGCAGAAGGAACTGGAAGCGAGCGCCCGCGCGGCGCAGGCGCAGTACGAGGCGGCCCGGCTGAACCTGGCCTACACCCGGATCACCGCACCGATCGACGGGCGCGTGTCGAAGGCGGAGATCACCCTGGGCAATCTGGTGGACGCGAGCGCCGTGCTCACTTCCGTGGTGTCGCTGGACCGCGTCTACGCCAGCTTCAACGGCGACGAACAGACCTATCTCCGGGTCGGCACGCGCGCCCAGCGCGGCGAGCCGGCGGTGGTACGGGTGGGCCTGGCCAACGAGGAGGGCTTCCCCCACGAAGGGCGCCTGGAATTCGTCGACAACCAGCTCGATGCGGCAACCGGCAGCGTGCGCATGCGGGCCGTGCTGGCCAACCCCGGGCGCACGCTCGCCCCGGGCCTGTTCGCCCGCGTGCAGGTGGGCAGCGGTGTCCCCGGGAAGGCGGTGGTCATCGACGAGCGCGCGGTCGGCACCGACCAGAGCCGCAAGTTCGTGGTGGTGGTCGACGCCGGGAACAAGGCCGAGTACCGGCCGGTGACGCTCGGCCCGGTCGTCGACGGGATGCGGGTGGTGCGCTCCGGCCTGAAGGCGGGGGAGAAGATCGTCGTCAACGGCCTGCAGCGCGTGCGTCCCGGCGCGCCCGTCACGCCGCGCATGGTGGCGATGGACGCCCACCCGGCGGCGGCGGCCCGGCGCGGCACCGAGGTCGCGCTCAACACCGCCGGCAAGGAGTGAGGCCATGAACTTCTCCCGCTTCTTCGTCGACAAGCCGATCTTCGCGGTCGTGCTTTCGGTGATCGTCTTCGTCGCCGGCCTGATCTCGATCTTCAACCTGCCGGTGTCCGAGTACCCGAACGTGGTGCCGCCATCGGTGGTGGTGCGCGCCCAGTACCCGGGCGCGAACCCGAAGGTGATCGCCGAGACCGTGGCCGCCCCGCTGGAAGAGCAGATCAACGGCATCGAGGACATGCTCTACATGAGTTCCCAGAACACCTCGGACGGTGCCCTGATGCTGACGCTGACCTTCGCGATCGGGACCGACATCGACCGCGCCGAGAGCCAGGTGCAGAACCGGGTGCAGCGCGCGCTGCCGCGCCTGCCCGAGGAGGTGCGCCAGATCGGCGTCACCACCGTCAAGAGCTCGCCCAACCTGACCATGGTGGTGCACCTGCAGTCGCCGGACGGGCGCTATGACGACCTGTACCTGCGCAACTACGCGGTGCTCAACATCAAGGACCGGCTGGCGCGCCTGCGGGGCATGGGCGACGTGCAACTGTTCGGCGCGGGCGACTACGCCATGCGCGTCTGGCTCGATCCGCAGAAGGTCGCCGCGCGCGGCATGACGGCCGGCGACATCGTCGCCGCGATCCGCGAGCAGAACGTGCAGGTCGCGGCCGGCGTGGTGGGCCAGGGACCGAGCCAGGGCGCGCAGTTCCAGCTGACCGTCAACACGCAAGGGCGCCTGCGCACCGTCGAGGAATTCGGGGAGATCGTGGTCAAGGCGGGCAGCGACGGCGCCGTCACGCTGCTCAGGGACGTGGCGCGGCTGGAGATCGGTTCCAGCTCGTACGCGCTGCGCTCGCTGCTGGACAACAAGTCGGCGGTGGCGATCCCGATCTTCGAGGCACCCAACGCGAACGCGCTGCAACTGTCGTCGGACGTGCGCGCCACGATGGACGAGCTGTCGAAGGACTTCCCGGAAGGCGTCGAGTACCGCATCGTGTACGACCCGACCCAGTTCGTGCGCGAGTCGATCGACTCGGTGATCCACACCCTGCTCGAGGCGGTGGTGCTGGTGGCGCTGGTGGTCATCGTGTTCCTGCAGACCTGGCGCGCCTCGATCATCCCGCTGCTGGCCGTGCCGGTGTCCGTGGTCGGGACATTCGCCGTGATGCTGATGTTCGGCTTTTCGATCAACACGCTGTCGCTGTTCGGGCTGGTGCTGGCGATCGGCATCGTGGTGGACGACGCGATCGTGGTGGTGGAGAACGTCGAGCGCAACATCGCCAACGGCCTGAACCCGCGCGAGGCGACGATCCAGGCCATGAAGGAAGTGAGCGGCCCCATCATCGCGATCGCGCTGGTGCTGTGCGCCGTGTTCGTGCCGATCGCCTTCGTCGCCGGCCTCACCGGCCAGTTCTACCGCCAGTTCGCGCTGACCATCGCGATCTCGACCGTGATCTCGGCCTTCGCCTCGCTGACGCTGGCGCCCGCCCTGTCGAGCGCGCTGCTCAAGAGCCACGACGCGCCCAAGGATGGCCTGACGCGCCTGATGGACAGGCTGTTCGGCCGCTTCTTCGCCGCCTTCAACCGCTTCTTCGGTCGCGCCTCGCACAATTACGAGGGTGGCGTGAAGACCGTCCTGCGGCGCAAGACCGCGTCGCTGGGCGTGTACCTGGTGCTCGGCGTGGCGGCGCTGTTCATGTTCAAGGCGGTGCCACCCGGCTTCGTGCCGGCGCAGGACAAGACCTACCTGGTCGGTTTCGCCCAGCTGCCCGACGCCGCTTCGCTCGACCGGACCGACGCCGTGATCCGCCGCATGTCCGAGATCGCGATGGAAGTGCCGGGCGTCCAGTCCTCGGTCGCTTTCCCCGGCCTGTCGATCAATGGCTTCACCAACGCGCCGAATGCGGGCATCGTGTTCGTCACGCTCAAGCCTTTCGAGGAGCGCCAGGGCAAGGAGCAGTCGGCCGCGGCCCTCGCCGCCGAGATCAACAAGCGCATGGGCGCGGTGGAGGACGCCTTCGTCATGGTGCTGCCGCCGCCTCCGGTCAACGGGCTGGGCACGACCGGCGGCTTCAAGATGATGCTGGAAGACCGGGGCAACCTGGGTTATGACGAACTGTACAAGGCGACCCAGGCGCTGCAGGCCAAGGCATGGGCGACGCCGGAACTGGCGGGCGTGTTCTCGAGCTACCAGATCAACGTGCCCCAGTTGTTCGCCGACGTGGACCGGGTCAAGGCCAGGCAGCTGGGCGTGCCGCTGGCATCGATCTACCAGACCCTGCAGGTGAACCTCGGTTCGCTGTACGTGAACGACTTCAACCAGTTCGGGCGCACCTACCAGGTGCGGGTGCAGGCCGACGCGCAGTTCCGCTCGCAGCCCGAGCAGATCGCGCAGCTCAAGGTGCGCAGCGAGCGTGGCGAGATGATCCCGCTGTCGTCGCTGATGACGCTGAAGGACAGCTACGGACCGGACCGCGTCCAGCGCTACAACAACTATGTGGCGGCGGACCTGAACGGCGGCCCGGCGCCTGGCGTGTCCTCGGGACAGGCGCAGGCCATCATGGAACGCCTGGCCAGCGAGACCCTGCCCAAGGGGATCGCCTACGAGTGGACCGACCTGACCTACCAGGAGATCCTCTCCGGTAACACGATGATCTACGTGTTCCCACTGTGCGTGCTGCTGGTGTTCCTGGTGCTGGCGGCGCAGTACGAGAGCTGGACCCTGCCGCTGGCGGTGATCCTGATCGTGCCGATGTCGATCCTGTGCGCGCTGGCCGGCGTGAAGCTGGCCGGTGGCGACAACAACATCTTCACCCAGATCGCGCTGTTCGTGCTGGTGGGACTGGCGTCGAAGAACGCGATCCTGATCGTGGAATTCGCCCGCGAGCTGGAAGAGCACGGCCGGAGCATCGTCGAGGCCGCGCTGGAAGCCTGCCGCCTGCGCCTGCGTCCGATCCTGATGACCTCGATCGCCTTCATCATGGGCGTGGTGCCCCTGGTGTTCTCAAGCGGTGCGGGCGCCGAGATGCGCCATGCGATGGGCGTGGCCGTGTTCGCCGGCATGCTGGGCGTGACCTTCTTCGGCCTGTTCCTGACGCCGCTGTTCTACGTCCTGCTGCGCAGCCTGGCCACACGTTTCGAGAAAAAAGCGCCGGCGGCCGCGACCGCCGCCACGCTGGAAGGAGTGAACTGACATGACAAGCATGATTGCAAGGGGCGTGGCCCCGCTGCTGGCGGCGCTGCTGCTCACGGCCTGCGCCGCGCCGCAACTGAAACAGCCGCCCGCCGACACGCCGGAGCGTTTCCGCGCGTCGCCGCAGGCGGTGGTGGAGGGCATCGACGGCGCCCGCTGGAAGGCGGCGCAGCCGGCCGAACAGCAGCCGCGCGGCGCGTGGTGGCTGGCCTTCCGGGACCCGGCGCTCACCGCGCTGGTGGAGGAAGCGGGCGCCGCCAACCCGGGTCTGTCGATGGCGGCGGCGCGTGTCAGGCAGGCACGCGCCATCGCCGGTATCGCCGCGGCCGATAGGGTGCCTCAGGTCGGCGCCGGGCTTGGCGCCCAGCGCGCCCGGCGCTCGCCGCTGGAGGCGCAGCTTCCCCAAGGGATGGCGCCCCAGGCGCACACCAGCTACTCGGCGAGCCTGAGCGCCAGCTACGAGGTGGACCTGTTCGGGCGGGTGGCGGCAGGGGTGGAGGCGGCGCGCGGCGACGCGGCGGCCGCCGAGGCGGCCTACCGTTCGGTGCTGCTGGCGCTGCAGGCCGACGTGGCCCAGACCTACTTCCGGTTGCGTGCGCTGGACGCCGAGATCGAAACCCTGGCGCGCACGGTGGGCCTGCGCGAGGAGAGCGTGAAGGTGACGCAGCGCCGCTTCGACCTGGGCGAGATCGGGGAATTCGACCTGTCGCGCGCCCGCACCGAGCTGGCGACGGCGCGCGCCGAGGCGCTCGATGTCGCGCGCCAGCGCGCCATCGCCGAGCATGCGCTCGCCGTCCTGCTGGGCAAGCCGGCATCGGACTGGGTCGCCGGGCCGAACCCGCTGCGCGATACGACGGCGCTGCCGGTGATTCCCGCCGGGCTGCCGTCCTCGCTGCTGGAGCGCCGTCCGGACATCGTCGCCGCTCAGCGCGCGATGGAGGCGGCGAACGCCCGCATCGGCGTGGCGCGCGCCGCGGTGTTCCCGGTGTTGACGATCGGCGCGGCGGGCGGCGGCGTGGCCGGGACATTCTCGGACGTGTTCCGCTGGAGCAGCCGGTCGTGGCTGCTCGGGCTACTGGGCAGCGTGCCGCTGATCGACGGCGGGCGCAACCGCGCCAATGTCGAGCGCAGCGAAGCGGCGCTGGAGGAGGCGGTGGCGGCTTATCGCCAACATGTGCTGGGCGCCTTCGCCGAGGTCGAGGACAACCTGGCCGGACTGCGCATCCTGGCGGGGCAGGCGGAGCAGATCGACGCCGCGCTGGTGGCGGCGCGCCGCTCGGCGCAGTTGGCGCAGAAGCTGTACGACGCCGGCCGCTCCAGCTACCTGGAGTTGCTCGACGCCCAGCGCAACCTGGCGACGGTCGAGCGCGCCGCGGTGCGCTTGCGTGGCGAGCGCGCGCTGACCACGGTGGCGCTGGTCCGGGCGCTGGGCGGCGGGTGGGGGCCGGTGTAGGCGGGTTGCCGTCAGACCTTGTCGATGTCGCGGCGCGCACGGCGGCGCCAGCGCAGCAGGCCCGCCGAATAGCAGGCGAAGTAAGCGGCGGTCAGCCCCACGCACAACATGGTGAGCGGGCTGTCGGTGAAGCGCGGGGTCGGCAGGCCACTGCCCTGGTTGGCGTAGATCTGCACGCCGATGTACAGGATGCGCGCCACCAGTACCATCGCGATCACCAGTCCCAGCCGCGCCGGCGGGGTGAAGAAATAGCCTTCCGGCGTATCCTCGAAACGCGTGAGCTTCAGGCCCCAGACCCCGTAGCCGATCCCCGCCAGGGTGCCGACCAGCAGGGCGCCCAGGTTGTAGGGATTGCCCAGCAGCTCCGCCGCCGGCACCGCGATCATCGCGCCGAACACGAGCAGTCCGGTGTAGTGGCGGGAGACGATCGAACGCTGGCGCACCATGCGTGCATTGATGCGCTTGTAGATGCGCCAGACCAGCAGGGGCGTGAGGAGGAGCAGGGCGAGGGTGGTGATGTTCATCGTGTCGGCGGCGCGTTGGCACGGGTGTCGAAGCCGCCATTGTAGCCGAGGCGGCCAGGCGCGTTGTCCGCCTGCCGCGCGGGCGGCGGCCCGGTGCGCCCCGTGGTAAGGTTTGTTCTCCACGTCCGAAACAGGAGAAACCACGCCATGGATCCGCTCAACCCGGTGCACGCGCACCGCGCCCCGGACCCGGTTCCCGTCGAGGAACCGACTCCGGAGACCTTCGAGAACCCGCATCCGCACCACCCGCCCGTGCACACCCCGCAGAACGAGGACCCGGTGCCCGACCCCAAGCCCAGCCTCGCCTAGGTGCCTGCGCGGCAGGAACTCGTCCGCTCGATTCCTTCCGCCAGGCGGACTCCTGGCCTGAGGCCCTGCTCCAGGGCCTCAGCCCGGGGCGCCGCGATCCGGGAGCCTAGTCGAAGGCCCAGGAATACAGGATGTCCAGGGCGGTGTTGGTGCCGGTCTGGAATTGCAGCGTGATGCGCGGCGTCAGCTTGTAGCGCAGGCGCACCAGGCTCGAGGCCGAGGTCGCGCCCTGCTCGAAGCTGAGGAAGGCGCGCGCGGAGATGCGCTTGCCGACCGTTACCACCGTCCCCTCCAGGCCCGGCGCCGCGCCGGCGGCCTGGCGCAGGCCGATCTCGTCCACGCCGAGCGAACCGGCCAGCTTTTCCTGGAAACCGCCCGTGCCGCCCTTGCCCCCGAGCAGTGCGCCGGCGGCGGCGGCCAGGATGTCCGCTTCGTTGGTGTCGGTGCCTTCCATGCCGTGGCCGAGCACCAGCCAGGACAGTTTTTCGCTGTCCGACACGTTCGGGGTCGACACCAGCTTTGCCTCGGGTGCCTGGGCCGTGCCGCGCACCTGCACGCCCGCCTCGACGTTGTTCTCCGTGAGCGCCTCGCCTTCGGGCTGCTTGCGCACGGCGAGGATGTCGAGCACCGGGTTGTCGTACGGGCCGTTGAAGGTGAGGATGGCGCGCTCGATCGCCAGGCGCTGGCCGTAGGCGGCGTAGGTGCCCTTGATGGCGCGCACCGTGCCGACGATGCGCGGCGGGCGTTCGCCGAACTTGCGCATGCGCAGCTTGCCGGTGAGGGTGGCGTCGATGCCCATCCCGCGCAGGCGGAAGTCGTCCCCCAGGTCCGCGACCAGGTCGATCATGAGCGGCATCTGGTCCACGTCCTCGTCGGTCACTTTCTGCGGGTCGCCCTGGCCCAGTACGACGACGTCGTCGGACATGGTCGGCCGCCCCTGCGGCGCCAGTTCGATCAGCGCGCGGTTGACCAGGAAGTTGCCCTGCAGCTCGTAGCGGTTCGGATCGCGCACCAGCGTGGCCTTGCCGGTGACCACCACCGTGCGGTCCGGGCGCGACAGTGCCTCGAGCTTGTTGGCCTCCACCGTCAGGCGCATGTCGCCGGCGCCACCGGCGAAACTGACGAAGCCTTCGGCCGTGGCATTGCCTTGCGGACCCTGGAAGCGGAGGCGTTCGAGGACCAGGCGTTGTCCTTCGAGCTGGGCCAGCAGTTCGCCGTTGCTCAGACGCAGCCCTTGTTGGGGCCAGCGGATGCCCAGGCTGTTGCCGACCACACGCCCGTCCAGCTTTGGCGAACCGATGGTGCCGCCGCCGGTGATCGCCAGTTCCAGCGCGCCGTTCAGTTCCAGCCCCGGCTGGCCCGTCAGCGGTGCCAGCCAGCCGATGTTCGGCATGTTGGCGGCCGCCTTCAGGGTCAGCGGGCTGTCCTCGTCGAGCCTGCCCCGCAGCAGCAGGGCGCGCGCCTCGAGCTCCGCGGTGCCGGTGCGCGCGCCTTCCAGGTCCATCGTCACCCGCAGCGCGCCGTCCTCGACCTCGGCGCGCGCCGCGAGCTCGCGCAGGCCCAGCGGCACCAGGTTGTCGGTGCCGGCGAGGATGTCGCCGCCTTCGCGGAACACGCGCACCATCCCGTCCAGGTTGGGCACGCCGCCCGTGGCCGCGGCCGTGCGCAGGTCGAGCATCCATTCCGCACCCAGCGTGAGGTCGCCCCGCACGTTCTGGCGCAGCGCCGGCGAGAACTGGGCCAGGTAGTCCAGCGGCACGCCGGAGGCGGTGCCGCGGCTGTTCCAGCGCGGGCCCAGCTTGGCCAGGGAGTCGATCCGCACCGTGCCTTGTGGCAAGCGGATCAGCGCGTTGTTCAGGGCGATCTGGTTCGGGCTGGTCAGCCCCATGATGCCGGCGCCCGGCTCGGTGCTGATGCGCAGCGGCACCGGATTGGCCAGGGTGAAGGCGTAGAGCCCGCGGTTGACCAGGGTGTTGACCATGCCGTTCCAGGCGTCGCCGCGCCAACCGCCGCGCAGCTCGGCCAGGGTGTCGAACTTGTCGCCGCGCGCGGTCAGGCGCAGGGTGTGCTCGGCGCGGGTGCCGGTGGTTTGCAGGCGCACCGCCTCGATCGTGGTGTCGCCGCTGACGTAGTCGAGCACTTCGATGTCGCTCGTGAACGGGTCGCGCGGGCTGCGTCCGGCTCCCAGGTTGGCGGTCGCGCGCAGGGTGCCGATGTTGTACTGGTCCATCAGCTCCAGGTTCTGGCCCTGCAACTGGGCGGTGAGGGCGGGCGCCTCGGTGGTGCCGGTCAGGGTGCCGGCCCCGCGCAGCTCGCCGGCGTAGCCGGGGCCGAGCGCGGCCAGCTGCGGCGCGGCGATGCGCCATTCCAGCTGCTGGCCGGGGTTGCCGAAGCCGCCCTCGGCGCTCACGACATTCGCGCCCACATGCAGTTCGACATCGGCGTTGGCGATGCGGCCCGGGCTGGCGTCGAGCCGGACATGGCCCCAGGTCGGCGAGCCGGACAGGGTGGAGTCGCGCACCGCCAGGTCGAGTTCGCCGCGCCAGTCTTCGCCCGCACGTCCGCTGACATTGAACTGGCCGTTGAGGTCGCCCTTGATCTGGGCGCCGAACGCCGACGGGTCGAAGCGGCTGGCGCTGCCCTTGGCGGTGAAGCGCAGCGCACGTTCCTCGTCGGTGCCGGCCAGCCAGGCCTCGCCCGCCGCCTGCACGGTGCCGCCGGTGTCGTCGCGCGGTTCCACGAAGCTCAGGCCGCGCGCATCGACCTCGAAGGTGGTGTGCGGCTCGGCCATGGTGCCCGTGACCACGCCGCTCGCGCTGAGCGCGCCGTGGAGTTCGGGGTTGAGCGCCGACAGGGCCGGGGCGTCCAGGGCCCAGCGCAGTGTCGACCCCGGTGCGCCGAAGCCGCCTTCCAGGACGATCTGGTTGCGGCCCAGTTCGAGGCGCGCGTCGATGTCGCTGATGCGTTCGGCGCTGGCGCTGAGCTCACCCTTCCCGGACAGGGGTTCGCCGAGCAGGGTGCTGCGGCGCACGGCGAATTCGGCATCGACCTGCCACTGCGGGTCGAGCGCGCCTTGCGCCTGCACGGTGGCGTTGATGTCGGCCTTCGGATAGTTGCCCAGGGCGGCCGGGTTGAAGCTGTTGGCGCGCGCGGCCAGGGTGAAAGCGCGCCGGTCGGTCAGGCTCATGCTGCCCTCGGCCTGGATGTAGCCGGAACCGGCCACCAGCCGCGCCCGTTCCAGTCGCACCACCTTGTCGTCGAGCGTGGCGCGCACCGCCAGGCGCATGCCCTTGTCCACCAGTTCCGCCACCACGGTCTGGACCTGGTCGCGGGTGGCCACGGTGATCTCGCCCTTGATGCTGGTCGGGCGCACGCTGGAGTGGATCTGGTGCAGGTTCAGGCTGTCGGTGCGCAGCGTGAAGCTGGCGCTGCCGATGCCCTCGTCCGGATCGATGCGGCGCACCATGCCGCTGCCGGTCAGCTCGCCGGCGTCGCCGAAGTCGACCAGCACGTCCGAGATGCGCATGGTGGCGAGGTCGCCGCCGAGCTGTCCGCGCAGCGCGCGCAGCGGCAACCTTTGCTCGTCCAGGGTGCCGACGGCGCCATCGTTGACGATGTTGACCGAACCGGTGATGTTGCGATTCGCGTCCAGGCTGCCGACGACGGTCATGGACAGGTCGGCGCTGGGCAGGGAAGGGCCGAAGAAGCCGGGGTTGAGGTTGCGCGCGTCGATGCGCAGCGAGCGCAGCGGGATCTCGGCGTAGGGCGAGAGCACGAAGCGCGCCTCCCCGCTGGCACGGCCGGCCTGGCCGGTGGCCTCGACGACGGTCGTCCGCAGGTCGCCGTCCGCCTCGAGCGCCAGCCTGGCGGGGCGCCCGCCGGTGCCGGCGTCGGATTGCACGAGGGTGGCCGCCGCGTCCAGCTTGAACGGACGCTCGGCGCCGATGGTCCCGCGCGCCGCCGCCTGGCCCCAGGGGGTGGAGGCCCGGGCGTCGCGCAGTACCCAGCGCTCGCCGTTGCCGCGCAGGCTCAGGCGGATGTTCTCGATCTGGGTGGTCTGCCCCTGGTTGATGAAGGTGGCGCGATCCACCCGGGCGTCCGCCACGGCGATCGGGAAGGGCGGTGCCAGCGAGGCCGGCAGCGTGGACGGTTCCGGTTTGTCCTTCAAGGTCCGTACCTGCACGCTGTCCACCTGCAGCTTGTCCACCTCGACGCCACTGGTGAGCAGCCGGCGCGGCGACCAGTCGATGTCGACCCCGCTGGCCGTGACAACCTGCTCCGGCGTGCGCCAGACGATGCGCTCGACGTGCATCTCGTCGTACAGGGAACCGGTGACGCCCTCCAGCGCGAGCCTGCCGCCCAGGGCGTCCTCGGCGCGTTCGGCGATTAGTTGCAGCGTGCTTTCGCGTCCGAGGAACCATAGCGCGCCCCCGACCACCGCGCAGGTGATGACGACCCCGATGGCGAGCCGGCGCGGCCAGCGGCGCTGGCGCGGCGGCGGCGCGCCGTCCGGGCTGGAGTCCTTGGTGTCTGTCGTATCCATCAGAACGTGAACCCGAGTGAGAAGTGCAGCCGGAATTTTTCGATCGCGTGGCCGTAGGCGACATCCACGCTGATCGGGCCGACCGGGCTGCGCCAGCGCGCCCCGATGCCGTAGCCCGACTTGAGATGCAGGTCGTCGAAGGAGTCGGCCGCGTTGCCCGCGTCGTAGAACACCGCCACGCCCCAAGGCGGCCGGAACCAGTACTGGTATTCGATGCTGCCCGTGGCCAGGTAGCGGGCGCCGACGATCGCGCCGTCCTCCTCGACGCCGAGGCGCTGGTAGCCATAGCCGCGCACCGACTGGTCGCCGCCGGCGCGGAACAGGAAGGTGCTGGGCACGCCGAGCTTGCGCTTGGAGCGCACCGCGCCCAGTTCGGCCCGCAGCAGGATGGTGCCGGCGTCGCCGACCGGGTGGTAGCTGAGGTAGCGCGAGTAGGCGCGGATGAAGCGCTCGTCGGTGAGCACCGGCAGCAGGGCGCCGCCGATCTGGACGTTGAGGACGTAGCCGCTGGTCGGCAGGATCAGGTTGTCCAGCGCGCGCCGGGTGACGCTGTAGGTCAGCGGCAGGCTCTTGCTGCGGGTCGAGGGCTGGGTGCCGACCACCCGCTTCTCGGTCAGGAGTTCGAGCGTGAGGTTGTGTTCGAGCCGCGGCGAGCCCCAGATCCGGCGCGCCGCCACGGTCGCGACCGTGGTGACCTCGCCGCGCAGGTCGGTACGCTCGACGGCCGCGCCGACGCTGTCGCTGAAGCCGTTGGGTTTGGTCGGCCAGAAGAAGTCCGCCGCCGCCAGCTGGTGCCGCTGTTCATAGATCAGTTCGCTCTCCAGGCGCTTGCCCCACACGTTCAGGTCGTCGTAGCTGACATGCGCGCGGGCGCCCGTGTTGGTGGAGAAACCGACGCCGACCTCGACGTTCTTGCGCTTGTTCTCGGTCACGTTGACGATCACCGGCAGCGTCACCGGTCCTTCGACGTCCGGCTCGGGGGGCGCCTCCTCGCCATCCTGCAGGTCGCGCAGCTCGGCGGCGATGACGCGGCTCATGTCCACGCTGACCTCGACGGTGCTGAAGTAGCCCGTGTCCTGCAGCTTGGTCTGCAAGGCCTGCAGGTCGGCCTGGTCGTACACCTCGCCAGGATCGATATCGTTCAGGTTCGTGATGATGTCGCGGGAGTAGCGTTGCAGGCCGTTGATCCGCAGTTCGCCGAAGCGCGCCTCGGGGCCACTGTCGACCACCACCCGCAGCTGGGCACGGCGGGTATCCGGGTCGACCGTGGCGCGGGTCTCGGCCAGGCGGGCGCGGGGATAGCGGCGCACGCTGATCTCGCGCAGCAGGTCGCGCTTGGCGGCCTCCCAGTCGGGCTGGCGGAAAGGCGCGCCCACCGGCAGGTCCCAGCTGCTGCGCAGCGCCACCGCGTCCAGGGCATCGGCGTCCTTCCCGGTCGATTCGAAGCCGCGCAATTCGATGTCCACGTCCGACACCTGGACCGGCTGTCCCGGGTCCACGGAGATCCGTGCGACCGGCGTGGTGCCGCTGGTATCGAGCCGGGCCGTGATTTTGGGCGAGTAATAGCCTTCCGTGGCGACCAGGGTGCGCACCTCCTCCGGCGCCTCCTTGACCAGGCGCTGGAGCTGGTCCATCGTGACGCGCGGGTCGCCCCGCCAGCGCAGCAGTTCGAGGTTGTTCTCGAGCAGTTCGTCCAGCTGGCGCGGCGCGTCGATGTCGACCCGGTAGTCCACACCCTGCGCGTACACGCTGCCCGCGAGAAGCAGGGCGCCGACCCCGAGCACGAGGCGGGCGAGGGCGCCACGCGGGCGCGGCGCGGCTGGGAGAGGGTGGATGGGTCTGGTTGGCAACGCTCGCTCCTGTTTCAATGCTGAGTCATCTTAGCGGATCGACAAAAAACGTGTCGAACGTTAGGGGAGCATTGATTTATTCGGGTGGATGGGATTGGCCATGGAAAAAAGCGGCCGGCAAGGCGCAAACCGCAGCCATACCGCGTGGTATGGCGAGGATTTGCAACACAGCAGGGCGTTTTTTTACAGGCCAAGACCGCCGCCCTGAATGAATCAGTGCTTCCCTAGCTCTGGCGTGTACCGGCGGCGCCGTAGCCGGATTGCCGCAGCGCGGACTCGATGAAGTCGAGGAAGACCCGGGTCTTGAGCGGCACCTGGCGCCGCTGGGCGGTGACGCCATGGATGCCATGCGCCGGGGCCAGGTGCTGGGGCAGCAGGCTGTGCAGGCGGCCATCGGCGACCAGGTCGTGCACCACGAAGTGCGGCGTGAGCGTCAGGCCGATCCCCGCCAGCAGGGCCTGGCGCAGCATGACGCTGTTGTCCACCCTGAACGAACCGGACACCGCGACGTTCACGCGCCGCCCGTCGACGACGAAGGGCCAGGCGTTGCCCGTGCTCGACAGCGTGTAGAGCAGGGCGTTGTGCGCGTCCAGGTCGAGCGGCGAGCGCAGCGGTGGCGCCTTGGCCAGGTAGCGCGGCGCGGCCACCAGCACCCGTGGCACCGCGCCCAGCCGCCGGGCGTAGAGCGAGGAGTCCGGCAGGTCCGAGCCGATGCGCAGCGCGCAGTCGAAGCGCTCGGCCACCAGGTCGACGAAGCGGTCGTTCAGCGACAGGTCCAGTTCCAGCCTGGGATGGCGCACCAGGAAGTCGGGCAGGCGCGGGGCCAGCCAGCTCAGTGCGAAGGAGGTGGGCACCGACACGCGCAGCACCCCTTGCGGTTCGCCGTCATGCTCGCGCAAGCGTTCCAGCGCCAGTTCGGTCTCGTCCAGCACCCGCACCGCCGAGGCATAGAAGCCTTCGCCGGCCTCGGTTGGCGCCACCGCCCGGGTGGTGCGCTGCAGCAGGCGCGCCCCGACGTCCTCTTCCAGCCCGGCGATCAGCTTGCTGACGGCGCTGCCCGTCATGCCCAGCCGCTGGCCGGCACGCTTGAACGATTTGAGCTCGATCACGGCGCGCAGCGCGGCCATGGCCTGGAGGGTCGGGGTCGGCATATTGATTCCAGTTTGGACTAGGAGATGTTCCTGGGGATGATAACAGATGACACTTGCTCACCTATATGCTGTCCCTGCCTGAACGCCGTCAATCGCGGAAGCGGCCCGCAGCGCCAAACCCGCGTCATTCCCGCGCAGGCGGGAATCCATGCTGAGCGTGCCCGTAAGCAACGCACGGCTCCCGCGGGGCCGCCAAGCCTTACGCGTGAACGACGGGAGACGCACCAACAACACTTTCAAAAGGAGAAACACCATGTACAAGGCCCTCGGAATCTCCGGCAGCCTGCGCCGCGCATCCGCCAACAGCGGCCTGCTGCGTTTCGCCCGCTCCGTCATGCCGGACGGGATGGCACTCGAGATCGCGGAGATCGCGGAGGTGCCGCTCTACAACCAGGACAAGGCGGACGATCCGCCGGCCGCCGTGCTTCGCGTGCTGGAGCGGATCGGCGCGGCCGACGCCCTGGTGCTGGCAGAACCGGAGTACAACTACTCGCTCGCACCGGCCCTCAAGAACGTGCTGGACTGGGCGTCCCGGGTGCCCGGCAACCCGCTGCTCCGCGGCAAACCGGTGGCCATCATGGGCGCGGCCGGCGGCATGGGGTCCTCGCGCGCCCAGTACCACCTGCGCCAGGTGTGCGTGGTGCTGGACCTGTATCCGCTGGCCCAGCCCGAGGTGTTCGCCGACGCCTACACCGGCTTTGACCAGGACGGCGAACTGCTCGACGAACAGGTGCGCGCCAAAGTGCGCGAGCAGATGCGGGCCTTGCTGGACTGGACGCGCCGTCTGCGCGCTCCGGGCGACCTGGCCGGCTAGGGCGGCGGCCAAGGCGGGCGACCGCGCCGGGGCCGCCGCCTGACGGTGGAAGGCGTACACCGGCACCGTTATTTGTGCCACAATTCCAGGTTTACGCGGCGCCGCCGCGGCCCTTCCAGCAACCTCCGAACCGCCATGCACGCAACCGACACCGCGCTCGTCCTCTTCATTGGCGGCCAAGTCCGCGCCACCAGGCAGGCACTTGCCCACCCGGCGGGCGCGGCGCCGCGCGCGGCATGGGCGATGGGCAGCGCAATTGCCCCGACTGAGCGGAGCGCAGCATGCGCCTTGCCCTGCTGACAGACCTGCACGCGAATCACGAGGCGCTGGACGCCTGCCTGGCCCATGCACGGGCGCAGGGCGTGGACCGCTACGCCTTCCTGGGCGACCTGGTCGGCTACGGGGGCGATCCCTGCCGCGTGCTCGATACCGTGATGGACCACGTGGCGCGCGGGGCGCTGGCGGTGCAGGGCAACCACGACCAGGAAGCGACCGTGGCCACGCGGCCGAAGATGCATGCGGAGGCGCGCCAGGCGCTCGAGTGGACCCGGGCCCAGTTGGGGCCGGCGCACCGGGACTTCCTGGCGAACCTGCCCCTCACCCAGCAGGTCGACAACGTCCTGCTGGTACATGCGAGCGCGCATGAGCCGCAAAACTGGGAATACGTGAACGGGGTGGAGGAGGCCGCGCGCAGCATGCGCGCGACGCGCTGCCGCCTGGTATGCAGCGGCCATGTGCACGTGCCGGCCCTGTACCGTCTCGCCGACGACGGGCGCATCGGCCATCATGCCCCGGCCCCCGGCGCGCGCCTCGGGCTGCAGCCGCAGCACCGGTATCTGGCGATCCCGGGCGCGGTGGGCCAGCCGCGCGACCAGAACAACGCGGCCTGCTATGCGATCCATGACGCGGCGGCGCGCTCGCTGAGTTACTTCCGGGTGCCGTATGACCACGGCGCGGCCGCGCGGCGCGTGATCGCGGCCGGCCTGCCGATCGTGTTCGCGATGCGGCTTGTCGAGGGAATCTAGGAGCCTGCGCGGCGGAGGCTCGTCGGCTGGGCGGGTCCGGCGGGCCGTGTTGTAAATATCGTATCGTGCGCGGTGTGCAGCGCGCCCGTACCGTGCTATTGTTCACCGAATTCCTTTCCATCGGGCATAAATTCGCATGAGCAATCCGATGCAGCATGGATCACCCCCAAACTTCCACCTGCTGGGTGTCGCCGGACTGCTTTTCCCCGGCGCGGGCGAGCTCGCCAGCCTGTGCCGCGAGAAGGACTGGTCGGCCACCCCGCTGGGTCCGGTCGAGGCCTGGCCGTCGGCCCTGCGCGTGACGGCCAGCCTGGTCGTGGCCTCGCCGGTTTCGATGGTCCTGCTGTGGGGGCCGGACATGGTCCAGATCTACAACGACGCCTACCGGAAGATCATGGGCGAGCGGCACCCGGCCGGGCTGGGCCAGCCGATCCGTCTTTGCTGGCCCGAGGCCTGGCCTTTCGTCTCGTCCGCCTGCGAGCGGGTGCGGGCGCAGCGCGCGGCCTGCAGCTTCGAGGACCGGCGCTTCGTGATCGAGCGCCAGGGCAGGCCCGAGGAAGCCTTCTTCACGCTCGGCTACACGCCCGTGTTCGACGACAGCGGCGCGGTCGGGGGGGTGATGGCGACGGTGGTCGAGACCACGGACGCGATGGCCCTCAGGCGCGCCGAGGCGATGACTTCCGAGAGCGAGCAGCGGTTTCGCCTGATGGCCGATGCGGTGCCCCAGATCGTCTGGGTCACCGACCAGGACGGCCGGATCGAGTTTTTCAACCAGCAATGGAGCGGCTACACCGGCATCGGCTACAACCCTGCCGATGCGGCCGAGGTCGCGGCGGCCGTCGTCCATCCGGAAGACAGGGAGCTCACGATGGAGCGCTTCGAGCAGGCGCGCCGCACCGGCGGCACGTTCCAGGTCGAGCACCGGATCCGCTCCGCCTCTGGCGAATACCGCTGGTTCCTGGTGCGCGCCCAGCCCCATCGCGATCCCCCGAGCGGACGCATCACGCGCTGGTACGGTGCTTCGGTGGACATCCACGACCGCACCCTGGCAGAGAAGGCGCTGCGCGAGAACAACCGCCGCAAGGACGAGTTCCTGGCGATGCTGGCGCACGAACTGAGGAACCCGCTTGCCCCGATCGGCTCGGCCGCCCAGCTCCTGCAAATGGTGAAGATGGATCCGGCGCGCCTGCAGTACACCAGCCAGATCATCACGCGCCAGGTGAACCACATGACGAACCTGATCGACGACCTGCTGGACGTCTCCCGCGTGACCCGCGGCCTGGTCCAGATCGAGCGCGCACCGCTGGACATCCGGCACATCGCCACCGAGGCGGTGGAGCAGGTGGCGCCGCTGATCCAGGCACGCCGCCACCGCCTGGCGCTGCACCTGACGCCGGAACCGACGATGGTGGACGGGGACCGGAAGCGGCTGGTGCAGGTGGTCGCCAACATCCTGAACAACGCGGCCAAGTACACGGAGGAGGGCGGGAACATCCTGCTGCGCACCGACGTGCAGGACGCGAAGGTGGTGATCGAGGTCACGGACGACGGCATCGGCATGACGCAGGACATGATCGAGCATGCCTTCGGCCTGTTCACCCAGGCCGAACGCACACCCGACCGCTCGGCCGGGGGACTCGGCATCGGCCTGGCGCTGGTCAAGAGCCTGGTCGAGCTGCACGGGGGGACGGTGGAGTGCGACAGCGCTGGACCGGACAAGGGGAGTACCTTCACCGTCTCGCTGCCACGCCTGCAGGCGAGCGTTCCGGCGCTCGCGGTGCGGGCCGGCGAGATCGCGGTGCAGCGGGCCCTGATGCCGCTGCGCATCCTCGTGGTGGACGATAACGTGGACGCCGCGACCACGCTGGCGATGCTGCTCGAGGCCGCCGGCCACGTGGTCTCGGTCGAGCACGGGGCGCGACGCGCGATCGCGCGTGCGCTGGAAGAGCGCCCCGACGTCTTCGTGCTCGATATCGGACTGCCTGAGATGGATGGCAACGACCTGGCGCGCCATCTGCGTTCCTTGCCCGAAACGGCGCACGCCGTCTACATCGCGGTGACCGGCTACGGGCAACAGTACGACCGTGCGCGCAGCAGGGAGGCTGGGTTCGACCATCACCTGGTCAAGCCCGTGGAGGCGGCGGTGCTGATGGACATCCTGAGCAGCGCCGAGGACGCGGGACGCGCCCCGCGCGGATAGCCCCGCGTTCGCTGGCGCGCCCGACGGGCAGGCGCACGGCCACGCTTTGCCCGAAACCGTGTCCGCTGCGTCGCGTGCGCTACGTGCGCCGCTGCACAAATCGCCGCGACAGCGATCGCTACAATAAAGCGAACGTCAACACGGCGAGGGGGATGCGGTCCGATACCTCCCACGGGCATGTCGAGGAGGTGGTCGGTGGAAAATTTCCAGTGGTTCTTGCTGATCGGCGCACTGATGGTCGCGCGCGGCCTGTGGGGCGCGACCATCGCGCCCCTGCCGTTCACCTCGGCCATCATCTACCTGCTGATCGGCCTGTCGCTCGGCCCGCTGGCGCTGAACCTGTTCGCCTTCGACCCGCTGGGCGAGGCGGAGATGCTCGAACCGATCGCGGAGGTCGCGGTACTCGTTTCGTTGTTTTCGGCCGGCATCAAGATGCCGGTGCCGTTCTCGTTCACCCGCTGGCTGCCCGCGATCCGCCTGGCCTGGGTCGCGATGGCCCTGTCGGTCGGACTGATCACGCTGTTCGGCTGGCTGGTGCTTGACCTGCCGATCGGCGCGGCTGTGCTGCTGGGCGCGATCATCGCGCCGACCGACCCGGTGCTGGCCACCGACGTGCAGGTGCGCCACGCCGGCGACAACGACCCGCTGCGCTTCACCCTCACCTGCGAGGCGGGCCTGAACGATGGCAGTGCGTTCCCGTTCATCATGCTCGGGCTGGGCCTGCTGGGCCTGCACGAACTGGGTGAGATGGGCGGCAGGTGGTTCCTGGTGGACGTGTTGTGGGCGACCTTTGGCGGGCTGGGCGTCGGGGTCGCCTGCGGCGCCGGACTGGCCCTGGCCACCGCCAGGCTGCGCTCGCGCCTGCCCCGCCATGAAGTGCTGGACGACCTGATCGGCCTGGGTTTGATCGGCCTGTCGTACGGGATCGCGCTGTCGGTCCACACCTACGGCTTCCTGGCGGTGTTCGCCGCCGGGGTGGCCCTGCGCCAGACGGAATTGCGCCTGATCCATGCGCCGACGAACCGAGAGGGCCTGCTCGAACCGGAGACCGACGAAGCGCACGCGGAGGCGGTGACGCCGGCCGAGCCCACGGTCAGCGGCAACGCGCTGGTCTTCAAGGAACATCTCGAACGGCTGTCGGAACTGACCCTCGTGCTCCTGCTCGGCGGGGCCACCAACTGGTACCTGACCGAGATCTGGCCGTGGACGCTGGCGCTGTTCGTGTTCTTCGTCGCCCGTCCGGCGAGCGTCCTGGTCAGCATGACGGGGGCGCGGCTGGGGGGGAGGGCGACCGCGATCACGGCCTGGTTCGGGGTTCGGGGCATCGGTTCGGTCTACTACCTCACCTACGCCATCAATCACGGGCTGGCGCCGCCGCTGGCGCTGGAACTGATCAACGCGGTGCTGGCCGTCATCACCCTGTCGATCATCCTGCACGGGACCAGCGTCACGCCCCTGCTCAACAAGTTCTGGCGCTGAAGGAAACGCACTGCTGTCCGGAATATTTATGCTGCTTCAGGATACGTCACAGTTAAAACAAGCTAGAACGGTCGTTCCCGCGAAAGCGGGAACCCATGCGTCCTCGTGGAAGCCACCTCTCTTGACGTACCCGTTACCCGAAAAAGGACATGCATTCTGAGTCAGTACGGGTTCCCGCGTACGCGGGAACGACATTTGCTGACTTGGCGAATGAATATTCCGGACGCTAGTGGAAGGAAACGGGGAGGACGGGCCTCCCCGGGAACATCAGGCGGCGGGCTGGAACGCGGCCTTGTGGTCGAGGCGTTGGCGGCGCGAGCGGGCGACCAGGTACCAGACCAGCGCGACCGGCAGCAGCAGGGGCAGCAGCAGGGGAGAGATCGCCAGGGCCAGGGCCGTGGCGCCCACGCCCAGCGCGCCCAGCAGGATCACGCCGACGCCTGCGAACACGACCGCCAGCACCACGCCCACCACCAGCATCACCAGGCCGGCGATGATCGTGCCGCCACCGGCGATGAGCACCGCCAGCAGGGCGCCCAGCGGACCGTCGATCTCCTCGCCATCGAAGTTGACCGTCATGTCCCCGTTGTAGGAGAAGACGTTCCAGAGCAGCACTGCGAACAGGAACAGGACGACGTAGGGTGCGATCTTTTTCATGATAATCCTCGTTGAAGTGGTGAGTCGTTTTGCATTCGGTATGGTGTCACTGTAGGCCCCGGCCCCCGCCACGGCCACCGGATTGCGACAGGATGCAAATTTCGCGTACCAGGTGGAAAAGATGGCCGATGAATGCGCGGACGCCGCCATCCGGCCTTGAAATGCCGGACTGGCGGCCTATACTGACAGCCTGCTCTGTCAAGGAGGGAACCCGATGCAAGCTGTCTGTCACCCAGGCATGCCTTGGCCGCCGCGGGCCAGGGCCGGCGGTCCGAAGGGACCGCCTTCGGCGCCGCCCCGGATACCGCCGATCATCATCGACCCGCTGAACCGCCAGGTACCCCGGCCGCCCACGATCGATCCCCGCATCACGCCACCCGGGCCGCCGATCCGGCCGCCCTCCCGGCCCGGCATGCGCATGGCCGCGCAACGCCCCTGAACGCGGAAAGGATGGGCGCGGCCGCCCGTGGTGCGCGGCGCGACCGGCGCGTTCCACGCTGGCCGCGGCCGGCAGGCCCGGTCGCGCGGCGAACTTATTTCCTCTATGATCGTGTCTTTTGTGTTGCCCAAGGCGGCCGCGAGACATGAACGACGAATACGACGACCACGACCACGATAGCCAGGACGACGCCCCGGTACAGGAGGCGCGCCTGTGGCAGGGCAACGGCTGGACCGCGCGCGTCATCAAGAACGAGGACGACGAGGGCTGGGCTGTCGCGATGTACAAGGACGGGCAATCCGAGCCGGCGCTGGTCGGACCCTGGACCATGGGGCGCGACAAGAAGAATCCCAAGCCGCTGGACATCTCCGCCTTCCACACCCTGGTCAAGACCGCGTCGGAAGTGATCCGCCGTCACGAGCAGCAACTGCACGCGATGCTGCACAAGAGCACCGTCGTGTCCACCGCCCAGGGCGAACTGAAGGTCACACTCGACATCGTTCCGGACGAGGACGACCCCTATGCGCTGCTGGCGGCCTTCGACGAGATGGGCGAGGTGCTGGCACGGGTGAGGGTGGAGCCGGGCTTCCGGCTCAGTCCCGCCTCGGCCCACGCCTGGATCGAGAACGGGTTCCGCGCCCCGCGCTGAGCGGCATTCGCGGCCGGATGTGCGGCGAATCGTCACTGCCGCCCGCCGCAACCTGCTACTATTTCCTCTGCGCATTATTTGACAGGGGAAGCGATGGAACGTCTCGACCGGTTGGAAGCGGTCCAGTCGATGCTGCTCGAGATCGGGCAATTGTCGACCAGTTGCAGCGATATCACCGAATTCATCCGCGCCGTGCACGCGGCGCTCGGGCGTATCATGTACGCGGCCAATTTCTACGTTGCGCTGTCCGACCCGGACGACGGGACCGTGCGCTTCGTCTACTTCGTGGACGAGGTGGACGCCGCGCCCGACCCGTGCGAGCGTGTCACGCTGGCCTCTCCCGAGCAGTCGCCCACGGCGTGGGTCATGCTCAACCGCCAGAACCTGGTGATCACGGCCGAGGACTTCAAGGCGCGCGAGGCCGAGGGCATCCGCTGGGGACGCGGCAGCGCCGCCGAGCACTGGATGGGTTGCCCGCTGCTGGACCAGCAGCACCAGGCCCTGGGTGCGATCGTCATCCAGAGCTACAGCGAGGGCGTCACCTACAGCGCCGAAGACCAGGCGCTGTTCGCGCTGATCGCGAATCATGTGTCGAACGCCCTGCAGGGCATGCAGAGCATGGACCGGCTGGAACGCGCGGTCCAGGAGCGCACCGCCGCGCTCGCGCACGAGGTGGCCGAGCGCCGCCGCGCCGAGCAGGTGCAGCACGCCCTGTTCCAGATCGCCAGCCTCTCGGCGCAGGCGCTGGACGCGGACCGGCTCACCACCAGCCTGCACCGGATCATCGGCGAGCTGATGGTGGCCGAGAACTTCCTGATCGGCCTGTACCACCCGGACACGCAGGAGATCAGCATCCCCTATTTCGTCGACCAGAAGGACGGCGAGGCGCCGATCAAGCGCTTCCCCTTCGGCAAGGCGATGTGCTCCTACCTGCTCTCGTCGAAGCAGGCACAACTGCACGACCGTGGCAGCTTCGAGCGCCTGGTGGCGAACGGCCTGGTGAAGGAACCGCTGGGCAGTACCGAGATCGCGAGCTGGATGGGGGCGCCGATGCTGGTGCATGACCAGCCCTACGGCGTGATCGTGGTCCAGAGCTACGACCCGTCGATCATCTACACCAAGGCCGACCTGGATCTGCTGGCCTTCATGGCCAGCCACGTGGCGGTGGCGATCGCGCGCATGCAGGCCGACCGCAAGATCCGCAAGACCAAGGAGCGGCTCGAGCAGCAGAACGCGGCGCTGAACGAGGCGCTGACCGCGCTGCAGGAGGCGCAGTCCGAACTGGTGCGCCAGGAGAAGCTGGCCTCGCTGGGCAGGCTGGTGGCGGGCGTGGCGCACGAGATCAACACCCCGCTGGGCATCTGCGTGACCGCGACCAGCCACCTGGTGCAGGAACTGAAGCTCACGCGCGAAGAACTGGCGGCCGGCGAGATGACCGAGGACAGCCTGAATTCCTTCCTCGACATCGTCGACCAGTCGCTGCGCATCATGACCACCAACACCCAGCGCGCGGCGGCCCTGGTGCGCAGCTTCAAGCAGGTGGCGGTGGACCAGTCCTCGGGCGACATCCGCCACTTCAACCTGGGCACCTACATGAAGGAGGTGCTGCTGTCGCTGCAGCCCAAGCTCAAGGGCAGGCCGGTGACGGTGGACGTGGACTGCCCGCCGGACATCGTGATGGACAGTTTCCCCGGCGCCGTCTCGCAGATCCTGACCAACATGGTGGTCAATTCGCTGGTGCACGGCTTCGAGCGCGACCAGCCCGGGCGGATCGCGATCCGGGCCGCGCTCGAGGACGACATGGTCACGCTCGATTACTCGGACGACGGCGCGGGGATGGACCGGGACACGCTGGACAAACTGTTCGACCCGTTCTTTACCACCAAGCGCGGCTCCGGCGGCAGCGGGCTCGGGGCGCACATCCTGTTCAACCTGGTGACGGGGGCGCTCGGCGGCAGCGTGCGCGCCGAGAGCGAACCGGGCAGGGGCTTGCGCTACCACCTGAAGTTCCCGCGCAGCCGCAAGCCGGAGAAGGTCGCCGCCTGAGGGCGGCCCCCGTCGAATGTGTACCCGGCATGCATGAAGTATTTACGATGCGGTGACAATTCAATAGAGTCCCTGTTGACCTTAAGTGTATTATTGCCAACAAGCAATAATATAACGATAAGTTTCGCACGGAAATTGAAATGTCTCTCAAATCAGTCCTCGCGGCCCTTGCGGCCGCCCTTGTGGCCGGGTGCGCCACGACCGCCCCGCATGGGACCGATGGATCGACGGCGCGTACGGCCGGCGGTCTGCTGGTGCGGGGGGAGCTCATCGACCTGACCGACGTGAAGATCTACGTCAACGGGCAGAAAGTCATCGACGAGCAACTCGCGCTGCTGTCGGGCGACGGCAATTTCAGCGGCAAGTACCAGGGCAAGGCGGTCAGCGCGGAGTGCTCGAGCAGTTCCGGCATGGGGCTCGCCAAGACGCGCTGCGCGGTCACGGTCGGCGGCGAGCGGCTGCCAGCGCTCGTGTTCTAGGAGCCCGCGCGGCGGCAGCCCGTCGGCCGCGACGCGCCGGCCGTCCGCCACCGTCGGCGTGGGGGAGGGCGCGGATCAGTCCGGCCACCGCCGGTTGATCTCCAGCGCCTTGTCCATGTTCTTGATGAGAAGGTTGACGTAGTAGGGGTCCAGGTGATGGCCGGCCACCTCGCGCAGGTGCTCGGTCACCTTCTCGGCCGGCCAGGCATCCTTGTAGCAGCGCTTGTGGCTGAGGGCGTCGAACACGTCGGCCACCGCCACGATGCGCGCGTAGGGGTGGATCGCCTCGCCGCGCAGCCCCTGTGGATAGCCGCTGCCGTCGTATTTCTCATGGTGCTGGTGCGCGATCACGGCGGCGGCCTTGAGGATGGGACGGGATGAGCCGTCCAGGATCTGCAGGCCCACGGTCGGGTGCTGCTTCATGATCTCCCATTCCTCTTCGTTCAGGCGGCCGGGCTTGAGCAGCACCGCGTCCGGCGTGGCGATCTTGCCCACGTCGTGCATCGGCGCGGCGTGCATCAGCACGGCCGTCTCCTCTTCCGGCATGCCCGACTCCCGGGCCAGCATGTGGCAGACCTGCGACATGCGGCGCACGTGGTTGCCCGCCTCGTTCGAGCGTGACTCGACCACGTCGCCCAGGCGCAGGATCAGCTCGGCCTGGGTGTCGGTGATTTCCTGGTTCAACAGGATGTTGTCGAAGGCGATCGCCACGCCGGAACAGAACACTTCGAGCAGTTGGGCGTCGATCTCGGAGATTTCCTCGACGCCCTTGAGGACGAGCAGCGAAGCCTTGCCGCTGCTGTTCGGGAAGTAGCCGACATAGGTGTCGCCGTGCAGCCGCGAGATCCGGTTGTGGCGCGCGTCGTCCAGCCTGGCGACCAGTTCCGGCCCGATCTCGTCGCCGCCGATGTCGCCGATCTTCGCCAGCACTTCGTACTGGCTTTCGCCCGCGATCACGCTGGCACCCTTCAGGCGCAGCAGCATGCTCTGTTCCAGGCGCAGCAGCGCCACCACCTGCTGCAGCAGGCCGCTGGCGAAGTCCTTCAGGTTGCGCTGCTGGAAGATGTGGGCCGAGGCGGCGATCACCCTTTCCAGGCCTTCGCGGTAGTTCTGCTGGGTACGGCGCGCCTCCTCGACCTTCATAATGTCGCGGTAGGCGCGCAGCGCGGCGAAGGTGGTGGTGAACAGCTTGGTCCGGTCGAGCTCGGTCTTTTCCTTGTAGTCGTTGATGTCGTAATCGACGATCACGCGCTCTTCCGGCGCCTGCCCCGGCTGGCCGGTGCGCAGCACGATGCGGGTGAACTGGTTGTCCAGGTCCTGGCGCATCCAGCGCGCCACCTCCAGGCCGCTGTCCTCGCGCTCCATGACCACGTCCAGGAAGACCAGGGCGATGTCCGCCTCGCGCGCCAGGATCTCCTTGGCCTCCGCGCCGCTGTAGGCGTGCAGGAAGCTGAGCGCCCGCCCGTCGAGGCGGAAACGTGACAGCGTCAGTTTGGTGATGTCGTGGATATCCGGCTCGTCGTCCACCAGCAGGACTTTCCAGGGTGCAAGCTTCGGCGCGGCTGAGGACAGGAAGGACATAGGACGTTACCGTGTGGGTTGGTCGAGACGGACAAGCACGCGCAATGCCGTCGCAGGTCGAAATCGATTGTAGTATGACACATCGATATTAACAACGGGCAATAGTGTCGTCTGCCGTGCGCGCGTAACATTTGCGTGTCCGCGGGACTTCGCGCGGCGCTTGACAGAGCGGCCATCATGTGGATCGCACCTAACATTTGGATACAAACTTGTGCATACCGGAAGCGGACAGGGGACGCGAAGGGGCGTATATTCGTACTAGAGGATTCTGAACTGAAAGGACGTCCAAAATGAAATCGGTAATGCGTAAATTGGCTGTTGCGGGTGTGTTCATGGCGGTGGCCGGTGCGGCGTCTGCGGACGTGCGAGTGAACTTCGTCGAACCGTCGAAGTTCACCGACCTGCCAACCACGCCATGGGAACGGGAGCAGGCCCTGAAGGAACTGGACGAGCACTTCAAGGAGCTCGGCGAGAAGCTTCCCGAGGGCTACCTGCTGAAGGTTGACGTGCTCGACGTCGACATGGCCGGCCGTGAAATGCCCCAGTGGCGCACCGGGCAGGATCTGCGGGTGCTCAAGGGTACGGCCGACTGGCCCGTGATGCGGATTCGCTATGAGCTCGAGGCCAACGGCCAGAGGATCAAGGGTGGCGACGCGCAGCTGTCGGACATGGCCTACCTGCAGGGGATCAACCGCTATTTCGAGGGCGAACCGCTGCGCTACGAAAAGCAGATGATCGACGAGTGGTTCAAGAAAACCGTCTTGAACAAGTAAGCTAAATCCACCGTAGTTGACGGGAACGGCGCCTTTCGGCGCCGTTCCCGTTTCCGCCTGCGCCGCCTCAGCCCGCGGACCTGGCGGCCTCGCGCTTTTGCCTGCGCATCGGTTCGACCACCTTGTAGTCGGAGGGGACGGTGAACAGCGCGGCGGCGGGTTCCTCCCGCTTCAGGTTTTCCAGCCGATAGACCAGTTCGCCGCTGCGCGGGTCGCTGTGTTTGCGGTACACCACCGCCTGCAGTTCCGGCGAGTACCAGGACTCGGTCTGGACCAGGATCGGGTCGCGGTTGCCGATGGCGCCTGCCGGGATCTCATAGCTGCGCAGCTTGCCTTCGGCCTTCACCCCGTTGAATTCACGCGTGCCAAGTTCCTTCGTCTGCGCGTTTTCCTTCCACTTGCGGTCGCCCGCGGCCTCCGCGATCATCGGGCCCAGGTGCGCGCGCAGCTCGCGCGCCTTCTCGGCCTGGGCCAGCGCGCGGATGCGCACTTCCTCGTGGCCGCGCGCGTGCGTCCGCTCCTCGGCACGCTCGGCGCGTTCCGCGCGATCGGCGCGTTCGGCACGCTCGATGCGCTTGATGATGATGCGTTCGCCGTCCGGTCCGGTGGTGTGTTCCACGAGCTTGCCTTCCTTGCGCAGTTGCTCGACATGCGCGCGTGCCTGCTCGGCCGCCGCACGGCCCTGCTCGCCCGCCGCGCGCGCCTGTTCGCGCGACGCACGGGCTTGTTCCCTGGCCGCACGCGCCATTTCGGCGCCGGCCTCGATCCGGGTCGCGGTCTTCGTTTCCGGCCGCAGCAGGAAGGTGACGCGTTCGACCGGGTCGTGGATCGTGATGGCGCGCACCTGGCCGTCGGCGTCGCGCACCTCGGTGCGGGTCCGGCCGGCGTTGTCGCGATAGCTCATGGTGCTGTGCTCGCGTACGATTTCGTTGCCGTCCGCCAGGCTGCGCCGGCGTTCGGTGATCACCTCGGCGCTGTAGGGCGCGTTCTTGACCGGCTTGGCGTGCATGCGCACCGGTCCGATGAGTGGCATGCCGCCGACGAGGCCGGGGAAACCGGCGTCGGCGTGGGTCACGATGCGGTGCCGCACCGGCTCGTCGGCCAGGGCGGGGGCGAAGGCGCAGGCCAGCAGGGTGGCGAGCAGGATGTTCTTGACGGTCATGGGTCCTCCAGTGGGTTAGTTCAGGGTGCTCAGCCGTACCGCCAGCGGCTGGCCGTCCGCGGCGACCAGCATTTCGGCGTGCACGGTGTCACCCGCGTTGTCGGGCGTGACGGGCACGCCCAGCGATGCCAGCATGGTGCGCGGCATCTCGGCCTCGACCACGCGCGGTTCGGGTTCCAGTTCGATGCGTTCGAGCGATTCGAGGGCGATGAAGACCGCGCCGTCCTCGGCGGACACCGGCGCCGCCCCGCCGTTGGCGGCCTCGAACGCGCCGGGCGAGAGCACCAGCAGCAGCGCGAGCGCGCCCGCCGAGCACACGGCGCCGGCCGCGCTCCATTGGGCCGCGCCCAGCTTGTGGTACCAGCGCCGCTTGGGGGCGAACTGTCTTGCGAACGCCTGCATCAATTCCTTTTCGACCCCGCGCGGGCTGTTCAGGCCCGCCGTCGCCCGGCGCAGTTCGGCGAAGTGCGCCTCCAGGGTCGGGTCGATGCTCTCTTGCTTGTCCATGTTCGTGTCCTTCATGTGTTCATGCGGCCTGTGCCTGCAGCCGCTTGGCCAGCGCGGCCCGGGCACGCGACAGGCGCGAGCGCACGGTGCCGATGTCGATGTCGCAGATCGCGGCGATCTCCTGGTAGGACAGCTCGTGCAGCTCGTACAGGATGACCGGTTCGCGGTAATGCGGCGGCAGCGATGCCAGCGCGCGTCGCACCTGTTCGGCGGCCTCGTTGTCCAGCAGCCGGGCCAGCGGACCGTGGGACTCGCAGGCCAGTTCCAGTTCGCCCTCGCCGTCCTCGTCCGGTTCCGGCAAGGAAACCTGGCGCTGCCGCGGCGTCTCGTGGCGCAGGATGAGATTGCGCGCGACACCGAACAGGAAGTGCCGCAACTGGCCGCGCAGCGGATCGAATTCCAGGCGCCCGGCGAGCAGGCCCATGAAGGCTTCCTGCACGGTGTCGGCGGCCGTGCCGGGGCAGCCGCAGCGCAGCAGCGCGAACCGGTACAGCGGCCCCTGGTGGCGCCGGTACAGTTGCGCGAACGCGCTGGCGCTGCCGGATCGCATCTGGCGCAGCAGTTCGGTGTCTGGGAGGTCGGATGTGCTTGTCATGTTCGTCATCTTTACCCGTATTCAGGCCAGGGCGACGAAAAGTTCCAGCTTTTTTTCAGGGCCAACAAAAAGGCGCTGTCACCGTTGTCTGTTGGACGTGTGAACTGCTGAGTATTGCCGTTGTCTGACGTCGGTCTGCACAGATGACGGAGGCTCGGATG
>FWWL01002567.1_pt1 | contig 37015 bp, 31 predicted proteins | sample 2228331 | NCBI WGS metagenome assembly FWWL01 (sample SAMEA103939775, study PRJEB20133) | metagenome
CAACGTTAGAAGCAGCGCAGGCGCTTGACTCAACCAACGCCAGCCTGTGGCTCGACCGGTATTACAACCGCACAGCAGCAGCGGAAGAAGCCCAGGCAAAGCACATGTTGCTGCAACAGGTCGCCAGTATAACGGTTCCAACCGAGTATGCTCGCTTTTTTGCCGGCTACAGGGCAGCGATAGAACAGCAACAGGATGTGCGGCTGGCCTTTGCCCGAGTTCAGAGCCGCGTGATCATTGGATTGGGTGACAAGGGCGTAACCGAGACCGGGATCACGCTGCACCACACCTACGGCGTGCCCTGCATTCCCGGCAGCGCCCTCAAAGGGCTGGCATCTGCTTACGCGCGCCTCTATCTCGCCGATGAAGGCTGGCGCACGGGCGGAACCTATCACAAAATTGCGTTCGGCACGACAGAGGCAAGCGGCTACATCACCTTCTTCGATGCGATCTACGTTCCTGGTTCGGCAGACCAGAATCGCCCCCTGACCCGCGACGTCATCACCGGTCATCACCCAGCATATTACGTTGGTGACAATCCTGCGCCGCCAGCCGATTGGGATAGTCCAAATCCGGTGCCATTCTTAACAGCCAGAGGCGACTATCTGATTGCAGTCGCCGGTCCGTCAGACTGGACCAAAACCGCGCTGCTGATCCTGGGGATGGCGCTGCGCGATCTGGGCATCGGCGCCAAAACCGCCGCCGGTTATGGACGCATGCAATTACTCGATCGGGACGGAAAGCCGATCCGATTGCCGCCGGATGCAGCCGTTGATGACGAAGACACCAATGGGTCAGCCAGCGCTTCCATGGCAAACGTTGCGACCGCTGAACCGCCACAGGTCGTGCAATTCCGGCAACGAATTGCGCTAGAGAAGAAAAACACGCTGCCCAATCTGGTGCGTGAATTGGAACAACTCGCCGTCGATCCTCAATTCAAGCAAGCGCTGGCTGAAGCGCTAATCGCCCGCGTCAGCGAGCTGAAAATGAACACCGAAGGAAAGAAGTGGTATGAACGGTTGTTACGCCTGCGGGAGGAGTAGGTATGCCATTTAACTATGTCCTTTCAACATGCGGTACCAGCCTGTTGACCAACGGACGCTCAAACGAAGAACGCAGTCTGGTCAATCGTTACGCAAACGCCAAAACACGTGAAGAGGTAACAGCAAAATCAGCAGAAGATGTAAAGCGTCTCGACGCTATTATTGCGGATGTACAGACGCGAATGCGAAATGCATCGCCGGACGACGCGAAGCGTCTGTCTGCCGAGCTCAACGGACTGCTCACCTTCTATGATGGGCAGAAGATACCTGGCGGTGATCAACACGTATTGCTCTGCACCGGCACCTGGCTTGGTTATGAAGCGGCATCAGTTGTAGCTGACTGGTTGCGGCAGCATGGAGGCACTGTCCAGGAGATCAAATGGCAGAAAGACCTGCAAACCAGCGATCTGGAATGTTTTCAGGTAGCGCTGGCTGATCTGGTGCGCTGGTGTGAAGATTGTTTGCCTGGATACCGCCAGAGTGGCTATCACGTTGTGTTCAATCTGACCGGCGGCTTTAAGAGCGTGCAGGGGTTTATGCAGACGCTGGCGCTGTTTTATGCCGACGAGACCGTGTATATCTTCGAGTCTGGCTCGGCGCTGCTCCGCATTCCACGCCTGCCGGTGCGCATGGCTGCAACGGAAGAAATCAAGCGCAATCTACGCGCGTTTCGGCGCCTGGCGAACGGATTGCCGGTGTCGGATGTCAGCAGTATTCCTGAGACATTGTTGATGCACGTGGCTGACGAATATGCGTTATCGGGGTGGGGCGAATTGGTCTGGCAGCAGTCCAAACACGATCTGTACGCCGAACGACTCTATCCGCCGCCGGGCGACCGGATTACGTTCGGACCGAAATTTGAGGAAAGCACGCGCCGGTTGTCACCGGATCGGCTGCGTATTCTGAACGAACGGATTGACGACCTTACCGTTTATCTGGAGAAGGGAACCAACCGCAACCGGCTTGATTTCAAATCTTTACACGGCAACCCCCGCCCTCCATCAACCCATGAGTGCGATGCCTGGGCTGATCAGGATGCAAAGCGCATCTTTGGGCACTACGAAGGATCGGTCTTCGTGCTCGATGAACTGGCTCAGGGATTGCATTGATGAGCTAGGGGTGGGTGATCTGGTCGATGTTGCAAACGGCATCTTGAGCAGGCTATCTGTACGTGATTTGAGGAGAGAAGTATGTAAACCACCATGGTTGTGCTGGTGGGCGGGCAACCGCTACCGAATCTGCTTCCTATCAAACACTATCGTCCAGATACTGTAATCTTGCTGTACACGGATACAACCAGAAAGGTTTATGAACGACTGTGCCAGACCATCCAGCGCATGACGCAGGTGTCTTCACTCGAAGTTGATCCCTACGACATCGTTGCCACCGAGAAAGCGCTGGAAGACCAGATACAGTCTTTCAGTTCGAGCAATCTTCTATTCAACCTGACAGGCGGCACGAAGGCGATGGCATTCGCTGCGTATCGTGTTGCCGAACGCCATCGGGCTGAGATACTTTACCTTGAGAGCGAGCGAAAGAAGAGCATCGCGTACCGCTATGTCTGGCGCAACGGCGATCTGCACAAAGAAACACCAGAAGAACTACCGGCATGCCTGAGTCTGACTGATATGCTGAATGTCTATGTCGGGCAAGGTATGTGGCATGAACATGGAACAGGACGACAGGAAGGAAGTCCGTTTGAGGAAGCAATTGCTGCCGCTCTGCGCCCACACGTTGACGAAGTAATGGTTGGCGTCAAAGCGCTCGATGGACAGGTTGACATCGATCTGGTCGTCCGACTGGGCAATCAGTGGGGTATCATTGAAGCGAAAAGCGGCGAAAACGGGAGGAGGCTGGATGGTGTCAAGCAACTGAGTAATGTGGGCCGTCATCTTGGAACATATACTCAGCAGTTCTATGTGATTACCGTCGAGCGCAATGATGCACACGAGGCGGTGATCAATGCATCGCGCATTCAGGTCGTCACTCTCCGGGAATATCACACCGGTGACAGTTCGTTGACTGAGAACGATCAACGACAGATCGTCGGTGCAGTCTGTCAGGCGCTGCAAGGGTAGGTGTCAACTTTGCTTTTGCTTGCTCGTCGTCGAGAAGGCGCCATGATGCAATGGGGCAGATCATCGATCCATCATTGCGCCATTACCAGGAGATATGGGGTATCGTACTGTCAATCATAACCATAATTAGAAGGGAGAGCAAAACAGATGCTTCTTCTTAACTATTCCCATCCTCTAACAATGACCCAGATTGAACAGATTGAGACGCTCCTTGGAGAGCGTCCTGATACTCGCCATATAGCAGTGCATATCGATCGCGGGCAGCCACTGGCTGAGTCTGCCAGGCAATTGTCCGACGCAGCAGGGCTCAGCCCCGATGAGTGGCAGACAACGGACATTGTTGTCAACCCCCCCGGGCTGGCGCCACTGGCCCTGGCTCTTATCGCCGAGATTCACGGACGGCGCGGCGACTTTCCACCAATTCTGAATATTCGTCCTGTTCCGGATAGCGTACCGACCCGATATGAAGTCGCCGAAGTTGTAAACCTTACAGGCATCCGGCTGGCGGCACGCGGACGGCGGTAGACGACAGGGAGCGTCTGCCGCACACAGGAGCGGTGACGTGGCATTCACAATCAAGAGACTGAACAGTCGGCGTCACAATCAGTCCCTAGCGGCAGTGTGGTGATATGCAGTGTGGTGATATATTGAGATAGTATGGCAATTGCTGATTATTTGTTGTATACTCTCCACTGGCGCCAACTGTTCGGTTATCTTCCATCTGGACGTTGCTATATCCAGGGTGCGTCTCCAATACAAACGAATACCGCAAAGGAATAGTGCATGCCGGATAAGCCGATCCTGCCTCGTCTGTTCTTCCCGATAGCAGACATCTTCAGAAGCTTTCGATGGAGCATCAGTGCATTGAGCCGGCAGGCGCCGGCTGTACGCAACGGCTATACGGTTGAACTTCTCATTATCACGTGCCGGGCAATGTTCGTCACGTGGCCCTATCTGGATTTCAAGATAACAACGCAGCCGGCAGGATTGGAATACCCTGCGGCCGTTCAACCGTTCTATTTCTGGATGGGACGCACCTCTTGGCATCGCGCTTTGCATTGTCGGGCTGGTGCTCTCAGCCTGGATCTGGTGGTCAGAACGACCTGTCTCGCCAGCCGCCCCTGCCCCAGCTCGTGACGCTGTTTTTTCCGAAGAGGTCTCGAAGGGCGCGCTCTTCTGACTGACTTATACCAATTGGAATTGAACAAGCCGCATGGATCATCAGAGCGCATCACAATGCCATCGCAGCAATCTCCAATCCAAAATCTGCAATCTAAAATGGTATTATCCCCCAACATACGCCCTGACCTCAGACGCCGGGATGCGAACCTGCTGCATCGTATCACGGTCGCGCACTGTTACCGTCCCATCTTCGAGTGACTGGAAATCGACGGTCACACAGTACGGCGTGCCGATTTCGTCCTGACGGCGGTAGAGTCTGCCGATGGCGCCGGTGTCGTCGTATACGGTGCGGAAGGAACTGCCGGTCTGAATGGTTCGCCGGAGGTCACGCGCCATGGCAACCAGCCCTTCGTGGTTGCGCTTGAGCGGAAAGACGGCGACGCGAACCGGCGCAAGGTGCGGTTTCAGGTGCAGGACGGTGCGGAAGTATTCGTCGATCAGTCCCTGCGCCTGCCCGCGCAGTTTCTTCCCCAGTTCGATCTGATCGGCGCCGGGCATCGCCAGGAGTGTCTCGATCTGCGGCATCGTTTCGGGCAACCCCTCGCGAATTGCCTGACCACGCTCGAGCAGCGCGTCGCGCGTTTCTGGCGCCAGTTTCTCGCTTCTGCCGACCGATTTGAGGAATGCATCGAGTGCATCGGTGACGGCGCCGATCCGTTCAGCAGGCGGCGCCTTGACCATCTGCTCGTCGTAGGCTTCGGCAAGCACTGCCAGGAAGCATCTCCCAACCCCTGCCGACGGCTCGATGACGAAGGGCACAACATGCCGTTTACTCTCCGGGTCGTAGTATGTCAGCCTCGCCGTGCTATCGCGGTTCGGATTTGTGCGCGCTGTCAGATTCAGGGTTTCCTGATCGCGACTGTGCGAGCCAAGGTCGTAGTCGGTGCGACTGGCAATTCCTTCGACCTCCTCGTACCCCAGTGTAGGGTAGTTGTACATGAGATCGAAGGTGCGCTTCGAGTAGTGCGCCAGTTCGTCGGGTGGCACATCATACATCCTGATCCGCTCGCGGGGGATGCCGATGCTCTCCCACCAGGCGAGTCGGTCGTCCAGCCAGCGCTGATGCCATTCGTCTTCAGTTCCGGGCATCACGAAATATTCGATTTCCATCTGCTCGAATTCGCGCACCCGAAAGAGGAAGTTGCGCGGGTTGATCTCATTGCGGAACGCTTTGCCGACCTGCGCAATCCCGAACGGTAATTTGCGGCTGCTGGTCGCCAGTACGTTGCCAAAGTTCACAAAGATCCCCTGCGCCGTCTCAGGACGCAGGTAGGCGAATGAATCGGCATCGGCGACCGGACCGACGGCCGTCTTGAACATCATGTTGAACGGTCGCGGTTCCGTCAGGTTTGTCGAGCCGCAATTCGGGCAGCGTCCCTTGATATGATCGGCGCGCCAGCGACTCTTGCAGTCGCGGCAATCGACCAGTGGATCGTTGAAGGTCTCTTCGTGCCCGGAGTAGCGCCACGTCAGGCGATTCATGAGGATAGCGGCATCCAGCCCTTCCATATCGTCACGTTCATACACATTGGCGCGCCACCAGGAAGCGATGATGTTATTTTTCAACTCGACGCCGAGCGGTCCCCAGTCGAAAACCCCCTGTAAGCCGCCGTAGATTTCGGAACTGGGAAACACAAAGCCGCGTCGCTTACAGAGCGACACGAGTTGATCCAGTGTTGTGGCTGGCATTATGGAACTCCTGTTCAACAAAAAACCCAGGCGAACGATGATCGCCTGGGGACGCATTGCAACACAACGCGCGGTTCCACCCCAGTTACCGCACCCACGAATACCGGTACGGTCACTCGAAACGCTATCAGCTCCCCAGCGCCGTTCCTCGCCGCACTGTCGCCGGGCTTGCACCATCTCCCCGGCTCGCTGAACACAGTCCGTGCGAGTACTCCTCTGGTTCAACGCTGCGTTCTTTACTTTTCTTCTGCAACGAGCGCCCGCTCGTTGATGACCCCGTTGACTTCGCTGGCGCGTGACGTCGCGTGATTGAGATGGGTGTAGATTTGCGTTGTCGAAATCGACGTATGCCCCAGCAACTCCTGCACGGCGCGCAGATTGACCCCGGCATTGAGCATATGCACCGCAAACGAGTGCCGCAACATATGGGGCGTTAGATCACTCAGACCCAGTTCCTCAGCATACTGTTTGAGAATTAACCAGAAGCCCTGCCGTGTCAGGCGCTTGCCGCGATGATTGAGGAACAGCGCCTCGCGCGATGACCCGCTCCCACGAGCAAGCTGACTGCGCCCGATATCGAGGTATTCCTCCAGCGCCGTTACTGCCGACCCATTGATCGGCAGGACGCGCATCCGTTTGTTCTTACCGATGCACTGAACTTCACCACGCGCGAGATCGACATCGTTCACGTTCAATGCCACCAGTTCGCTGACGCGCACGCCGGTGGCGTAGAGCAATTCAAGCATCGCTTTATCGCGGATGCGTTCTGGCGTTGGCGAGCGCAACGGCAATTCCAGCAACTCATCGACCTGACGCGGCGTCAGCGCACGCGGAAGATCGCGATCCACCCTGGGCGAGTCGATGCGCTCAGTCGGATCGTGGGGCACGATGCCGCTCTTTTTCAGGAAAGCGAAAAATGATTTGACCGCAGCGACTCTGCGCGCAACGGTTGAGCTGGCATACCGGCGTTCACGAAGATCGATCATAAACGCCAGCACATCATCATGCGTCACATCTCGCCAGGCGAACTGCCCTCTTCCGCGCAGAAACTCGCGCAACTGCTCCAGATCGGTGCGGTACGCTGCTACCGTATTGGCGGAAAGATTGCGTTCATCTGCAAGATGGCGCAGAAACGCTTCGACCTGTTCGTTCATGAGTCTCTCCAACGCACAGCATACCTGCCAGCGTCCAGATCACCCCAGACGCATGCTTGCTCCAATGGCGCCTTCAGCGGTCAACAGTGTACGAAACGATAGCAGAACGCTCAATGTCGAAGTATGGTACCGCAAGGCTTCCTGTGTGTCAACCGGTTACTGCCGCTTCAACATACTGAGCGAAGAATCGCTCCACATGATCGCGCGCCTCAGCAACGCCAGATGAATGGTGCACGGCGCTGCGCAGTGCTGCGGCGCCAGGCAGTTCAATACCGAACTGCCCGATCAGTTGTTTCAGTTTGTTCAGCGCAAGCCGCTCCGGCATCTCGTCACAACACATCGCCAGATAGCGCATCAAAAACTCGTACTTGTCGACAGGTGTAACAACCATCGGTTGCATTCCTGTGCGCAATTGAGAGATCTGATAAAAGATCCACGGGTTGTGCATTGCAGCGCGACCGATCATGACGCCGTCGGCGCCGCTCTCTCGGAGCCGGTGCAATGCATCGGCGGCATCGCGCACATCGCCAGACCCGATAACGGGAATACTGACGGCGCGCTTGACCTCGGCAACGCGGCGCCAGTCGGCGACGCCGCTGTACCCTTGAGCGCGGGTGCGCGGGTGCAGCGCCAGCGCCGCAACGCCGGCCTGCTCCGCCATCCTGGCGGTATCGAGATAATTCAGGCTCTCTTCGTCCCAGCCGGCGCGAAACTTAAGCGTGACCGGAATCTGGACTGCATTGCACACCGCTTTGAGCAGACGTTCCATTTTCGGCAGGTCGCGCAGGAGCGCCGAGCCATGCCCGCCGCCGGTCACTTTGGGTGAAGGACAACCGCAGTTGATATCGAGGATATCTGCGCCCAACTCTTCGACGACGCGCGCAGCCGCCGCAACCAGATCCGGCTCGTTGCCGCTCAACTGCATGGCAATCGGGCGCTCCTCCGGTAAATAATCGAGCTGACGGTGGCGGCTGCGCGCGCGTGGGCTGACGGCTGACGCGCTGGTCATTTCGCTGCACACCAGACCACACCCGCCCAGACCAAGGATCATGCGGCGAAAGATGCTATCGGTGACGCCCACCATCGGCGCAAGCACAATGTTGGGGCGAATCGTAATCGATCCAATGTGATACTGTGCAGGAAGATCGTCGTACATACGCCTGCATGCCATCTCTTTCGTAGCATTCTTTTGAATTATACCAGAGTTATGCTCACTGGCGTGTGGATCGCCGGGCGCTCCTCCTCGCTCCTCTGCCCCGTACCTGTTCGGAGGCGCCGCAGTGCGTGGAGAAACGCCGAGGAAAGGCTTTTTGAAGCCCTCTGCGCCCTCAGCAGTGAGGAAGTGGGTTCAGTGAGCGCTGTCGCCGTTCCGCCAGCTTGACAATTCGCCAATGTTGGCTACAATCGCGCTCTATATCGAAGGCGATACGACACTCTTTCGTGCACGATATCGTATCGCGCCAGGGCTTGCGCATCACACGCTGCACCGGCAATCGCTGGTGCGGCTGTTTCGCATACGGTTGTACTCAACAGTATGCGCTGCGTACAGCCGTTTGAACATCAGGAGTGTGGATGTTATCAGCTCAACGCCTGTCGATAGTTGCCGCGCTTGTAGCTATCTTCGCGTCGTTCTCGCCTGTTGACCACGTTTACGCTGAAGAGACGTCGCCGTCTCCCTCTTCAGACGCTTCAGTTGCAACCTCACCCGTCGCCCCGACCTACCGGGTGTTCGCCACACGCCAGGGGCGCGTCGGTCGCCGCACCGCCAATGGGCACATTATTCGACCACGCGACCGCTTTGTGGCGCTTCCGTCGTGGGGCGTGCTTTCGAGCCGCGGCGGTGCGGAATATCAGGTGCGCGTCACCTACCGCAACCGCAGTGTCGTGCTCCCCGTATGGGACGTTGGCCCCTGGAACACGCGCGACGATTACTGGTCGCCGAACCGGCGCTATAGCGACCTCCCCGTTGGTTTGCCGATGGCGCAGGCAGCGCGCCAGCTGGGGTACAACAATGGGCGCGACGAGTTTGGACGCCGTATTCGCCAGCCCAACGGCATCGATATTGCCGATGGCGCGTTCTGGGATGATCTCGGCATGACCGATAATGATTGGGTTGAGGTGACGTTTTTGTGGCTCGGCGCCGATCCGTTCGTCGCAGCAGGCGATGACGCAGCCTCAACGACCGATCGTGCGGTGGTCGAACCAGAAGCGATTGTTGTGGATGATGGCGCTCCAGGATACGCTGCCACAGATGGACGAAACTGGCAACGCGCCGACTGCGGGTTCGGCGACGGTCACGCCTGGATCGCTGATACGCCGCACGCGATGGGACGCTCACTGCATCGCGCTGGCTGGTCACCTGATCTGCCGGGAGAAGGTTTCTATGAAGTGATGGCATTCATTCCAACATGCGGTCCGACGCCGACGAACCAGGCGCGGTATTCGGTTGTCCATAGTGGTGCGGTGTCTGATGTTATTGTCGATCAGGCTGCCGCATCCGGTGGATGGGTTTCGCTGGGTGTCTTTCACATGGGACCGGGCAGTTCGGTCACACTGACCAATCAGACCGGCGCCGACGGTCGCGTTGTGCGCTTTGATGCGCTCAAATGGGTGCCACGCAGCGATCACATGCCGCCGGACGCCGCGGTGACCGAAGCGGCGCCTCTGCCCGAAGGCGCCATCCTGGTGCGCTGGGATGGACAGGACGACGTCAGCGGCATTGCTTCCTTTGATGTGCAGGTGCGCCGTTTACCGGATGGCGAATGGATCGACTGGCGCACGCAGGCAACGGAGCGCGAGGCGATCTTCGTTCCTTCTGAGCCGGGAACATACGCCTTCCGCGCTCGCGCCCGCGACTGGACCGGCAAAGAACAATCCTGGTCTGATCTCGATGATGTTCAGATCGTTGTGCCGTAGTCACTGTCTGACCCGAACATCGCCGCTCGTCGTTGCAATGTTGAGCGCATAAGCGCCATCACCGATTGTGGTGCGCCACTCACGTGGCGCGTCGTTCTTGTCCACGCCAGGCGCCTTGATGTCGCCGCTTACCGTTCTGATGAACAGGCGATAGCCGGTCTGCGAGGGAAGATTCATACTGACATCGCCAGACACACTGGTGATCTCGATATCGCTGGCAAGCGCTCCACCTGTATCGATCTTCCCGCTCGTGGTTTGCAGGCGAACCGGTCCTCCCACAATGTCGCGCACCCTGATCGCGCCGGAAATGGTTGTTACTGCCAGTGATCCGTTGACGCCGCTGAGTTCAACGTTGCCGCTGGCGGTTCCAACGCTCGCGCCGGAGACTCGTCCATCCCGCAGAGTGACCCTGCCGCTGACAGTCTTGACCGTCAGCGAACCGCCGATGCCGTCGAGACGTACATCGCCGCTGGTCGTGTTGACCGTCGCGTTGCCGTCGATCGCTTCTATCAGCACATTGCCGCTCACGGTCGTCACGCGCACGTCTGCCGAAGCAGGCGCGGCAATCTGATAGCGCAGCCTGCCGCAGAACAGCCAGCAACTGGAACGGTGCGAAACCTGCACAGTGTCGCCGTTGGTGCGAACCGCAACATTGAAGTCACCCGTCGACCATCCAGCCTGCTCCGTCTGAATGCGGAACTCAGGGCGATCCCAGCGTATAATGGCAACATCGGCGCTCCCGGCATCGATCTCGATCCGTTGACCGCCGACTGTCTGATCGAATGGAGTTCGACTGTCAGGAGACAGGAGATTTCCCGCAAACCGAACCAGCAGCCATGCCAGTCCAAGCGTCAATAACGTCAGTCCCACCAGCAGGGCGCCGTTGCGCCGTCGGTAGTACGGTTCATCTGGCAGGCGCGACGAGGGTGGCGTGTCATCAGATGAGGGCGAAAGGTCGCGAGTCGTATACCGTTCGTGGTTTTGCGCATCCATCGCATCCTCCAGGTCGTACAAGAGCCAGAATATGCGGCTCTCCCTGCTACGACGTTCACCGGGAGGTGCAGGTTGCGTCCCACACAACGCAGTCCTGTGAGGCATACCAATGCCACTGCTGATCGATGGACACAACCTGATCGCACAGATGCCCGGTCTGCACCTGTCCGACGCTGATGACGAAGCGCAGCTTGTCCTGCTCTTGAGGAAATATGCAGCGCTGCGACGCGGGCGCACGATCGTTGTGGTGTTTGATCGCGGCGTCTATGGGCATCCCCAGCGCCTCGACGGATATGGGGTCACCTGCGTCTTTGCTCGTTCACCGCAGGATGCGGACGCGCATCTGATCCGACGGATCCAGGCGATCACTCGTCCGCGTGAATGGACGGTCGTCACTGCCGATCGTCAGATAGCGCAGGCTGCTATCGCCCGTGGCGTCCGAGTCGTTGACTCGCGCGCTTTCGCTAGGACATTACTCCAGAGTGCGACTTCATCCCGACGCCGGCAGCGCACAGATGCCGAAAAGCCGGAACAGGCGGAGCATTCGGACATCGAAGAGTGGCTGCGCCTGTTTGGGGAAGAGGATGGGGAACACGCGCAATAGACAGGCGAAGACGACGCGCAGGGTCGCGCTGGATAAACCTGTTCTATCGTCATCGCGAGGAGCAAAGCGACGCAGCAATCTCCTGTCGCGCAGAGAGATTGCTGCGTCTTACGCAGTGGCGTCTGGCAATCGGTAATCTGGGCAGAGTCTCACTGCTGACAGCGAACGATCGTCTGCACCGTATCAGTATGATAGACGTACAGATCGCTCCCAACGACCAGCGTAATTCGATATCCTGGCGTGATAACTTGCTGGTAGGTCACACCAGGTTGGGGGCAACCAAGGCTGGCATCACTCCAGTTCGTTGGATCGGCGCTGACAACCAGGATCTGATCAACCGGAATCTCCAGTTCCTCCGCCAGTTTCTGGCGCGCCAGATCACTCATCGCCTGCATCGTCGCCTCGTTAATCTCACTGGTCGGCGCCGGATAGGCGCCATTTTCCGGGGCAGGGTACGGTGTGCCGGCAGGCACAGTTACTATCTCTACTGTGACCACCGTCGGTTCCTGGATCACTGGCGCGGTCGGCTGTGGTGCAGCAGGCGTCCCGCTGCACGCAGCCAGTGTGATCGCTGCCGCCAGACCCCATGCTATTATCGACTTGCGCATTGCTGCCTCCCTGATACAATGACAACGACAGGCATTGCCTTTCGTTCCGTGATAGGACCTGAAGACAACGCTTGTGCGCCGATATTTGAGAGACTCGGCGCTACAGAGTAGACGCTGCCATCATGCTGTCTGTTCCATCGACATTGTAGCGACATTGTACCCGATTATGCCTATGCTCTCTTTTGCCATCGAAACCGCACGCCAGTCCGGCGCACTGCTGCTCGACGGGCTTGCCCGCCGCCGTACTATAGAACTGAAGAGCGCCTACGAAGTGGTGACGGAAATAGACCGGGCCAGCGAGGAGTTGATCGTTGGCGCCATTCGACGCACCTTCCCCGATCATGCCATTCTTGCCGAGGAGGGAGGGGGCGTGGAGCGGACATCGCCCTTTCTCTGGATCATCGACCCGCTCGACGGCACGAACAATTATGCGCACGGATTTCCTTTTTTCTCGGTGTCCATCGCCCTGATGGAACACGATACCCTGATCCTTGGGGTCGTCTTCGACCCCTTACGCGACGAACTGTTCTCGACCCAACGCGGCGCAGGGGCATGGTGCAACGAGCGGCGCCTGCGCGTTTCTGAAACGCCAACCCTCGCGGCATCGCTGGTATCGACAGGGTTTCCCTACGACTATGCAACAACCGCCGACAATAACACCCGGCAGTTCACCCGTATCCAGGCGCGCACGCAGGGGGTCCGCCGCGCAGGTTCAGCTGCGCTCGACCTGGCATATGTGGCGGCGGGGCGACTCGATGCACACTGGGAACTGCGCCTGAAACCGTGGGATACAGCAGCTGGTGCATTACTCGTGCTGGAAGCAGGTGGGCGCCTGTCCGACTGGCGCGGGGCGCCCTGGAATCCGTGGAACGACCGGCTGGTTGCATCCAATGGGCGCATTCACGATGAGTTGATCGCGGCGCTCGCCGAATAGTCGGCATAGCCTATGGCATATTACGTCGAAGAGCAGATCTCGGGAACAGTCATTGGTCCGCGACGACCGGTCATCAACGAGTACTTCCTGTCGTCGTACACGATGGCGATCTACGGCGGCTGTGAGTTTGGCTGTCCATACTGCGACGGATGGGCAATTCAGCAGCGTCCGCTGAATGAGCGGGTGCGCGTGCCCATCAACCTGACCGAGCGTGTGCAGCGCGACCTCGATGGACTGGATCGTGGCGATCTGGTCGGGATTACCGCTCTGAGCGACCCATACCAGCCTGCCGAACTCACGTATCGTCTGACACGTCAGACGTTGCATACATTTGCGGAATACGGGCAACCGGTATTAATCCTCACCAAAAGCCCGACGGTTGTGGAAGACCTTGCCATCCTGGAACGCATCCACGCGACCAGTCTGGCGATTGTGATGTTCACCCTGCTCACCACCGACCTGCATCTGGCGGAAAAGATCGAGGACCGGGCGCCAGCCCCTGCCCTACGTCTCGAAGCCATCACAACCCTCAAACGCGCGGGTATTCCCGTCGGTGTGGCGCTCATGCCGATTCTGCCATACGTCAACGATACCGACCTGATTCTTCAGGCAACGCTCAATGCCATCGCCGATGCTGGCGCTGATTTTGTCGTCTGGGATTATCTGCTCATTCCCGATGAGCGTCACCGTGGCCGTATCAACGATATGCTGACGCGCATCGGTCGCTACCCGCCGTCGTATTATCGTGACCTGTATCGGGGGCGCGCGCTGCCCGACCTGACCTATCGCAACGAGCGCGATCAGGCGCTACTGGAACGGTGCGATGCGCTCAATCTGCCGGTACGCGCTCCCCATGCGCTCTACGCCGGACGGTTGCGGCCGCAGAATGAAGCTGCGCTGCTGCTGAAGCATACCGCATTTCGTGATAGTGTTCAGGGACGTGCGCACCTGGCGCGCCAGGGGCGTGAACTTGCCGACCTGATCTACACCGGTCAGGCGACCGATGTTCAGTTGCGCGCCAGCCCATGGTACGATGCGCTGAACGTCATCCTGCAGCGCACGCGCGACGCTGATGCCTGATTGTGCTACAATGCGGCGCAACCAGAGGGAGGGATGTATGGTGACCATCGAAGCGATTCTGGAATATCTGGAGCGCCGGATCGCCGAGCATCATCTTGCGGGCGACCGCCTGGCGCTCAAACGCGATCAGGACGTTGCGGGTTTCCTGACAGCTGCAGCGCGCGATTTGGGCGATAAACATCTCGCACTCCGTTTCCAGACGCTTGCAGCGCGCGCCGCCGATCTGCGCGAACAACTGGAACCAGACGCGACGTCATAAGAAGATGACCGCCGTTCGACGATGAACGCGAGGAAAAGGATGCCGATCACCATCGACGACATTCGCGCCGCCCGTGCCGCACTGCACGACATTATCATCGAGACGCCGCTGCTTCCCGATGAGCGTCTCTCCCAGGAACTCAATGCATCGATCTGGCTCAAGGCGGAATGCACGCAGCGCAGCGGCTCGTTCAAAGTGCGCGGGGCTTACACGATGATCAGCCGCCTGCCTGCAGCGTTACGGCAACGCGGGGTGATCGCGCCATCGGCAGGAAACCACGCACAGGGGGTGGCGCTGGCAGCGCAGTTGCTGGGGTTGCCGGCAGCGATTGTGATGCCTGAGCGCGCGCCTTTGACGAAAATCATGGCAACCCGACGCCTTGGCGCAGAGGTCATCCTGCACGGCGTAACCTTTGACGATGCCCAGGCGTATGCCTGTCGTCTGGAGACGGAGCGCGGCATGGTCTATGTGCCGGCGTTCGACCACGAACACGTGATTGCCGGACAGGGCACGCTTGGCCTGGAAATAGCCGAGGCGCTGCCCGACCTCAGCCTGATCGTCGTCCCTATCGGCGGTGGTGGTCTGATCAGCGGGATTGCGCTGGCGCTCAGGGCAATTCTGCCCCGCGTGCGGATCATTGGCGTTCAGGCCGCCGGTTGCGCGCCAGTGCCGCGTTCGCTCGCCGCCGGACGACCGGTCGCCGTCTCCAGCGCACATACGATTGCCGACGGTATTGCCGTCAAACGACCGGGAGAATTGACCCTTCCGATCATTCGTGAGCTGGTTGATGATGTGGTGACCGTCGATGATGACGCGATTGCGCGAGCGATTGCCCACGCCGTTCAGCACGACCGTCTGGTGGTCGAAGGAGCAGGCGCTGCCGGACTGGCGGCGTTGATCAGCGGCCAGGTGACGCCCCGCAACGGAGAGACGGTGTGTGTCCCCCTGTGCGGCGGCAATATCGACAGCAATCTGTTGACCCGTGTGCTCGAACAGGTCGCTGTGCGGCAGGGGCGCTACCTGCTGCTCAAATCAACCCTCGAGGATCGTCCTGGCAATCTGGCGCCGCTCCTCATGCGCGTCGCCGAGTCGGGCGCGAATGTCATCGATATTTTTCACCGCCGCGCGGTCTGGCTGGCGCCGCTCGACCGGGTGGGCATCGAACTGGTACTCGAAGTGCGCGATGAACAGCACGGGCAGCAGGTCGTCCAGCACCTGCTCGACTGCGGCTACCATGTGGAGCGCGAAGGCGTCGGCGGATGGCCCGAGTAGTCGAAAGGACGTTTTGCAATGATCATGTCCGGCAGAAAAGATGCCGTTCTGCACCATATCCAGCTGATTGACATTCACGGAACCCGCTTCTACGATATCGTCTTCGCTCACACCGATACGCCTGATCAGGTGCGCCGCGCCCGAATCGGCGTGGATGACGCCTATCCTGATCCTCAACCTGGCGATGCCATCAGTGTCAGCTACCTGATGAACGTCGTCACCGGCATCGCACGGCGGTAATGAAATGGTAATATCGCCGGGCTAAACTGCCTGTGAATCGCAGATGCCTGATCATCGCTGCAGCGAGGAAGGTGCAGTGAGGAGGATACAAGACCATGGGTCAGCGGCGTACCGAAGCTTTTCTGTTACGCCTGGTCGTTCAGGACGACCAGACAGATCCGGAGTTGTGGCACGGTCGAGTGCAGCACGTTGGGAGCGGCGACGAGCAGACGTTTCGCACGTTGCAGGAAGCGCTGATGTTCATTCGCTACCGTTGTGAACACTTTCAGGAACGCAACACATCGCTTGATGAACTGCCACCACCGTTTCCCTGATTGTCGCCCCTCGCCCCAGAGATAATCACACTCATGCCCACATACAATGATGTCCCAGACGGGCTGCGTCTCTCTATCGCTGCGCTGCCCGGCGATGGTTGTCGCAGCCCTGTTGTCTCCACGAAAACCATCACCTGCGCCTGCTGACAGGAGCATTATCCTGAGACCAGATGTGTTATACCAATTGGAATTGAACAAGCCGCGTGCACACTCTCGCCAGAGCGCATTGCAATGCCATCACAGCAATCTACAATCCAAAATCTGCAATCTAAAATGGTATTATGCACGCTGGTTGCTGCACCGTCCATGCAGGCAACGATCATCTGCTCATCGAAGGTCGCGTAGCGTGTGGTAAAGCGCAGTCGTTTCGGGCAATGGCGTGATACCCAACTCGTTCTGTAGCACATTGACGCACCGCGTATACAGTCGCAGTGCCGTGCTACGTTCGCCAAGCGCTGCGTGAGCGCGCATCAGCAGGCGATACGCTTCTTCCTGGGTCTGATCGATCTCAATAATGCGCCATCCGAGACCGATTGCCTCATGGATGGCGCCTTCTTCGAGGAGCAGCGCGCCCAGGCGCAACGCCGCCTCGATAAACGCCAGCGCCAGCCGTTCGCGTTCGACGACCGTCCAGTCTTCATACATGGTATCTGGCAGGTAAGGGCCGCCGTACAACTGGATCGCGCGTCGATAAGCAGCGATCGCTGCAGCGCGCTGACCGCGCTGGTCGGCGCGGCGTCCTTCGGCGATGTTCTCGATGAAATCGACCACATCGATCCGATGATTACTGGCGGTATTGAAGGCATACGTTTCGCCCTGCTGCACCACATAGGCAGATGGCGCGCCGTCAGGACGATCCGGTTCGAGCGCTTTACTTAACCGGTTGACCGTGACGCGCAGATTATTGGTCGCCGCCTCGATCTCCATGTCGGGCCAGAGCGCTTCGACAACCCGCTCACGCGGAAGGGCTCGCCCACGTTCGGTCAGCAGCAACTGCAACAACTGGCGCGCCTTGCTGCTGCGCCATTCACGATCGCGGATCTCGTGATCGCCGCGCCAGACAGTAAAGGCGCCCAGCATACGGATCCGCAAAACATACGGCGGACGATACACGAGGCGGTGGAGCGCCTCTTCTGCAACCTGGCGCACTTCCTGGTTGCGATCCTTGAGCAACGCACGCAATGCCGGATAGGCAACCGCCGTACCGACCTCGCCGAGCAATCGCGCTGCCCGTGTTCGTATTTCCGGTGACGGGTCACTCAACACGTCCTGCAAAAGTTTCACCGCCTCATCGCCAAGCTGATGCGGCAAAATATGCCCGAGCGCATCTCCGCCTATTCCGGCGCGCAACGCAGCCATCGCCACATCTTTCAGCGCTTCGGCGGGTATCATGGGCAGGAAACGACAGCGATCCTCTCCTGCAACTGTCCATCCGATCCGGAGCCATTCCTCGCGCAACGCGGCATCGTTGCACCGTCCGGCAAGGTATGCCCCGTACAGGCAGGCACATGCCAGAAACAGCCGATAGCCGCGATGTTGCATCTGCTGAACAGTCGTTTTCAGCAAGTCGAGCGCCTGCCGATCTTCACCTGCTTCACCAAGCACAATTGCAAGCAGGAGGCGCAGGCGCAGATCGGGGGTCACACCTTCGACCTCATCAAGACGGCGGACGAATGCCGCAGCTGCGGAGGCGGCGCGCGCCGCCTGACCGCGCCTCAGCATGTTGTACAGTTCGATAGCCTGCAGCGACGCGAGTGGCGCCAACGCGCCGAGGTCGTAAAAGGCGGCGCGCGCCTGCGTCAGGTAGATCGCCGCTTCATCGAGACGTCCCTGCAATGAGAGGAGCAACGCCAGTTGCGCGGCGCTTACGCCTGCTGTTCCGTCACGGTAGTAATCCAGCAGGTAGCGATGAGCGTCGAGCGCCAGGGCAATCGCCTCGGCGTGCTGACCAAGCAGATAGAGCGCCATCGCCCGCTGGCGCAAGAGATTTTGCCGCATGCGGTCGTTGCCGTCGATCTGGGGCGATTGCAGGGCTTCATCAACCACTGCCAGCGCATCAGACGGACGACCGAGCTGATTGTGGATCGACGTGACGATCATAGCCAGCAGCCAGTTCCAGGCCGGGTTGAGTGGATGCGTAGTTGCGTGGCGCGCAACGCGAAGCGCAGCGGAGAGACGCCCGCGAATCGACAGCATTGCAGCAGCACATGTAAGCGCTGAACCACGCGACCAGGCGTCGCGCGCCTGATTGGCGGCGCGGATAGCGCGCACGCAAACAGCAGCGAAATTGGTAGGGCGCGCCTGCCAGAAGAGCAACGCCGCAAGATCGGAGTACGCGCGCAGTTCGCGAGCAGGCGCCTCTGAGCGGCGGAACATGTCCGCAGCGCGCTCGATGATCTGCGCTGCAAATGACGGGTTGGCGACGATCTGACTGTATCCCCACATATACAGTAATTCGGGGTTGGCATCACGTCGCTCTGCCGGGATTTGTTCAATCCAGCGCCGCACGGTGTCACGGCGTGGCGAATTGAGCAGAGGCCATGCGTGTTCGAGCAGGGCGCGTTCGAGATCGTCGATGCTGTTGGCGCGTGCATAATGATCGAGCGCTTCTTCGAGTTCGCCGCGCAGCTCGAATTGCCGACCGAATCGGCGGTGGAATGCAGCAAGCGTCTCGTCGTCGACCAATTCGTGAATATCGCGCAACAACAATTCACGCCAGAGTGGATGGAAACGTAAGCGATCACCCTGTGCATCGATCGGTGTCACCGGCAGACCAAGAGAACGGACACGGCGCAACAGGTATGGCACATCCTCACGCAATAGCGCCTCTGCCAGCAGATCGGTTTCGAAATGCGGTGGAAGCGCAGCAAGGCGGAGAAACTCAAGCACATCGTCAGGCAGGTCGGCGAGCACTTCTGCTGCCAGATACGCGAGCAATTGCTCGCTTCCGCCGCCCAGCGCGGCCACAAACTCGCTACGGCGCTCAACCGGTTGTTCTGCGAGCACGCGCGCAGCCAGCTGAATGCTCAGCGCCCAACCTTCGGTACGCGTCAGCAGTGTTGTGAGTTCTTCGTCTGAGAGCGTCACTCCCTGAATGGCGAGCAACTGTCGCGCCTGTTCTGTGGTCAGATGAAGATCGGACTGGCGCACTTCGACAACACGCCCCTCTGCGCGCAGGCGTGCAAGCGGCGGGATGTTCAACTCGCGCCGCGATGCGATCACAACATGCAGGGACGGCGGTGCAGCGCGTAGCAGATAGCCAAGGATCTGACCGATGACCGCCGATTCGATCACCTGATGCAGATCATCGAGGAACAGAAAGGCGGCTGAGAGCACGTGACGCTGGAGATCGCTGCACAACGCCCCGGCAACCAGGGGCCAGTCGCGTTCGAGATTGGCGGCGCTCGACAGCACCCGCGCTGCGTCCTGTCCGAGACCGGGAAATGCCGTCTGAAACGCGCGGATCAGGTATGCCAGAAACAATGCCGGGTCACGTTCGCCGACATCAAGCGTCAACCAGGAAACGGGGGCGCCGGTCCGACTCAACTCCTGCGCCCATTGCGCGATCAGTGTCGTTTTACCGTACCCGGCCGGCGCTATCACGAGCGTCAGCGGTTGCAACCGTACTTCCGCTAGGGATGCCTGCAGATCGGGTCGGAGCAACATCCCCTCACGCAGGGGTGGGGGAACCAGTTTGAGCGGTAACAGCGCCTGCGCTCCACGGCTGTAACTGCTGGATTGGATGCTGTGATCAAGCGCACGCATACAGATCAGAATATATCCGCACTCTATACACTGTACGCTATTCTTTCTCGCGTGTCAACGTATGTGAGCGTGTTAGAACATATATGGCTTCGTCGCATGTCCCTCTGATTGATGCACAGGAATGATCTTTCAGACATTAATCCGGTCTACATCTGGCGTCGTGGGGCTGAAGCCCTCGGCTGCCAGGGCAAAGCCCGCCTGCGCGAGCTAGAGAGGATTGTTTTCTGAAAAACCATGGAAGCATCTCGCCACTGTCGTCGATATATTCTGGTGAATATTGTACACGGATCGTCAACTTCTATCCACGCACCGGCACCTGAGAACCATCCCTGTATGTGTTCACATGTATCGTAGATGGACTGTTCGTCGATCCGCCCGTGCCCTTTCTCTACGGGTTGCGACCAGGCTGGTCAGATCGCAGGAGCGGGATGACCACCCTTGCATGCGCTGTGTCATGCAATCTTGACAGAAATTGCTGAAACTGGTACATTATTGGCGTATGCGGGAGTGGCGCAATGGTAGCGCATCTGCTTCCCAAGCAGAGGGTTGCGGGTTCGAATCCCGTCTCCCGCTCCACAACCAGGGCGGCACACCGGCAAACCCCACTGACCGCACAGTGGGGTTTGCGTTTCTGCAGGATATTCTGATGTATGCCCAATCTCACATGGATGGCGTGTTTTCTATGAGCCTGTCTGAGAAACCGCCCCTTCGGTATGCGATGCTCAGGATGTGGTTGTTCGGTATCCTGCGTTCATCCGGATAGGCTCTCAGCCCTGCACATGCAGACCTTCTCTTTCGATGCGTGTCGTCGACCGGTGGGAAGCATCGTGCGTTGATATGCTATAATGCAGCGAGCGCCGCCGCCTAACTGATGGGAGGGCGCATTGAATCTGATCGATATTCTGTTTTTACTTGGCGTGCTTGGTGGGCTTGCCCTGGGGTTCTTTCAGGGCACGATCCGGCTGGCGATCGCAATCATTTCGTTTTACATCAGCATCATCCTGGCGAGTCTTTACTTCCAGGCGCTTGGGCGTTTTTTTCGTGAACGCTTCGGCACATCGTTCGATGTTGCGCAGATCGTTGCATTCGGCGTCATTTTGCTCGTCGCGTTCCTGTTGATCACGACCGCCGGGCTGTATACCTTCCGCTATGCCAGGATGCCCGCCAGTCTGGACTTTGTTGATAAAATCGTCGGCACGCTGTTCGGTCTGGTGTTGGGGGCATTGTTCCTGGGTATGCTCGCCATTCTGCTCGAGCAGCTGTTTGTGTTTCGCGATACGGCAGGCACAGTGACGTTTCCGATTGTCAAGGCATTCCAGAGCGGCGTGCGCGGCTCGGTGCTCGTCCAGTTCTTTGCCAACAATATTTTGCCGCTGATTTATGAGTCGGTGAGGCCGATTCTGCCACGCGAAACTGAAATAATCTTTCTCATCCGGTGATCATCCAGGCAGTGCAATCCTGCCTGCGTTGTGAGGTCCTTCCCGTGGCTATCGCCCTCCAGACGCTCGAAACCCTCGAGTTTCCCAAAGTGCGCCAGCATCTCGCGCGTTACACAGCCTTCTCAGTGTCACGCGAGATGGCGCTCAGCCTGATGCCGTCGGTCGATCCGGTTGACGTGCGTCGTCGTCTGCGCCTGACCGATGAGGCGCGACGGTTGCTCGACGCTATGCCCGATCTCAGTATCGGCGGCGCGCGTGATGTGCGTCCGGCAGCTGGACTGGCGCGGCGCGGCGGGGTGTGCGATGCGGCGACACTCCTTGAGATAGCAGCCACCCTTGCCAGTGCGCGACGTCTGCGTGCGACGTTGCTGAAACTCGATCCAGAAACCTTTCCACTCCTCCGCGACATCGCCGCTGATCTGCCGTCGCTGCCGGCGATCGAGGATGCAATTGCGCGCGCCATTGGCGATGATGGGCAGGTGCTCGATAGCGCGAGCCCCAAACTGGCGCGGCTGCGCGCTGAGGTGCGCACTGCTTTCAACCGCCTGCAGGAAAAACTGCACAATCTGATCATGTCCCACGGCGATGCGTTGCAGGAGCCGATCATCACGGTGCGCAATGGGCGCTATGTCATTCCGGTGAAAGCCACCCACCGCCGCGTTGTTCGTGGTCTGGTGCACGACCAGTCGGCAAGCGGCGCCACACTCTACATCGAACCTTTGACCGTTGTCGAGCTCAATAATGCCTGGCGCGAATTGCAACTCGCCGAGCAGGAGGAGGTTGAACGTATTCTGGCGGAACTCTCGGCGCAGGTCGGCGATCACGCCGGGGCGATTGTTACCGGCGTCGAGGCGCTGGCAATGCTCGATCTGGCGTTCGCCATGGCGCGGTATGCTGTTGCAATGCGTTGCGTGATGCCAGAGATTGTCGATGCGCCTGTATCGCCTGATGAACCGTTGCTCCTGCTGACCGCCGCTCGCCATCCTTTGATCGACCCGCAGCAGGTTGTTCCGATCGATATGCGCCTTGGCGGTCCGTTCCGCATTTTGTTGATCACCGGTCCTAACACTGGCGGTAAAACTGTCGCGCTCAAAACGACCGGGCTGCTGGCGTTGATGGCGCAGGCTGGGATGCACCTTCCTGCATCCCACCCTTCGCGTCTGCCGGTTTTCACGCAGATTTTTGCTGATATCGGCGATGAGCAGAGCATCGAACAGAGCCTTTCGACCTTTTCGTCGCACATGACGAACATCATCCGCATTCTGCGCGCGCTGGAAGGGGCACAGGAGGCGGAGCAGCCGTCAAATGGGCGCTCAATCGGCGCCGATACCCTGCACGAGCCAACACATACTGATCGCCTGCCAGCGCTGGTGCTGCTCGATGAACTCGGCGCCGGCACCGATCCGGTGGAAGGTTCGGCGCTGGCGCGCGCCATTATCGAGCGTCTGCTCGAACTTGGCGTGCTCGGCGTCGCTACCACGCACTATGCCGAACTGAAAGCGTTCGCTTACGCCACACCAGGCGTCGAAAATGCATCGGTCGAGTTCGATGTCGAAACCCTTGCTCCAACCTACAAACTGACAATCGGGTTGCCCGGGCGCTCGAACGCGCTGGCAATCGCCGCGCGGTTAGGGTTGTCACCGGCATTGATCGAGCGCGCACGCGCCGGCATGGCGCAGCGGGATGCGCAGGTCGAGGATCTGCTGGCGGGTATCCATCGCGAACGCGATGCTGCTGCGGCCGAGTTGCAGCGCGCGACGGAAGTGCGCGCCGATGCCGAGAGGTACCGCGAACGGCTGGCTGCTGAGTTGCGCGAATTCGAAGCGCGCCGTAATGAAGCCTGGCAGTCGGCGCGCGATGAAATCGAAGCAGAGTTGCGCCAGGCACGCAGCGAGGTGCGCCGGTTGCGCGATGAATTTCGTTCGGTGTCGATCTCGCGCCAGTGGCTCGAAGAGGCGGAACGACGGCTGCAGGAGACGCGCGCCAGTCTTCCGGAAACTCCGCCGGGCAAACCGGTCGAACGTGCCGTAACAACTGTTGTTGAGCAGGGTCCGCGTCCATTGCGGCCCGGCGATGCCGTGCGCGTGCGCTCCGTGGGGTTGACCGGCGAGATCCTGGCGATCGATGAGGAAGAACAGACTGCCGACGTGCAGGTCGGCGGGTTCCGTATGCAGGTCGATCTTGCCGAACTGACGCGCGAAAAGCGGGGGGATGGGAAAGAAGGAGCGCCTGCCCGCCCGGTATACGAATCGCGCGGCACGTCGCTTCCTGCGCCGCGCGACGTGTCACTCGAACTCGACATGCGCGGCTGGCGGGCTGCCGACGTGCGCGACCGGCTCGATCACTATCTGAACGATGCCTATCTTGCTGGATTGCCGTGGGTGCGCATCATTCATGGCAAAGGCACTGGTGCATTGCGGCAGGCGGTGCGCGATCTGCTCAAAGAGCATAAACTGGTTGCATCGTTCGGCAGCGCCAGTGCAGCGGAAGGCGGCGAAGGCGTGACCATCGTGCGCTTGCAGGAACGGTGACGTGGCGATGTCGCAGTGGATGCTGCTCATACTCCTTCTGACCGCGCTCCTGTTGCCGTTGATTGGCGCGATTGTGCTGCGCCTGGTACAGCAGCGTCTGGATGAGCGGGTGCGCCTCACACTGGCGGTCGTCATCTTTGGAGCAGCTTTCGGTGCAGTCTTCGCCCTGGCACGCAGTGATGCATCGAGCCTTCGCATCGCCGGTTTCACCGTCATGCAGCCGATCGCCGCTCCCGTCGAAGCGCCCGCGCTCCTGCCAACCGATATTCCACTTCCGGAAGAGATTGCCACCACGCCGATAGTGCAACCTGCGCCGACCGCGACGCCGGAACCGACGGTTGCGCCGACCGCGACGCCGGAACCGACGGTTGCGCCGACCGCGACGCCGGAACCGACGGTTGCGCCGACCGCGACGCCGGAACCGACCGCCACTCCTGCGCCGCAGGCGGGTCCGCGACGGTATGTGGTGCAACCGGGAGACACGCTGCGTGCCATCGCGGAACGTAACGGTGTGTCGGTCGAGGCGCTTCTGCGCGCCAATAATCTGACGCCCGCCGCTGCCGACAATCTGCGGATTGGACAGGAGTTGATCATCCCATGACAGCAACCGCACCATCGAGTGCACAACGCATCACGTTGCAGTATACCCACACACTCGACGAACAACTGCATGCCTGTCGGCTCTATCAGCGTTCGACGCGCAAGCATCTGTTCTACAAGTTCGTTGCTATCGTCGCCATCTTCAGCGCTGCCTGGATTTCGTTCACGGCAGGGGTGCAGCCGGCAGCGCTGCTCCTGCTGGCGCTTGGGCTGTTCACCTGGTTCGATCCTGTGCCGCTCCTGCTGGTCTGGTCCACGTTCCGCAGCAGTCCGGCACTGCGCCGGCCAATTGAGACCGTCTTCGATCGGCAGGGTGTTCATTTTCGCTTCGGCACGGAACGGGTCAGTCGGACGTGGGACCGCTATCAATCATTCGCCGAGAGCGACCGCACGTTCATTCTCATCCACGGTCGCTGGGCGTATTCGGTCGTGCCAAAACGCGCCTTTGCCGATCAGAAAGCAATCGACGAGTTTCGGGAACTTCTGCGCGCAAACATCCGTCGATCTTCATAAACAGACTGTCTGACGGATGCTATGGAATATCGCAACACAAGCCTCCCGCTTATTGTCCTGACCCTGCTGGCAGGGGTCGCACTTGGCTGGTTTCTCAACGACCTGATGCGCCGCCCTCCGACTCCGCTGGCGCTCGAATCGGCTTCACCGCCTGCGATGACTGTGCCGACTGCTGCCGTACCAGCAGCGCCAACCGCCGCCGTGACAGCCGCGCCGCCCATACTGCCGCCGACCGCGTCTCCTGTCCCCACCGTTACGCCTCTGCCGCCAACACCCGAGCCGCAGCCCACAGCCACGCCTCTGCCCCCGCCGCGCGTCGTCGGCTATGCAGGGCATCGAGTCCTTGCCGGTGAGACGCTCGAACAGATCGCGGAACGCTATGGCAGCAGTGTGGCGCTTATTGAAACATACAACCGGCTCGACGCGCCGCCGCGCGCCGGAAGGGAACTGGTTGTGCCGTTGCTCGCACCGACCGACGCAGGTGATGCGCTGCTGGTGCAGCGCGGCGGCAGGGAACGCCCCTGGGTTGCGCTGACCCTCGACGCCGGGGCGGGCGCAGAACCGACCCCGCGCATGCTGCAGGCATTACGCGACCGTGGTGTAACGATCACATTCTTTCTGACCGGGCGCTGGATGCGCGCCAATCCCGATCTGGTGCGCCAGATAGTGGCGGATGGGCACGAACTCGCCAATCACACGGTGAATCATCCTGACCTGACGACAGTCGACGATGACACGATCCGGCGCGAATTGAACGAAACCGAGGCGATTCTGCAAGAGATTGCGCCGGGAGCGACGACACGCCCCTTCTTCCGCCCGCCTTACGGCGCCTACAATGAGCGGGTGCTGCGCGTGGCGCTGGCAGAAGGGTATCTCCCGGTCTACTGGACGCTCGACAGCCTGGATTCGGTCGGTGAACCGAAGACGCCGGAATTTCTCGTTGATCGGGTCACGCAAAAACTCAGCCCGGATGATCTGCGTGGTGCGATCATTCTGGCGCACTGCGGCAGCGACGCGACCGCTGATGCGCTACCGGAGATTCTGGATCGATTTGCAGCGATGGGGTTCGAGGTGCGGAAACTGTCGGATGTCTTGAGGTGAGTACGCGACATCCGCAAACTCTGCCTCGTCCCCCCTGCTCCACTTGTAGATCGCCTTACGGAACGCCTTCCCCTCATAGATCGCCTTGAAATCGGCGTCTCTAGCAGCAAACTCGTCATACGGCTCGAACGCCGCCTTCTCGTTGGACTCGAAGATTTGACGCTTCTGCTCACGGAGTGCAGTTCAGCACCGGTCGCCGTTGCGTGTGCAGGTCGGGCAGGCATCGTCATATTCGTTTCTGCTAAAGCAGCCCTGATCGTCTGCTGGCATGCGTTCGGCAACTCATTTCCACGACTCGGGGGCGCCCTCAACATCACGAATAGGCAGCGTATAGATTTTACAAGCGGGAGATACGTTGCCCTGCCGATGCAAAACACTAATTTTGACGGTAAGCCTGAAAACTCACCGATTATCTATACTATTCTTGCACATTTTTGCAAAATCGTGTACAATTTGTGTATCCCTCTTGTATCCTAAGTTCAGATTGCTCAGGAGCACAGCATGAAACGACGTGAGTTTCTTCGTGGCGCTGCAGCAGGTGTCGCAGGTGGGATCGGACTGACTCTGGCTGCTTGCGGTCAACCGCCGGCTGTTACGACTCCGCCCACGCAGGCGCCGGCAGCACCGACTGCTGCTGGCGAACAACCGCCGGCTCCCGCAGCCGCAACGACAGCCCCGGCGCCACAGGCGCCAGCTCAGGGCTCATCGTTGCCGGCGATTGAATGGCGCATGGGGACAAGCTGGCCGATCGCGCTTGACACGATCTACGGTGGTGCGACCGTTGTTGCTGAGCGTGTAGCAGAACTCTCCAACGGGATGTTCAAGATCACCACCTTCCCGGCGGGTGAACTCTTCCCCGGTCTTGAGGTGCTGCAAAACGTATCGCAGGGTACAGTCGAATGCGGTCACACTGCGCTCTACTACTATGTGGGACTTGATCCGGCATGGGCATTTGCCACTTCACTACCTTTTGGTCTCACTGCGCAGCAACAGAATTCGTGGCTTTACCACGGCGGCGGCGAAGAGGCGATCAATAAACTCGGCCAGAACTTTGGCGTGATCAGCTTCGCTGCTGGCAATACCGGTTCGCAAATGGGCGGCTGGTTCCGGCGCGAAATCAATACTGTCAGCGACCTGCAAGGGTTGAAGATGCGCATTCCCGGCCTAGGCGCTCAGGTGATGCAGCGCCTTGGCGTTGTTACGCAGACGTTGCCTGGTGGTGAGATTTTCCAGGCTCTCTCGACCGGCGCTATCGACGCTGCCGAGTGGGTCGGCGCGTATGATGACGAGAAGCTGGGTTTGCTCGATGCAGCAGACTTTTACTATTCACCGGGCTGGTGGGAGCCTGGTCCGAGCCTCCATGTTGTTATTAACCTGGACTCATGGAACAAGTTGCCCAAAGAGTACCAGAACTTCGTGCGTGTGGCAGCGTGGGAGTCGAATATGAACATGCTGGCCAAGTACGATGCGCTCAACAACGATGCCCTTGATCGTATCGTGGCGAAGGGCAAGAAGTTGAAGGTTTACAGCAACGAGATCTTGAGTGCAGCCCAAAAGGCGGCATTCGAACTCTACGCTGAAAATGAGGCCAAGTCAGCTGCCTTCAAGGAGATCTTCCCCGGCTGGAATGCGTTCCGCCAGAAAATCCAGCGCTGGCATCAGACCAACGAGTTGCCCTTCAACCTGTTCGTGCGCGACAACCCGATCTAATCAGTATCCTTCTACAGCGTATTCCAGGGGCGAAGAATATCGTTCTTCGCCCCTTTGTGCTGATTCTGCAGGCAAGAGACGGTTGCTTATGCTGACGGGGCGGATCGGATTACAGCGTTACCATTTTTGATTTTAGATTTTGGAGTACTACGCCTGACATCATAAGGCCTGAAACCACATATGGCAATGCGGTACTATCAACGATAACTGGTATGAACAGATCTGATCGTTGCATGCGCTCTGGATTACTGACCAAACGAAATAGCCGGCAAATACAGCGCTATTTGTGGAAAGAATATCAGAACCAGCACGATCGCCAGCTGAATGACGATAAACGGTATGACACCACGGTAGATATCGGCGGTGGAAATGCCGGGCGGCGCAACCCCGCGCAGATAGAAGAGCGCAAAGCCGAACGGCGGAGTGAGGAACGAGGTTTGCAAATTAGCGCCCAGCAGCACCCCGAACCAGATCAGATCGAAACCAAGTTCCTTCGCTATCGGCACGAAGAGCGGAATAACGATAAAACAGATCTCGAAGAAGTCGATAAAGAAGCCGAGCAAAAAGACAACCAGCATGCTCACAATCAGGAAGCCCCACGCGCCGCCAGGCAGATTGGTCATCAGATCGAACACAAACTTGTCGCCGCTCAATGCGCGGAAGACGAGGGCGAACGCCGTCGAACCGATTAGGATGAAGAGCACCATGGTGGTGGCGCGCATCGTGGCATCGCAGACCGCAACGAAGTTCTTCCAGGTCAGGCGGCGGTTAGCCAGCGCCAGCAAGGTTGCGCCGAGCGCGCCCACAGCGCCCGCCTCGGTCGCAGTGGCAATACCGAAGAAGATCGAGCCGAGCACCGCCACGATCAAGAGCAAGGGTGGAATCATCACCTTGACCACCCGCGACGCCAGCGCCGCTCCCGTAATCGAGCGGGCTGAGAGCGGCAGAGCAGGCGCTACGTCGGGCCTCAGCAATGCCACAATCCAGCAATAGAATGCCAGCGCTGCCGCCAGCAACAGGCCGGGGATGAGCGAGCCAAGGAAGAGTCTGCCAACCGAAACGCCGATCTGGTCACCGAGCACAACCAGCACCACCGAGGGCGGGATGATCTGACCGAGGGTGCCGGCGGCGCAGATCACGCCGCAGGCCATCTCTTTGTTGTAGTTGTAGCGCAACATGATCGGCAGCGAGATCAGCCCCATCGCCACCACGGTTGCCGCAACTACGCCTGTAGTTGCCGCCAGCAATGCGCCTACCACCACGACCGCAATGGCCAGCCCGCCACGAATCGGACCGAAAAGCACGCCCATTGTATCGAGCAGATCTTCGGCCAGACCAGATTTCTCCAGCATTGAACCAAGAAAGATGAAATAGGGAATTGCGAGCAGCGTATAGTTTGACATCACGTTGAAGATACGTGATGGCATGGCGCGAATGATGATCGGGTCGAAGATACCGAGCGAAATGCCGATAATCCCAAACACAATCGCCGTGGCTCCCAGCGAAAAGGCCACCGGGTATCCGATTGCGAGCATGACCAGCGCGCCAAGGAACATCGCAGGTCCGAGCCAATCGTACATGGATCCTCCAACAATTACAGTTTGGTTTCGCGTTCTTCGGCCAGATGGGGCAATTCGATGATACCGCGGTAAGCGGCGGCGTACTTGATCGCTTCTGAGACGCCCTGAATGATCAACAGAATCGGACTGATCATGATGAATGTCTTGATAACATAGCGCGGCAAGCCACCCGGATCGGGCGAGTTTTCCCGAATCCGCCACGACTGTTCGACATATGGCCAGCTGAAATAGATCAGCAGCGCACAGAAGGGCAACAGAAAGAGGAGTGTTCCGAGAAGATTGATCAGCGCCTTGCGCTTGGAGGAATAGTTGTTGTAAAACACATCCACCCGAACGTGTTCATTATGTTTGAGCGCATACGCTGAGCCAAGCAGAAAGATGATCGAGAAGATGTACCACTGTGCTTCGATGTAAAAATTCGATCCCAGCGTTCGCCCGATTGCCTGACCTACGTAACGGGTTGCAACATTCCAGATGCCGACAGCCACCACGATCGGCACCAGGAAGTAGGCGATACGCCCAACCCATTCGGTAAAGGTGTCAATCCCGCGTGAGATGCGCAACAATGCCTGCACGAATGACCTTCCTTCCTGTCCTGGACTGCCATTGTCGATACAGCAAGACTAGGTCAGCAACATGCTTACCTTTCCTGAGGGCTTACGGGAAATTATGAGCGGTTCAATATGGGAAATCTTAACCTTGCGCTAAATAGTACACAGAAACCGAAACTTTGTCAAAACAACGGCGTGCCGCAAGTATTCAGACTTATTGCACAAAGATGGCGTTTTTGGGTCGGCGGGGCAACGTCTCATGGCGCCTGCGAAAGCCTTCCCGCCGCCGATTCTTGATCTCGGGGCTTTCCCCGAAACCCCGATTGTGAACAGTTACGGAGTGCCGTAACAGATCACACCTGGGGTAATAATGTGCTCTTGCGTCGACGGAGCGGCACGCATTGGCGCTTCCTGAAGCCGTCCCGCCGCAGACACCTGATTGCGGGGGCTGCCATTTTAGTGCCTGTTCGAAAGATTGTTCCTTCGATACGCGCTGCGCGCTTCTCAGGATGCGGTTGTTTGGTATCTTGCGTTTATTCGGATAGGCTCTAAACGGAGCAAAAAATAATGCGCCGGCGACATCGTCGCCGGCGCGTGTTCGTCAGATGTGTCGAAGCAAACCCTAGCCTTCCTTGACGGCATTCTTCAGCGTGCTGCTGGCGCTGAAACCGGGCGTCCTGGTCGCCGGGATATGGATCTTCGATCGTGTCTGCGGATTCACCCCCTCGCGCGCCTGGCGCTGCCGCACTTCGAATGTTCCGAAGCCGGTCAGGGTGACTTTCTCACCGCGCTTCAATGTCTCGGTGATGACTTCCAGCGCCGCATCGACGATTTCTTTCGTCTCCTTCTGCGATCGGTTCGCTCGCTCGGCGACCGCCTTGATGAAGTCGGTCTTTTGCATACTGGTTCTATCCTTTCCGTAGAACTGTCATACGACTTTTCCTCTTCAATATGCAGTATACAGCGTTTGTCAAGTATGTTTCCTCATCAGGACGCTCTGAAATGCCATCGAACGTTTTCAACTCGTGTTTAAGGCTTTCTGATGCGATCTTTTTTGACGCCCGCGCAGGTATTCAGCTGCTGCCAGCACCCGCGGACGCGCCGCATACAGACGCGATAGCCAGCGCTGACGCTCCAACCGGTCAGGAATACAGCCCGGATGCTTCAGGATGTACTGGCGCTGATGGCGCCTGATATGATCCCAGCGACTCAACAGCCGGCGCCAGTCCGCATCGTCGAGCCGCGCCAATTCTCTGGCGGCGCCAACGCCATCAGTGGCTTCATAGACGACCCGTGCAATGGAGCGATCCGCTGGATCGCCATCATCGGGAAGTGCGTCACGCCAGTCGGGTCCGGCGTAGGATGGCGGCAGATCCTCTCGAACCTGGGGCCATGGGAGCGGTTGCATCGAAAACGGTCCTGCGACCATGCCACGGCAGCGCAAGACGGCATACTGGTGGTCATTTGGCGGCTGTCCGCTCAGGTCGGCAGCAGTGAGTCCGCTGGCGGCATAGGCGCGCGCATACATGCCCGCATCGGGTTCCTGGGTTTGCAACATAATGCGGTTGCCCGCATTGATCAGCATCAGATCGCGCAGATCACCCAGCTGCGCCAGTGCCTGGTGCGCGTAGATCGTTGGGATGCCCAGTGAGCGCAGACGTGTGATTGCGGTTGCGATATCGCTTGTATCGCTGTTGCCGATCAGCACCTGCAACTCGTCGATGATCAGCGGATAGTCGTGGCGCGTCTGATCGCCACCGCTTCGGCTGAACGCAGCGCGCACAAATGCCTGGGCAATCAGCATGCCGACGGCGCCTGCCAGTCCGCCAAGCGCCACATCCGGCAATGGTACGAGCACGATCATGCGGCTGGCAATCATCTGCGCCAGATCGAGCGTCGGTTGCGCCTGCGCCACCAGGTAGCGCGTTGTTTCGGCAGTCAGCAGCGCATCGAATCGCCGCAAAAGAGCATCGCAACTGGATCGTTGCCCTTCTCCCAGGCGTGGATACGTTTCACGCCAGAAACTGGCGACTTCGATGTTGCGCGTCGATTGGAGCAATTCCTCCCGATATGCTTCGTCAAGGAGCGCCTGCTTGACATGCGCCAGTGTGGGGTGTGTTTCGCCCTCCAGTACCAGGAGCGTTGCCATGCGCGCGAATTGTTGCATTCCAGGCGAACGTTCCCAGGTTCCGGGATCGATACGCGCGAACGTTGCCAGAATTTGCCCCAGCGCCAGGTCGGCGCCGCCTGGCTGCGCGACATCCGCGCCAGCCAGCGGATTCAGCCCGACAGGCCAGGTGGTGTCGAGCGGATCGAGCAGAACCAGACGCTTTTCATCCGCTGGCGGGATGAGCCGGCGCACGGTATCGACCAGACTGCCGCCCCGGTCGTCACCTTTGCCGTCGATGAGCATAAACCCGTGTGGCACGAATTGCTGGCACAGGTTCGCCAGCAGACGGCTCTTCCCTGCCCCCATACCGGCGGTCAGGTGCAGGATCTGCCTGAGATCGCGCAGCGTCGGTCCTACCGGCGCGCTGTGTCCATCGGTATGAGAAGCGTATCCCACGACGATGCGCTCCGGGTCGTTGCCGCAGAATGCGTGCGGCGGCGCTGCGATGCGGCGGCAGGGATCGCAGCGCATCAACCCGCTGGAGAGCGCAGAGGACGGGTTCCAGAGATACCCGAGTTCCCCTGCAGTCAGGATGTCCGGTCCGCGCCAGAGGCGGAATGGCAACAGGAGTGCTGGTGGCGGCGCAACGAGCGGCGTGCGCAGACGAGCGACGATGTCTGCCGCGTTGACATCGGATACCTGGTGTGCCACTATGCGACTGCGCGGGACGAGACGTTGCAGACGGCTAGCGGTGCGTTGCTGAAACGCGCCGAGTGCATCGCCAATCGCGCGCAGCGCTGCGAGTGCATCTTCGCGGCGTTCGGCGACGGCGGTTGCCACAATGGTCGTTTCGAACGCCGCATCGCCCAGTTTTGCCTCGATGGCGGCGATATCCGGCGCCAGCGCATAATCCTGGCGTTGTTCGAGCGCCAGTTTCAGCGCCGTTGCGCGAGCGCGCCACTGCCTCCCCAACGCCCAACCTGTCATCCCCCCTTGAGGGCGCAGTGCCAGCTCCAGCCCGGCGTGCGCGACGCTCCCGTAAGGGCGCACTGCTGCCAGCACTACACCTGCCAGTTCAGTTTCGACGGCAATGGACGGGGCGCGGAGCGGGTAGGCTGGCGGCAATGCCAGCCCAAAACGCTGCCAGGCGACCCATCGCCCTGGCAGCATTGCAGCCAGCAGTGGATCATCGGTCGTGTTGACCAGCGTCCCCGGTGCGCTGTTGCGAACTGCCCCATCCAGCGCGATCATTGCACGTTGCTGCTCCTCCGGCGCGCCGATGAGCAGCGCTCCCAGTTCGGCAGGAAGGTCTGGCGCGCCGCTGACGAGCAACATATACCGTGGTGCGGCGTGCGTCCAGGAATGCGCCGCCGCGCTGCCGTGGATCAGCCGCATGAGCGCGCCCGGTTTCGCGGTTGCTCCGGTTTGTTCGGCTGCAGAGCCGGTCGGGCGAATCCGCAGACAGAGCGGAGCGCGCATTGCACGCCGTGCTGCATGATGTGAAAGAAGCGCCCATGCCAGCGCAAACGACAGTTCAGCCAGAAGAATGCCCAGCGCCAGCTGTGCAGCAATCACCAGCATCGACAACATCGACGGCTCGAATATGGCGCGAAGCAGCGCAAACGAAGCGATCGCCGGGTCATTCATCAGGCGGGATACCGAGAGCGCTGGCTGCGACGACGACGCTGCGAGCAGCGGCAATGCCAGAGGGTGGGCACATGCCAGCGCAATACAGGCAAACGCCAGCGCCCGCACAATGTGCAGCGGCAGATCGGGGCGCGGCGGACGGCTCGCTGGCGGCGGATTGGGCGCTGTGCTGCGCAACGATCCCCGACTCATGGCGCCTCCAGGCATACCGACCGAACCTGTGCAATGATCCAGGCGATGTCGTTGCTGCAAAACGGGCGCGGTTCACGCCAGCGTAATGCTTCGGAACGCGGCTCGACCAGCACGCCCGCCCGATCGAGCCACTCCATGACCAGACCGGCATGACGACGCTCTTCAGGCGCAAGAAGTGCAGCAATGCGCCCTTTGGTCACGCCCGGCGGCATAGCCGCCACAATTGTCGGCGCCGACGCCAGCAGCGCGATAACTGCTTCAAGCCGCTCGATCGACAACAATGACGGATCAGATGCCGGTGAACTGTCATCGGTTGATGCACGATGGCTGGCAACACCAATGGTTGGTGCATGCGCCGCATCCAGAGCGCGTATCAGCGCATCGATCAGCGAGTCGCGACTATCGGGATTCATCATCATGATCACCCGGTTTCCGGCGTAACGCCGCCTCGAGTTCAGCGCGCGCCACCCATGTCCGCCCGTCGATAATCCTGGACGGAAATGCGCCCGCGCGAATCCATGCCAGCATCGTTTCGTCGGTGACGCGGTACAGTTCGGCTGCTTCGCGCAGCGACAGCCATTCCTGCTGCCGCAGCGTATGCTTCACGAGATCGCTCAGCGATGTCCATCGCTGTCGTGGCGCCATGACTTACCTCCATCAGCCATTCAACAAACGTATCCCGATCGCAACGCCAGACACCCTGTGGTACCACCTGTACACCCGGCAACTGCCCGCAGCGGAGCAAGTCGTGGAACCAGGCGCGCCCCATGCAGGCAATGGCATCGTGGGATGTCAACACGCCAGGCAATGCATTGCCGCCGCCAAGGGCTTCGATGCGTTCCATAGCGCGTCGCGCTCGCTGTTGGGCAGTGCGAGGAAGAGGCGGCATCGTCTGCTCCTTTCGTTTTGAGCGTGTGAGGATCGTTCCAACAGGATCATGTGCGGCCAACCGGTTGATGATGCACAAAGCGCCATACCGATAAGCGGCAGATCGGGAAATGGGCGTCTGCGAAGGAAATGCGTTACGGACGGTAGTATAGTGCTAACCGGTTTTTAACGAAAGAGGTCATCGTGTCCTTTTTGGGAGTGACGAACTGGCGCCTCTCAGGTAGTACCAAAGTTCCAGCACAACACGAGTTTATGGTGTCATAAAGAAAAAAAGAGCGCTTTCGCGCCTTTACGGACAACTCCAGGCTGTGGTCATTGCCAGGATTACGAGCGGCGCAGCAATCTCATCGCCTGACGGGAAATTACTGCACCGCTTGCAGTGACACCTGCGCTCTCGGTGATTCAGATGAGGCGTATGGATAGTGCATTCATCGCCATCGGACTAGCGCGCGATGCGGAATGCGCCCATACCGGCGTAGTGGGCTGCGGCGCCCAGTTCTTCTTCGATGCGCAGAAGTTGATTGTACTTCGCCACGCGATCGGTGCGCGCTGGCGCTCCGGTTTTGATCTGCCCGGCGTTCGTTGCCACCACCAGGTCAGCGATTGTCACATCTTCGCTCTCACCAGAACGATGCGAGACGACCGCCGTCCATCCGGCGCGGTTAGCCATACTGATCGCGTCGAGGGTCTCGGTCAGCGTACCGATCTGGTTGAGTTTGATCAGGATCGAATTGGCGGACTGCTCGGAGATGGCGCGTGCCAGACGTTTCACATTCGTCACCAGGAAGTCGTCACCCACCAGTTGAATGCGGTCGCCCAGCCGCGCACGCAGCAGTTTCCAGCCTTCCCAGTCTTCTTCCGCCAGGCCGTCTTCGAGCGAAATCAGCGGGTAGCGCGCGGCGATATCCGCCCAGTAATCGACCATCTCGGCGCTGGTGAGGGAGCGCCCTTCGCGCTCCAGATGGTACTTGCCGTCTTTGTACAGTTCGGTGCATGCCGGATCCATCGCCAGCATCACCTGAACGCCGAGTTGATACCCGGCGCGTTCCACGGCTTCGACGATGATCTGCAATGCCGCCTCGTTCGTCGGCAGACTTGGGGCAAATCCGCCCTCGTCACCAACGTTGGTGCTGCTGCCACGGTCGTGGATGACCTTTTTGAGACTCTGGTAGATTTCACTGCCCCAGCGCAATGCTTCACGAAACGATGATGCGCCAACCGGCATGATCATAAACTCTTGAAAGTCGGTGCTGTTCTGCGCATGTTTGCCGCCGTTCAGAATGTTCATCATCGGAACGGGAAGAACGTGGGCGTGGACGCCTCCCAGGTAGCGATAGAGCGGGAGACCGTGAGCAGCTGCCGATGCCTTTGCACATGCCAGTGAGACCCCCAGAATTGCGTTTGCCCCCAGACGCCCTTTGTTCTCGGTGCCGTCGAGGTCGATCAGCATGCGGTCGATACGCACCTGATCGGCTGCATCTTCCCTCTCGAGCGCTTCGGCAATGGTGGTGTTGACGTTTTCGACGGCTTTCAGCACGCCTTTGCCGCCATACCGGCTCTTGTCGCCGTCGCGCAATTCGAGCGCTTCGAATGCGCCGGTCGATGCGCCAGATGGAACGATCGCGCGCCCCATGTCGCCGCTTTCGAGATACACGTCCACCTCAATCGTCGGATTGCCGCGCGAGTCGAGCACTTCACGCGCGGTGATTGCTTCGATTGTCGTGTCTGCCATGTCCTGTTCCTTTCATTCTCCGTTTGTCCTGATGTCCTTGCGAACAAACGTTTCGTGTTTCGTGCGGAGATTACGAGATTACGAGATTACGAGATTACGAGATTACGAGATTGCGAGATTGCGAGATTACGAGATTACGAGATTACGAGATTACGAGATTACGAGATTGCGAGATTACGAGATTACGAGATTACGAGATTACGAGATTACGAGATTACGAGATTACGAGATTACGAGATTACGAGATTACGAGATTACGAGATTACGAGATTACGAGATTACGAGATTGT
>FWWL01002568.1_pt1 | contig 37006 bp, 33 predicted proteins | sample 2228331 | NCBI WGS metagenome assembly FWWL01 (sample SAMEA103939775, study PRJEB20133) | metagenome
CGGGAGCGGGCACGGCGGCCAGCGCCGGCTTCTTGCGGGCGCGCGTCTTGGGCGCGGCGGCGGCCTCGCCGCTGATCAGGTCCTGTACGTCGGCGTCGCCCTGGGTGGTCGCGCCACGCGCAGGGGTCTTGCCGGCTTCGGCTTTCGGGTAATCTTTTGCCAGCAGCATGGTCGCTGGCTTGGTAGGCATCTTCGGCAGTGGCATCAGGTTCTCAATCTTGAAAAATATATGGAGGACGCAAGGCGGCGCACGTACAAGGTGCGCGGCGGTGCGGGATCGATGCTACTTGGGAGTATTGCGGGCTTGCTGGCCTGGGCCGGTGTGCGCCGGCCCGGCGGGCAGCCAGATTGGAATGATGCGGATATGAAACGTGTTGACTCAAAATAGGCGGCAACGTCCAGCAGGTTGATCGTCCGGAGCCATCCGTATTCAGGGCTGGCTCTTCAAAAATTCCAGCACTTCTGCGACGTGATCGTTCACTTTCACGCCACGCCATTCTTTCACCAAGTTGCCTTGGGCGTCAATGATAAACGTACTGCGCTCGACCCCACGTACTTGTTTACCGTACATGTTTTTCATCTTCATGACACCGAACTGGGTGCACATCGCTTCGTCGGGGTCGGAAATGAGTTCGAAGGGCAGCCCGAGCTTGCCCTTGAAGTTCTCGTGCGAGCGCAGCGAATCGCGGCTGACACCGTAGATCTCGGCGCCGAGCGCCTGGAATTCGGGATAGGCCTCGCGAAACGCGATGCTCTCGGTGGTGCAGCCGGGGGTGTTGTCCTTCGGGTAGAAATACAGCACCGTGTACTTCGCGGGACGCCCGGCGAGTTCGAACGTCTGGTCGCCGGTCATGGCGGCGGAAAAATTGGCTACGGGTGCTGCATTGAGGCTCTCGGCCACGGGGTTCTCCTGGCATGAATGGGATGCGCCCGCAGCGCCTGCACGGCGGCTGCGTGGTTCTTCGCGCAACAATGATAATCCGCTATCGGTGCACCGTGCTAGTGCCGGCGCGCCTTAGGGGCAGGCGTTGCAGCATATGGGGATCGACTGTTGCGTTTCAAGCACGAACGACGGCAAAAAGCCGCGCCAGTTGCGTGCATCCGGTCGAGTCGCCCAGAGGCGGCTTTGCCATAAATACTTTTATCGATGACAACCCCCCCATGTTTGGGGCTATTGGGGATGTACATATCCATGTGTAAATAGCGGTTGTTCTAGAAACGACACCCTTTATTCGCAACCTGACCGGGAATCTCCATGGCTCTCTACACCAACGCAATTCAGAAACTCTATGTCGCCTATTTCAGCCGTCCCGCCGATGCCGGCGGACTTGAGTGGTGGGAAGGCATCGTTGCGGGCGCGAACGGCGACACGTCGATGATTTCGGCGCAGTTCGCCGGATCGGACGAGTACAAGGCTACCTTCGCCGGCAAGAACAACTACGACATCGTGCGCACCGTGTACACCAACCTGTTCGGCCGCGAGGCGGAACCGGCAGGTATCGAGTACTGGGCGAGCGCGCTGGACAAGGGCCAGGTGACGATCGACGCGGTCGTGACGGCCATTGCCGGCGGCGCCCAGGGCACCGACCTGAAGGCCTTCGACAACAAGGTCGCCGCGGCCACCGCGTTCACCGCGGCGCTGGACAACCACCCCGAGCGCGCCGCCTACAACGGCAACGAGGCGCTGGCCGCCGCCAAGGCCTTCACCAAGGCCGTCACCGATGACGCATCCCTGGCCGCCGCGACCGCTCCGGCCGCGCTTGCCGCGTCGGTCGCCGCCTTCGTCGAGGCCAGCCGCGCCTCGATCGAATTCGAATTGACGGCCAACGCCGACACCGGCGTCGCCTTCACCGGCGGCGGCGGCGCCGACCTGTTCAAGGGCACGGCCGCGACCCTGAGCGCGGGCGACACGCTCAAGGGCGGCGGCGGCTACGACACCCTGTACCTGGACGACAGCAAGGGCAGCGGCGTCGCCGCTTTCCCCGCGTCGGCCAGCACCGCCGGCATCGAGCGCTTCGCCGGCACCTCCGGCGGCGGCTTCGGCACCGCCTCGTCCGCCTACGACCTGAGCGGCCAGGCCGACCTTGCCGAGGTGACCCTGCACGCCAAGGGCGCCGTCAACGCGAAGGTGAGCGACGCGGTGACGGCCTACATCCAGACCACCACGGGCGCGGTGAGTGTGGCCGGTGGCAAGGCGATCACGGTGAGCGGCAACACCGGCGCGGCCACCCTTACCGGTGACGCGATCACGAACGTGGCACTGCTCAACACCAACCAGAACGCGACCATCGCCAACGCGACCGCCGGCCACACCCTGAACCTGGCGCTGGACGGCGTGACCGGCGGAGCGACCATCACGGACGCGGCGGCCAGCACGGTCAACCTGACCGCGACGCTGCCCTCCCTGGTCACCCCCGCAGGGTATATCGTAGCGACCGGTGGCGCCAGCGTGAACGTCAACCTCGACTTCGCCAAGGCAACCGCCCTGAACATCACCAACGGTGGCCAGCTCACGCTTGTGACGACCGCGCTCGCCGCCGCCGACAAGCTGCAGTCGATCACGCTCAAGGGCAACCCGGATGTGCTGCCGGCCGACCCGCTGAAGGCCCAGGGCTCGATGCAGGCGGACCTGTCCGGCATCCTGCCGTTCAACTCCTTCGACGCCAGCACCTACACCGGCAGCACCACGCTGAAGATCGCCAGCGCCACCAACCTGTCGGTCAAGGGCGGTAGCGGAGCCGACAGCATCGTGATGACCGGCGCGCTGACCGGCAGCGCCAATGTGCAGTTGAACGGCGGCGACGACGTGTACGATTTCAGCGTGGCTGCGCAGCAGGGCGCCAGGGTGGACGGCGGCGCGGGCGGCAACGACACCATGTTCGTCAACGACTCGGTGCTGCTCGACACCGAAGGCCAGGTGTTCACCAACTTCGAGACCCTGAATTTCTCCAGCGGCAAGGGTATCTACAACCTGGACAAGGCAGGCGAGGTGACCCGCCTTGATGCCAGCAAGCAGTTGCGCGAAGACGTGGAGTTCATCAACGGCCGAGCCAACTCCAGCATCAACCTGTTCGCCGAGGCCCAGAACTTCGGCCTGGACGGCAAGCAGACCGACTTCTTCGTTCCGGCGGCGACCATCAAGTTCAGCCTGAAGGATGCCTCCGGCGGCAACGACGTGCTGACGATTTCGTTGACCGGCCAGGACAAGCTGGCCGATGGACTGGCCAACGGCGCCGTGCAGGCCGCCACGATCGAAGCCAAGAACATCGAGACGATCAAGCTGCATTCGGCGATGACGGTGCTCGAGACCGACAACCCGGCGACCCCGGCCAACGAAGCGCACGCGGCCGCCGATTACTACAACGCGATCTCCTACCTGTACATCGACGGCGCCAAGACACTGAAAGTCACGGGCAACGCCAGCCTGGACCTGTCGAACATCTATTCGAGCACGATCACCTTGTTCGACGCCTCCGGTTCGACCGGGAACTTCAACTTCGCCGGCGTCATCAACACCAGCGAGACGCCGCTCAACCGCCTGACCTACCTGGGCAGCGACGGCATCGACGAGGTTGAGGGTACGGACGTGGGGATCGTGTTCCAGGGTAACGGTGGCAAGGATGAGATCATGCTGTACAGCTACACGCAAGCGGCCGACGTCATCCGTTTCAACAAGGCCAGCGATTCCTTCATGGTCATGGGCAGCGGCGAGCCGAACGACCACATGGACACGTACTACTACTTCCAGTCCGGCGTGGACAAGATCGACCTGTCGGCCCTGCATCTGGCGGCCGGGGCCAACCGCGACGGTTTCGCCAAGCACACGGTGGCGTCGAACAACTACGCGGCGCTGGCCAGCGGCATCGGCGACGGTATCGGCTTCTTCAACGACGGCGGCACCAACCGTTCGCTGGCCTTCATGGGCCATGGCGAGAACGACGGCTACGTGATGGTGGACGTCAATGCCGACGGCAATTACACCGGCGGCGTGGACATGATCTTCCACATGTACGGCAACCCGGAAGCGCTCAAGCTGACCGACTTCCTCTGGGGTTGATCGCCAGTCGCAAGACGGTCACCTGCAATCCCGCCCGCGCAAGCCGGCGGGATTTTTTTCGAGCCTCAGGCCCGTGCGCCACCTTCGATGATCAGCGCCAGTGTCACCTTGCGCCCTTCGCCCATCAGGATGTTGTAGGTCCGGCACGCGGCCTGGCTGTCCATGCACTCCACGCCCACCCGCATCGCGGACAGGCTCGTGACCAGGCGCGGGTGGACGAAGCGCTGCCGCGCGCCGGTGCCGAGCACAACGACATCGGGCCGGTCGGCCGCGATGGCCTCGAAGTGGGACGCCTCCAGGTCTTCGAAACGCTCCACCGGCCAGGGACGCGGCGGGGTTTCGGGCATCACGATCAGGCTGAACTCGAAGCGCTGGGCGTTGATCTCGACCCCGGAAGCGTCGTAGCCGGTGACGGTCTGGTATTGTTGGGTACTGTCGGAATGGAGCTTCATAATGTCGAGCAAGAGTAGGGCGTTGCCAGGACCATCATTGTAACCCTCCGGCCCCTGCCACGGCGGTTGCTTAAATCGGGCGCTTTCGGCAGAATGGTATTTTTCGCAGTGCAACAAAAGACAGCAGGCCATTTGCCAGGGTGACAATGTGCGACCGATATTGAAATCGACCAAGCTTGACGACGTCTGCTACGAAATCCGCGGGCCGGCGCTGGAGCGCGCGCGCCAGATGGAAGACGACGGGCACAAGATCATCAAGCTCAACATCGGCAACCTGGCGGTGTTCGGCTTCGACCCGCCGGACGAGATCGTGCAGGACATGATCCGCAACCTGCACGCCGGTGCCGGCTACACCGATTCCAAGGGCCTGTTCGCGCCGCGCAAGGCGGTGATGCACTACACGCAGGAAAAGAACATCACCGGTGTCACGATCGACGACATCTACCTGGGTAATGGCGCCTCGGAACTGATCGTGATGGCGATGCAGGGCCTGCTCAACAGCGGCGACGAGGTGCTGGTGCCCGCGCCCGACTATCCTTTGTGGACCGCGGCCGTCAGCCTGGCCGGCGGCGCCCCCGTGCACTACGTCTGCGACGAGGGGGCGGGCTGGCTGCCCGACATCGACGACATGCGCCGCAAGATCACGCCGAACACGCGCGCGATCGTGGTGATCAACCCGAACAACCCGACCGGCGCGCTGTACCCGCGCGAGGTGCTGCTCGAAATCATCGAGCTGGCGCGCCAGCACGGGCTGATCGTGTACGCCGACGAAATCTACGACAAGACCCTGTACGACGGCGAGGAGCACGTGTCGATGGCGTCGCTGGCCGACGATGTGCTGTTCGTCACGCTCAACGGCCTGTCCAAGAACTACCGCTCCTGCGGCTACCGCGCCGGCTGGATGGTGGTGTCGGGCGAAAAGCGCCACGCGAAGGACTACATCGACGGCCTGAACATGCTGGCCTCGATGCGCCTGTGCGCGAACGCGCCCGGTCAGTTCGCCATCCAGACCGCGCTCGGCGGCTACCAGAGCATCGCCGACCTGGTCGGCCCGGGCGGGCGCCTGCTAAAGCAACGCGACCTTGCCCACAAACTATTGACCGATATTCCGGGTGTGTCCTGCGTCAAGCCAAAAGCTGCGCTGTACATGTTCCCGCGCCTCGATCCGAAGATGTACCCGATCACGGACGATCAGCAGTTCATCTGCGAACTGCTGAACGAGGAAAAAGTGCTGTTGGTGCAGGGCACCGGCTTTAACTGGATCGCGCCAGACCATTTCCGCCTGGTGTTCCTGCCCAATTCCGACGACCTGGCCGACGCGTGCGGCCGCATCGCGCGCTTCCTCGACGGCTACCGACGACGGCACGCGCGTTCCTAACGAGACAAGAAACATATGAAACCGATCAAAGTTGGCCTGCTGGGCATTGGCACCGTGGGTGCCGGCACCTTCAACGTCCTGCGACGCAACCAGGAAGACATCCGCCGCCGCGCCGGTCGCGGCATCGAGATCGCGATGGTCGCGGCCCGCAACATCGAGCGCGCGCGCGAGGTGACAGGCGGGCAGGTCGAGGTGGTGGCCGACCCGTTCACCGTGGTCAACCACCCCGGGATCGACATCGTGGTCGAGTTGATCGGTGGCTATGACTTGCCGCGCGAACTGGTGCTTCAGGCCATCGCGAACGGCAAGCATGTCGTGACCGCGAACAAGGCCTTGCTGGCGCTGCATGGCAACGAGATTTTCGCGGCCGCCCAGGAGAAGGGCGTGATGGTCGCCTTCGAGGCCGCCGTGGCCGGCGGCGTGCCGATCATCAAGGCGCTGCGCGAGGGCCTGACCGCCAACCGCATCGAATCCGTGGCCGGCATCATCAACGGCACCACCAACTTCATCCTCTCCGAGATGCGCGAGAAGGGGCTGGACTTCCCGACCGTGCTGGCCCAGGCGCAGGCGCTCGGCTATGCCGAAGCGGACCCGACCTTCGACATCGAGGGCGTGGACGCGGCGCACAAGCTGACCCTGATGTCGGCGATCGCCTTCGGTATCCCGGTCCAGTTCGACAAGGCGCACGTCGAGGGGATCAGCAGCCTGCAGGCGGTGGACATCCGTTACGCCGAGCAGTTGGGCTACCGCATCAAGCTGCTGGGCATCACCCGCCGCACCCGGGTGGACGGCGTGGACGGCATCGAACTGCGCGTGCACCCGACCCTGATCCCGGCCTCGCGCCTGATCGCCAACGTGGAAGGGGCGATGAACGCGGTGCTGGTGCAGGCCGACGCGGTCGGCTCGACCCTCTACTACGGCAAGGGCGCCGGTTCGGAGCCGACCGCCTCGGCGGTGATCGCCGACCTGGTGGACGTGACGCGCCTGTCGACCGTCGATCCCTACTGCCGCGTGCCGCACCTGGCCTTCCAGCCGAACCAGATGAGCGACGTGGCCATCCTGCCGATGTCGGAAATCACCAGCAGCTACTACCTGCGCGTGTACGTGAAGGACCAGCTCGGCGTGATGGCCGACCTGACCCGCATCCTGGCCGACGCCGGTATCTCGATCGACGCCGTCCTGCAGAAGGAACCGGGCGTGGAAGCGCGTACCGACATCATCATGATCACCCACCAGACCCAGGAGAAGAAGGTGGACGCGGCCATCGCCCGCATCGAGCAACTGGAGGCGGTCGTGGGCAAGGTCACGCGCATCCGCCTGGAAGCGCTCAACTGAGACCGGGACGGGGCGGCGTATGCTGCGCCGCAGCAGCCGCGTTCGCTCCCCGGGGCGGCTCGGCTGCGCCCAGCAGGAAATCGGTGGCGAACTCGTCCACCAGCTGGATGGGACGGCTCTCGTCGTCGAGCGAGGCCGTGGTGAGGGCGAGCAGCTGTTGCTCGACCAGGTCGAGCAGCGCTTCCGACGGGCCCGCCTGGAGGGAATGAAGGTTGTAAGAAGTCATCCGCGCATTCTACCTGCGCTGCACTGCACAACAAGCGGCGCGCCGCCTCCGCTTGTGCCAGCTCAAGAGGCTTGGCGAATCTCAATTTATCCTTATACATTGCCACCAGAGTCTGCGAATCGGCGTGCCGCTCCCGTTCCACTTCGCCCGCTCGTATCGTCCGGCGCGACTTCGCGTATCGTCATCGGCGACTTTCCAATGAACCCTGACAACTTCGTTTGTCGGGGAGGGGATGGACGTTGTAAATTACGCACTCCTGTTTGAGTGAGTCTTTCGCATGAGCCAATCGAGCCAGTTTTCCCTGCTGACGCAGCGTCGTTTCGGCCCCTTCTTCTGGACGCAGTTCCTCGGGGCGTTCAACGACAACCTGTTCAAGACGGCGCTGATGGTCGTGTTGACCTACGACGCCCTGTCCTGGACCAGCATTTCCCCGTCCCTGCTCAACAACCTGATCCCGGGCCTGTTCATCCTGCCTTTCGTCCTGTTCTCGGCCAGCGCCGGGCAGATCGCCGACAAGTACGACAAGGCGCGCCTGGCGCGCTTCGTCAAGCTGCTCGAGATCGTCATCATGGCGGTGGCGGCCTACGGCTGGATGACGAAGAGCCTGTGGGTGCTGATCGCCGCGGTGGCGGGCATGGGCCTGCACTCGACCCTGTTCGGCCCGGTCAAGTACGCCTACCTGCCGCAGCAGCTCAAGCCCGAGGAACTGGTCGGCGGCAACGGCGTGGTCGAGATGGGTACCTTCGTCGGCATCCTGCTGGGCGAGGTGATGGGCGCGGTGCTGGTGTCCTACCGGCCATGGGGCGTGCAACTGGTCGCGGGCGGCACGCTGGCCTGCGCACTGCTCGGACTGGCGGCGAGCTGGCGCATTCCGCCCTCGCCGGCGCCGGCGCCCGAACTGAAATTGAGCCGCAATCCACTCGCCGAATCGGTGCGCAACCTGAAGTTCTCGAGCCGGAACCGCACGGTGTTCCTCTCCATCCTGGGAAATTCCTGGTTCTGGTTCTACGGCGCGCTGCTGCTGTCGCAGTTTCCGGTGTACGCCAAGGACTACCTGCATGGCGACCACAGCGTCTTCGTCCTGCTGCTGACCGTGTTCTCGCTCGGGATTGGCGCGGGTTCGCTGCTGTGCGAGCGCCTGTCCGGACACAAGGTCGAGATCGGCCTGGTCCCCTTCGGCTCGATCGGCCTGACCGTCTTCGGTATCGACCTGTATTTCGCCAGCATGGGCTACACCAACGTGGCGACGGTGGACTTCGTGGCCTTCCTGGCGCAGGACGGCGCGCCGCGCATCCTGCTCGACCTGGTCATGCTGGGCGTCTTCGGCGGCTTCTACATCGTCCCGCTGTTCGCCCTGATCCAGACCCGCTGCGACCCGAAGCACGTCTCGCGCACCATCGCCGGCATGAACATCCTCAACGCCCTGTTCATGGTGGCGGCGGCGGGCGTGGCGATCTTCCTGATCGGCCAGGGCTTCTCGATTCCCGAAATGTTCCTGACCACCGCGCTGTTGAACGCCTGCGTGGCCATTTACATCTTCTCGCTGGTGCCGGAGTTCCTGATGCGCTTCCTGGCCTGGCTCCTGATCCACACGGTGCACCGGGTGGACACGGTGGATGCCGACCGCATCCCTGACGAAGGGCCGGCCGTCCTCGTGTGCAACCACGTGAGCTACGTGGACGCGCTCGTCATCGGTGCCGCCAGCCCGCGCCCGATCCGCTTCGTGATGGATCACCGCATCTTCCGCACGCCTTTCCTGGGCTGGATCTTCCGCACCGCCAGGGCGATCCCGATCGCTCCCGCCAAGGAGGATCCGTGGCTGATGGAAAAGGCGTTCATCGACATCGCCCAGGCCCTGCACGAAGGCGACCTGGTCTGCATTTTCCCCGAGGGTAAGCTGACCTCGACCGGCGAGATGAACGAGTTCCGGGGCGGCGTGGCCAAGATCGTCGAGCGCAGCAAGGTGCCGGTGATCCCGATGGCCCTGCGCGGGCTGTGGGGCAGCCTGCTCACGCGCGACCCCGGCAACCTGTTCGAGCGTTCGTTCGCACGCGGCATCCGCTCGAAGCTGGCGCTGGCGGTCGGCCGGCCGGTGCCGCCGCAGGAGGCCACGCCCGAGAACCTGTACCAGCAGGTGCTGGCCCTGCGTGGGGATTGGAAATAGTGAGCGGTGAAATGAAAAAGGCCAGCGCGAACGCTGGCCTTTTTCATTGATTCTATTGGTCGGGGCGAGAGGATTCGAACCTCCGACCCCTTGCACCCCATGCAAGTACGCTACCAGGCTGCGCTACGCCCCGACTGGGCAGCAATTATATCAGAGACGGAAAAAAATCTTAAGCTTTTGTCACACGGATAAGTCAAAACCTTGCGAGGCCGCAAGCTCCAACCCCTGAAAGCGAGGCGCGAAGGGCGCGTCGAGCGGGAGGCGGGGCAGGGAGTGTGGAAGATCCTACGGTGAAAAAAAGTGAGCCGGTTCGCAGATCGAATCCTAGACTAGTAGAAGGCCCACCCTTTAACGGTCTGAGGAGAACGAAACGCAAGCGGCTCACGGGATGGATTCTACGCCCGCTGGTTCGATTTTGCGACAGGGCGGCGCTTCAGGCGCCGTCCGCGTGGTTCACGATCAGCACGGCGGCGCAGTAGAGGTCGGGCGCCATCCGGGTCGGGATCCGGTGGCCGGTGAGCCGCCATTCCGTCTCGTCGCCCTTGTCCAGGAGCATGGTGCGGCATCCCGCGCGGTTGCCCGCTTCGACATCGTGCAACTTGCCGCCCACCATCCAGGACCCCCCAAGGTCGATGCCGTGCTCGCGAGCGGCCCGCAGCAACAGTCCCGGCAGGGGCCTGCGGCACCCGCAGGGGGCGGAGTGCGGCGGCGCGCTTCCGTGCGGGCAAGCGTAGAAGCCGTCGAGGCTCAGGCGTTCCCGGAACAGCAGGTCCGCCAGGCGGTCTTCGACCGGCCGTGGCGTGTGCGCGCCCGGCGAGGTGCCGAGGGTGCTTGCCTCGCCGTCGAGGGCCACGAGGCGGTAGTCGAGCCGCGCCAGCAGGCGCAGCGCCGGCCCGGTGCCGCCGGACAGGCGGAGATGGCGCAGTTCGGTCGCGCCGGGGTACCTGTCCAGCAGCGCGCCCTGCATGTCGAGGAAGACCGCCCGGCGCATGGCATTCTCACGCGAAGCGGACGCGGTAGCGGATCGCTCCCGCGATGCGCCAGAATACGGCCAGCGGCGGGATCAGGGCCGACGTCACGAGGATCTCGCCGACGTGCGACACCGTGCGCGCCGTGCCGGACAGGCGCCGTGCGCACAGGCGTGCGGTGAGCAGCAGCCAGGCCGACAGGCCGAGGGATGCCGCGATCCCACTGCCCGCCGCCAGGCCGCCGAGTGCCAGCAGGAGTGCGGCGACCGTCGCGTAATAGTCGCGCGGCGGGGCGCCCTGGATCTTTTTCCGGTACAGGTCGGGATGCTTCTTGTAGAGCAGGGCGTCGAACGCGAACTTGCGCACCTGTAGCAGGCTGGCGCCCCAGGGCGCGGGCGGCACCGGGTGCACGACCAGCGCCTGCGGCGCCCGCACGATGTTCGCACCGGCGTCGATCAGGCGGAAGAACAGGTCGGCGTCCTCGCGCCAGGGAGCGGTGAAACGCTCGTCGAAGCCGCCGAGCTGCTCCAGGATGCGCTTGCGGCAAAAGCAGTTGTTGGCCGCGAACTCCGCCTCCTCGCGTTGCCGTGCTTCGCGCTGGTGCTCGGTCGGCGTGGCCGGAAGCGGCATTTCGACCCGGCCGCACAGCGCGTCCACCCGCTCGTCGAAGGCCGTCAGCGCATTGGCCAGCCAGCCCGGCGTCGGAACGGTGTCGTCGTCGGTGAAGGCGACGATGGGGGCCTGCGCGACGTGCCAGCCACGGTTGCGCGATGCGGCCGGCCCGTGCGGCCCGGCGTTGGAGACGTACACCAGGCGCGGGCCGCGCTGTTGCAGGCGCGCGCGCCAGCCGGCGACCAGGTGCAGGGTGTGGTGATTGGGTTCGTCGTCCACGATGATGATCTCGTAGCGGCCCGGGCCGAGCGTCTGGCGCGAGAGCGCGTCCAGGCAGCGGTCGAGCAGGTCCATCCTGCCGCCCGTGGGTACCACGACCGAGACATCCGGGGTGGCGAGGTCTGTCGCTTCAGTCATGCTCGTCATTGCTGCCTCCGCTACGTGTGGCGCGTGTGCCGCCAGGGGCGCCGGGACAATGGTTCGATGAGGGAGCGGGGGGCGGGTTCCGGCGCGGGGCAGGGTTCTGGATCCAGATCAAAGGATGACGTCGCCTGCTCGCCAGGACAGGCCGGGCCGGACAGTGAATGGGCAGGCTTTGGTACACTCGTGCATTGCAATCTGCCATCACAACCGAACGGGAAGGACAAGATGAAACAACTGTACATCGACGGACGCTGGATCGACGGCGCGGGCACGTCCACCTCGCGCAGTCCCTCGGACCGCAGCGACGTGATCGACGAATACGCGACAGCCGGCGCCGGGGAGGCGGCGCAGGCGATCGGCGCGGCGCACGCCGCGGCCCCATCCTGGGGTCTTTCTGGTGTGCAGCAGCGAGCCGACATCCTGGATGCCATCGGTACCGAGTTGCTTGCGCGTAAAGCCGAGCTGGGAACCCTGCTGGCGCGCGAGGAGGGCAAGACCTTGCCGGAGGCGACCGCCGAAGTCGGCCGCGCCGGCGCCATCTTCAAGTTCTATGCCCAGGAGGCGCTGCGCGTGCGCGGCGACAAGCTGGCGTCGGTGCGCCCGGGCGTGGAGGTCGAGGTGACGCGCGAACCTGTCGGCGTGGTCGGCATTATCGCTCCGTGGAACTTCCCGATCGCGATTCCGGCATGGAAGATCGCACCGGCACTGGCCTATGGCAATACGGTCGTGTTCAAGCCGGCCGAGCTGGTGCCCGGCAGCGCTTGGGCGCTGGCCGAGATCATCAGCCGCTCGGGCCTGCCGGCCGGGGTGTTCAACCTCGTCACCGGTCCCGGCCGCGTGGTGGGCGAAGCCATGCTGACCGACGCGCGCGTCAACGCGCTCAGCTTCACGGGTTCGACCTCGACCGGGGAGCGGGTACTGGCGGCCTGCGCCCGGCGCCGTGCGCGGGTGCAGCTCGAAATGGGCGGCAAGAACCCGCTGGTGGTGCTGGCCGACGCCGACCTCGACGTCGCCGTGAACGCGGCGATCCAGGGTTCCTACTTCTCCACCGGCCAGCGCTGCACCGCGTCCTCGCGCCTGATCGTGCAGGAGCAGGTGTACGGTCGCTTCGTCGAGGCGATGGGGGCGCGCATGGCCGCGCTCAAGGTGGGCCACGCCCTGCATGCCGGGATCGACATCGGTCCGGTCGTCGATAGCGGCCAGCTGGAGCAGGATATGTCCTATATCGAGATCGCGAAGTCCGAGGGGGCGCGCCTGGTGTGCGGTGGCGAGCGCCTGCAGCGCGAGACCGAGGGCTATTTCCTCAGTCCGGCCCTGTTCGCGGATTGCGACCCGGGGATGCGCCACGCGCGCGAGGAAATCTTCGGGCCGGTGGCCTCGGTGATCCCGGCCCGCGACTACGAGCACGCGCTCGCGCTGGCCAACGACACCGAGTTCGGCCTGACCGCGGGCATCTGCACGAGCTCGCTCAAGCACGCGACGCACTTCAAGCGCAATGCGAAGGCGGGGATGGTGATGGTCAACGTGCCGACCGCCGGCGTCGACTACCACGTGCCGTTCGGCGGCACCAAGGCGTCCAGCTTCGGCCCGCGCGAGCAGGGCAGCAACGCGGTCGAGTTCTTCACGACGGTCAAGACGAGCTACACGTCGGCCTGATCGGCCAGCTTTGCATGCGGTGGGCACAAGTGCCCACCCTACGCGCCAGGGTGCCTTTTATAGCAGCGTAAGTATTCCAGACAGCAGTGCGCCTGCGCGGGAACGACCAGGCGGGCGCTCTGCCGACGGCTCAGGGCTTGCGCGAGAAGCCCGTGTCGTCGTCCATTTTCTCCGAGCCGGACAGCTTGTTCGCAGCCGGGCTGCGCGGCAGGCCACCCGTCGCGTCGTTCGACTTGTGCACCTGGTCGGGGGCGTTCTGCATGCTCTGTCCCGGGCGCCAGTGCGGATTCTCGTGCGCCGGCCCGCTGTTGCCCGGCGCGCGCGGCAGCCCCCCAGCCGAATAATTCGATTTGTGCACGCCTTGTTCCCGCCCTTGGGCGCCGGTCTGCGAACCCTCCCGGTCCATGCTTTCCTGCACGTTGCCGGCGTCCGCACGCTGGGCCGAGGGCGCTTTCGACCCGGGGCCGCCCGGCTGCGCCACGCCGAGTTGCGATTCGTCCTCGACCACCCCACGGCGCACCTCCAGCGAGCGGCCGTCGGGGGCGTTCACCGGCGGGTCCAGCGGTCCCGACGATTGTTGTGCCGATGTGGTGCGCGGCCCGCCCTGGTACGAACCCGGCGCCGCGCCATGATGGCTGCCCAGCGATCCGCCCTGGAGTTCCGGCTGCGCCGGGTCCTGTGGGTTCATGCGTTCGGTCGCCTGGGTGTGGCCGGCGCGATTGGCCGGGTGGTGTTGGAGCGAGGTCCCGCTGCCCGCCGGCCGGTGGCCGACCGGCTGTTCGAGTTCGCCCCATGCCTCGGAGCGATGCTCCATCGCCTGCTGGTGGCTGTCCGTGATGCCCTGCACCGGGCCGCTGCCGCCGGTTTGCTGGGTCTGCATCGACCCGCCCTCCAGGTCCTCGGTGTGCTCGGTGCGGCCGAAGCCGCCCCCGGGATGCCCGCCCGGCCCCATGCCGCTCTGGATGGTGCCGACGCCCTTGTCCTGCTGACCCTGCTGGCGCGAGGCGCCCTGCGGGTAGGTGTGGTCCATCGGGCCGGTGGTGGTGTTGCCCCTGGCGCCCGGCGTCCATTTCTCGTTGCCGCCGTTGTTGGTCTGGTTGTTCGCTTCGCTACGCTTGTTCGCGTCCATGTCGATTCCTTTCGAAAGAGACAGGGCGGGGCCGGCTGGCGCCGCCTCACATCCATGATCATGCTCGCCCCTTGCCACCACCAGTATAGGAAGACGTAGGGGGTATGTGTAGGACTGGAACTGAAGGGCTTGTTGACGACCGGAAGTATTTTTCAGGGTGGCATTTTCTGTCGCCTAAAGTCCTACAAGGTCATCTGAAAGCGTCCTATAGCCTCATCCATCCCGGGTGCCTAAGATGATTTCCGACCAAGCGCTCATCGGATTCGAGGGCATCTGGTCGCAGCCTGCCGCAGGACGCGGCGGTTTTGAAAAGCGAACAGGGAGAAGACCATCATGGCCTCAAACAACCAGGGTAACAAGCAGGGCGGTAACCAGAGCAACAGCCAGAGCAGCGGCGGCGGCACGCGCAACCGTGGCTTCGCATCGATGGATCCGGCGCGCCAGCGCGAGATCGCCAGCCAGGGCGGCAAGGCCGCACACGCCAAGGGAACCGCACACGAATTCACTTCGGAAGAGGCACGCCGTGCCGGCAGCATGAGCCACGGTAACCGCCAGTCCGCCGAATCGCGTTCGGGCGGCGCTTCGCGTACCAGCACCAAGGGCAACCGCCAGGGCGGCCGCAACTCCGAAGAGTAAGCGGCGGCGGGGCGCGGCAATGCGGCGCCCCGGTTCCGGCAAGGTCGAACGGGGAGCCACGAGGCTCCCCGTTTTCTTTCCTTTTCCACACAAATCGCCGATGGGATGCGGTAGAATCGCTGCGCCTTTCAACATTCTCCCGAGGAACATCGTCGTGAAACAAGCGGTCATCCGTCAAGTCAAGAGCCTGTCCATGTCCTGCGACCGGGTGGGCAACCTGCTGCTGGCAAAGTTTTCCTGTCATGGTGCCAACGACGTGTGCGTCCATGTTCCTGCCAGCATCGTGTTCTGGCTGCTCAAGCACCTGCCGGTCAACCGCGATCCCAAGCTGAAGGCGCCGCCGGCCCCGCCGGAGATCAGCCAGCGCGACTGGGAAAACCCGACCATCCCGCGCGCGCTGTACGTGAACTGCAAGGAGATGCCAGGCGCGATCCGCATGATCTTCGCGCTCGATCGCGGCCCCGACCTGACCCTCGTGCTCGACCGCAGCAATGTCGAGCTGCTGCGCCAGGTCATGCATCTGTACAAGAACGATCTGATCGACCTCGACGCGCAGTAAGACAGCGTCCCTGCCGGCTGGGGAGGCATGGGCAAATCCGGTATCATGTTCAACTTTCCGAACGGCCAATAGAGGATCAGCCATGCCTATCAAAATCAGCCAGCATTTCGACTCCGGCGCCATCGAGGTGGTGCAAGCGGAGAGTCCGAAGCAGATCGACCTGAACCTGCGCAGCGACAACAGCGCGGACATCCACCAGTGGTTCCACTTCCGCCTGCAGGGCGCGCGTGGACAGGCATGCACGATCCGCTTCCTCAATGCTGGCAAGGCGACCTATCCGAAGGGCTTCGAGGACTACCAGGTCTGCGCGAGCTACGACACGGAGAACTGGTTCCGCGTGCCGACCAGCTTCGACGGCCAGGTGATGACCGTCAACCACACCCCCGAGCTCGACAGCGTCTATTACGCCTACTTCGAACCCTACACCTGGGAGCGCCACCTGCGCCTGCTGGGCGAAGTGGCCGAGAACCCGATCGCCCGCGTGCTCGACATCGGCTCGACCGTTGACGGCCGCGACATGAACCTGGTCGTCATCGGCAACCCGTCGGCCGAGAAGAAGATCTGGGTGATCGCGCGCCAGCACCCCGGTGAGACCATGGCCGAGTGGTTCGTCGAGGGCATGATGGACTCGCTGCTGGACAACGCCAACCCGGTCGCGCGCAAGCTCCTGCAGCGCGCCGTGTTCTACATCGTCCCGAACATGAATCCCGACGGGGCCGTGCGTGGCAACCTGCGCACCAATGCCGCCGGCGCCAACCTGAACCGCGAATGGATGAATCCGAGCCTCGAGCGCAGCCCGGAGGTCCTGTGCGTGAAGCAGAAGATCCACGAGACCGGCGTCGACATGTTCTTCGACATCCACGGCGACGAGGTCCTGCCGTACAACTTTGTCGCGGGCAACGAGATGCTGCAGGACTTCACGCCCGAGCGCGAAGCGCGCCAGAGGGCCTTCGTCGAGCAGTACATGGCGGCCAGCCCGGACTTCCAGAACGTGTACGGCTACGAGGCCAGCAAGTACAACGAGGAACTGCTCACGCTCGCTTCGAAGTACGTCGGCCACACCTTCAAGTGCCTGTCCCTGACGCTCGAGATGCCGTTCAAGGACAACGCCGACCTGCCCGACGCGCACACCGGCTGGAACGGCGCGCGCAGCGCGGCGCTCGGCGCGGCGATCCTGCAGCCTATCCTGTCCTCGCTCGACTGAGATGGGCGTCGAGATCGAGCGCAAGTTCCTGCTGGCGGGGGATGACTGGCGCTCGCTCGGCGAGCCCGTCCTGCTGCGCCAGGGCTACCTGTCCTCCGATCCGCAGCGCACGGTGCGGGTGCGGATCGAGGGCGGGCAGGGCACCCTCACCATCAAGGGCAAGAGCGTGGGCGCCACGCGCGGGGAATGGGAGTACCCGATTCCCGCGGACGAGGCGGCCGAACTGCTCGACACCTTGTGCCAGCGTCCCCTGATCGAAAAATACCGGCGCCGCATCGCGCAGGGCGCGCTGGTCTGGGAGGTCGACGAGTTCCTGGGCGAGAACGCCGGCCTGGCGGTGGCCGAGATCGAAGTTCCCGCCGAAGACACGGCCTTCGACAAACCGGACTGGATCGGCGCCGAGGTCACCGGCGACCCGCGCTACTACAATTCGAGCCTGATCCGTTCGCCTTACTCCACATGGAAACACCAGGAATGACAAGTATCTCCCGTCGCGGCGCCATCGGCGCCTGCGTGGCCCTGCTGATCGCAGGCTTTGCCGGCGCCGCCGCCGGGCAGCAGTATTTCCCCCCGAAGGGCGAGTGGGTGCGCAAGGCGCCCGGGGAACTGGGCATGGACCCGGCCAAGCTGGCCGCCGCCGTGGCCTATGCGCAGGGCCACGAGACGAAGCGCGCGCTCGACTTCTCGGACCAGGAGAGCACCTTCGGCAAGCGCCTCGGTTCGATGCCGACGCGCCGCGCCCACACCAACGGCATCGTGATCTACAAGGGGTATGTGGTGGCCGAGTTCGGCGACACGCACTTCGTCGATCCCACCTATTCGGTCGCGAAGAGCGTCCTGGCGACGGTCGCCGGCGTGGCGGCGCGCGACGGACGCATCGGCGACCTGGACGAACCGGTCGGCAAGCGCGTGGCCGATGGCGGCTACACCGGCCATAACGCGGGCGTCACCTGGAAACAGCACCTGCAGCAGGAATCGGAGTGGCAGGGCGCGATGTGGGGCAAGCACAGCGATTTCATCGGCCAGGATGAGTTCGGGGCCGGCGAGCGCCAGCCGCGCGCCGTGCAGGCGCCGGGCATGCACTACGAGTACAACGACGTGCGGATCAACCGCTTCGCGCTGTCGCTGCTGCGCGTGTTGGAGCGGCCGGTGCCGCAGGTGCTGGAAGAGGAGGTGATGGACCCCATCGGCGCCTCCGACGCCTGGAAGTGGGTTCCCTATCACAACAGCTACGTCGAGCTGAACGGCAAGCAAGTGCCGTCGGTGAGCGGCGGCACGCGCTGGGGCGGCGGCCTGTGGATCCATTCGTGGGACATGGCGCGCCTGGGCTACCTGTGGCTGCGCGGCGGGGTCTGGGACGGCAAGCGGATCGTGCCGCAGGACTACGTGAAGGCGGCGCTGACGCCGAGCCGGCACGGGCCCGACTATGGTTACCTGTGGTGGCTCAACACCAAGGGCAAGAACCTGCCGGGATTGCCGGCGAACGCCTACGCGGCGCTGGGCGCGGGTAGCAACACGATCGTCGTGTCGCCCGACCACGACCTGGTGGTCGTGTGGCGCTGGCATTCGGGGAACCCGGCCGAGTTCGCAAAGCGGGTGATCGAGGCGATGTAGGGTGGGCGGGGCCGCCCACCCTACCAGCCCACCTTACGTTTCAATGGAAATGCTCGGTACCCGCCGGGGTATCCTCGGGCATCTCGGCGTGCACCAGTTCGCCCGTCGGATCGGCGAACAGCGGCGAGCCGCAATCGTCGCAATACTCCACCACATAACGCTCGTTGATGCGCTTGACATGCGCCACGCCCGCCTCGTTCAGGTGGGCGACGATCTCGTTGACCGGCGTGAGCGGGACCGGATCGCCGGTCAGCGGACCTTCCATCGGCGTGCCCATCTCGTCCTCCTGCCCGTACAGCGGCCAGACGATGCCGTACACCACCTCGTTGCTCTGGCGCAGGGTGAAGCCGACCCGGTACTCGTCGATCTGGGTGTCGGCCGTTTCCTCGCCGAAGCCGGCGATCACGGCGCGCAGGTCCGACGCTTCCACGTCCAGCGTGTTGGTCAGGTAGTGCACCGCCGCCCGGATCGAGATCGGCCGGATCAGCTTGTCCGCCTCGCGGCAGGCCACGTAGTAGGCTTCCGGCAGCAGCAGTTCGATGCCGCAGCCGGGCAGCAGGCGCGCCACGTTCGGCGTCGCCTGCGCGCGCCACTGCTCCAGCGCGTTGTTGCGCTCGACGGCGAAGTTCAGGTGGTGTTGCGGTTCCTGCCAGCGGAACATCGGCGCGCCCTGCGGCACGACGATCGCCACCAGCAGGTAGCGCGTGTCGGCCAGGAAGGGCGCGGTCTCGGGCACGCGCGTGGACGGCTTGATCGAGCTGCCCTTGTGGGCGGCCTGGGCCAGCTTGTGCGTCATGGCATAGGTCTCGGCGTGGGTGCGCGGCAACTGGTCGATCGAATACAGCGTCGGCGCCATCGCCATGCGCGCCCCCTCGGCCAGCAGATGGCCCGAGAAGTGCGCCGACAGGGTGTTGAGCAGGTCCGCTGGGATGTTGCCGGAGGCAATCGAGAAGCGGGTCCAGGCCAGGATCGGCGCGGCCACCAGCAGTGCCTGCCAGGTCACCTCGCCGTCTTCGGTCTGCTCCACCATCGTCGAGGACTCGCTGACCGCCTCGACACCATCCATCAGCACGTCGTAGCCGGCAGGGTCGTCCTTGAACAGGGCGTTGAGCGCGACGTCGATGCTTTCCTGGTGGTTCGTCTTGAGCAGTTTCTGCAACTGCAGGTCGAGCTGGCGCTCCCAGGTGCGTTCCTCGACCCGGCTTGCGGACTGGACGACGGCTTGGGAAATGCTGGCGAGACGCTGGCTTTCTGCGGAAAGCTTGTTGGATGAATCTTTGGAGGGACGACGCATGGCGCTAGTAGAGTCTCTTTGTAAGTAGTGAGGATCGAAAGGTCCAGGAGGTCATGATAAACCCTTATCCCCGGTATTGTAGTTGATTCGGCCACATGCCATGAACACATGCCGCATTGCCGCCCGGATCGAGGCCGGAATGCCGGGCGAAACGCGCTGGAACGAAAAAAGGGCCGGCCCCCAGCGGGAGCCGGCCCTTGTCGCGTCGAACGCCGCCCGCGTCGCCGCGGGCTTGCCGCTTACGCCGCCAGCAGTTGGCGCAGCACGAACGGCAGGATGCCGCCATGCTTGTAGTAGTCGACTTCGATCGGGGTGTCGATGCGCAGCAGGACCTTCACTTCCTGCGATTCGCCGTTTTCGCGGTGGATCACCAGGGTCGCCTGTTGTTGTGGCTTGATTTCGCCTTCCAGGCCCTTCAGGTCGTAGGTTTCCTTGCCGGTGATGCCCAGGGACTCGACGCTGTCGTTGCCGATGAACTGCAGCGGCAGCACGCCCATGCCCACCAGGTTGGAGCGGTGGATGCGCTCGAACGAACGGCAGATCACGGCCTTCACGCCCAGCAGCTGGGTGCCCTTGGCCGCCCAGTCGCGCGAGGAGCCGGTGCCGTACTCTTCGCCGCCGAAGATCATGGTCGGGGTGCCTTCCGCCACGTACTTCATCGCCGCGTCGTAGATCGACATCTGTTCGCCGCTCGGCTGGTGGATGGTGATGCCACCCTCGACCGCGGAGCCGTCCGCCTTCGGCGGGATCATGCGGTTCTTGATGCGCACGTTGGCGAAGGTGCCGCGCATCATGATCTCGTGGTTGCCGCGGCGCGAGCCGTAGGAGTTGAAGTCGGCCTTGAGCACGCCGTGGTCCTTGAGCCACTTGCCCGCCGGACCGTCTTCCTTGATCGAACCGGCCGGGGAGATGTGGTCGGTGGTGATCGAGTCGCCGAACACGCCCAGCGCGCGCGCGCCGGTGATGCCGGTGGCCGCTTCCTTCGGGGTCATCTCGAAATCGGCGAAGAACGGCGGCTCGGCGATGTAGGTCGACTCCGGCCAGTTGTACACCTGGCCCTCGGTCGAGGACACGCGCTGCCACAGTTCGCCCGGGTTGCCCTTCACGTCGGCGTAGTTCTTCTTGTACACCTCGGAGTTCATCGCCAGGCGCATCAGTTCGCCCACTTCCTGCGACGACGGCCAGATGTCGCCCAGGTAGACGTCCACGCCGTTGGTGTCCTTGCCCACCGGCTCGCTCATCAGGTCCTTGGTCATGTTGCCGGCGATCGCGTAGGCGACGACCAGCGGCGGCGAGGCCAGGAAGTTCGAACGGATGTTCGGGTGGATGCGCGCCTCGAAGTTGCGGTTGCCCGACAGCACGGCGGCGGCGACGATGTCGTTCTGGACGATCGCGGCGTTCAGTTCCGGGGTCAGGTCGCCGGCGTTACCGATGCAGGTGGTGCAGCCGTAGGCGGTCACGCCGAAGCCCAGCTTTTCCAGGTAGGGCAGCAGGCCGGCGGCGGTCAGGTACTCGGTGACCACGCGCGATCCCGGCGCCAGCGAGGACTTGATGTGCGGGGCGACGGTCAGGCCGCGCTCGACCGCCTTCTTGGCCAGCAGGCCGGCGGCCAGCAGCACGCTCGGGTTCGAGGTGTTGGTGCACGAGGTGATCGCCGCGATCAGCACGTCGCCGTTCTTGACGCGCAGGCCGCCGCTGGTCTCGTAGACCTTGCTCAGGTCGTCCGGGTTCTTGTTGAAGCCGTTGGCCGTGGTCGGCTTGCTGAACAGCTCGGTGAAGGTGTTCTTCACGTGGCCCAGTTCGATACGGTCCTGCGGGCGCTTCGGGCCGGCCAGCGACGGGGTCACGGTCGACAGGTCCAGTTGCAGCACGCGGGTGTAGTCGATCTCGCCTTCCTGCGGGATGCCGAACATGCCCTGGGCGCGGTAGTAGTTCTCGAAAGCGGCCAGCTCTTCCTCGGTGCGGCCGGTGCCGCGGAAGTAGTCGACGGTCGCTTCGTCGACCGGGAAGAAGCCCATGGTCGCGCCGTATTCCGGCGCCATGTTGGCGATGGTCGCACGGTCGGTGGTCGACAGCGAACGGGTGCCTTCGCCGAAGAATTCGACGAACTTGCCCACGACCTTTTCCTTGCGCAGCATTTCGGTGACGGTCAGCACCAGGTCGGTCGCGGTGCAGCCTTCGCGCAGCTTGCCTTTGAGGTTGACGCCGATCACGTCCGGGGTCAGGAAGTACACCGGCTGGCCCAGCATGCCGGCTTCCGCCTCGATGCCGCCCACGCCCCAGCCGACCACGCCAACGCCGTTGATCATGGTGGTGTGCGAGTCGGTGCCGACCAGGGTGTCCGGGTAGAACACGTCGCCCTGGCGCATCACGCCGCGAGCCAGGTATTCCAGGTTGACCTGGTGCACGATGCCGAAGCCCGGCGGCACGACGCCGAAGGTGTCGAACGCCTGCATGCCCCACTTCATGAACTGGTAGCGCTCGTTGTTGCGCTGGAATTCCAGCTTCATGTTCAGGTCCAGCGCGCCCGGCTCGCGGAAGTGGTCGATGGTGACCGAGTGGTCCACCACCAGGTCGACCGGCACCAGCGGCTCGATCTTCTTGGCGTCGGTGCCCATCTTGGCCGCGACGCTGCGCATCGCCGCCAGGTCGGCCAGCAGCGGCACGCCGGTGAAGTCCTGCAGCACGACACGGGCGACCACGAATGGAATCTCGTCGGTGCGCTCTGCGGTCGCGCCCCAGTTGGCCAGCTGCTTGACGTGCTCTTCGGTGACCTTCTTGCCGTCGCAGTTGCGCAGCACGGACTCGAGAACGATACGGATCGACACCGGCAGGCGCGACAGGTTCACGCCCAGGGATTCGGCAAGCGCCGGCAGCGAGTGGAACTGGCCGGTCTGGCCGCCCGCCAGCGGGAATTCCTTGAGGGTGTTAAAAGTGTTGCGAGACATAATCTCTCCTTCAGTGGGGATATTTTTTTTGCTTCAAACGGTGCAACTGGGCGATGCGTCGGCTTCCCGCCGCATCAGCTTTTCTTCTCTCCCGCCACGGCGGCCACGACGGCGGCGGCCTGCTCGGCGTTCTTGCATTCATTGGCCAACTGCCGGTTCTGCTTGGAGTCGAGCAGGATGCCCTTGGTCGGAATGCCGATCCACACCAGACCATAGTGCGGATTCTCGAAACGCAGCGCGCCGGTGGTGGTGCCGATGCGCTTGAGACGGTGCAGGCGCTGCTTCCAGCGCAGGGCGATGTGCGCCTCGTCCTCGTCGTTGGTGTAGATCGTGATCTTGTTGCCCATTTCGCAAGCGTATTCGGTCACCACCGAGCCGGTGATATCCGGTTCGGCGATGTCGAGAGGATCCTGCATCGCCACGCCGGCAGTCGCGGCGCCGGCGGCCGCCACGGCGGTGGCCGCCGCGGCGGCCTTCCTTGCCTTGGAAGACTTGGACTTCTGGGACTTGGCCTTGGAGGACTTGGCCTTGGAGGACTTGGCCGGCTGGGCGCTGGCGGAGCCCGGTTCATCGGCGGCGAGGACGGGCGCGCACAAGCCGGCGGCCGCGAGCGCAAAGCTGCACGCGGCGAGGAGTTTTTTCAGTTGGGTGGCCATCAGAGGGATTCCGTTTGGTTGACGATTGCCGCCGCCGCGTCGGGCAGCGCAAGGCCGGCCAGCTTCGCGCGCTGCAAAACGGTCCAATAATATCGGTAGCTCGCACGGTCGTGCAAGCGCCCATTCTGGCTGATCGGCCCCCAGTTGGCGGCGATCGCTTCCTGCAGGATGTTGGTGGCCTCGTTGACCTCGGACAGGCGGGGGGTGAAGGCCTTGACGATCGGCTTGATCTGGTCCGGGTGGATGCTCCACATGCGGGTGAAGCCGAACTCGGCGGCAGCGCGCTGGGCGTCGTTGGCCACCACGGCGCTGTCGCGGATCTCGGTGGTCACGTTGTGCGAGGCCACCTTGCCGTGGGCGTGGCAGGCCGCGACCATCTCCAGCTTGGCGCGCACCACCAGCGGGTGGGCGAACTGGCCCGGCGTGCGCATCGCGTTGGCCGGGATCGCGCCGTAGTGCGCGGAGACGAAATCCATGATGCCGAAGGACAGGCATTCGACCTGGGGCAGGGCGGCGATCTCCCATGCCTCGCGCAGCGCGCCGTGGGTCTCGACCAGCACGTGAACCGGCAGGCCGGAGCGGCCCGCCGCCTCGGCGTGGCGGTTGATGAGGCCGATCGCCTGGCGCACCTCGTCCACTCCGTCCGGCTTGGGCAGGACCACATAGGCCAGGCGCGCGGCGGCCGCGCCGACGATGGTCGCGACGTCCTGCTCGAAGTGGGGGCTGGACAGGTCGTGCAGGCGCACGCCGATCCGGTTGAAACGGTTGCCTTCGTCATTCAGGAGCGACGCGACCAGTTGCGCGTGCTCCAATTCCGCGCCGGCGGCCGCGCCGTCCTCGCAGTCGAAGGTGATGTCGAACACCGGCCCAAGCTCTTGTTGCAGGGCCATCGATTTGCGCATGAGCTTCTCCGAGCCGGCGTAGTGGTCGCAGGCGGGAAGCATGAGCGGCTGGCATTTGCCCTGGAATAAAACCTCGGAAGGATGCATGTCGGTTCAGTCGTGCAAAAGCGCCCGGCCCGCGTTGGCGGCCGGGCGCGTGCGGCGCGCGGGCGGTTGCCCGTGCGCCAAAGTGTTGTATTAACCCAGCAGGTGAGCGACGCCGGCGCGCTCTTCCTCGAGTTCCTTGAGCGTCAGGTTGATGCGCTCCTGCGAGAACTCGTCGATCTCCAGGCCCTGGACGATCTTGTACTCGCCGTTTTCGGTGGTGACCGGGAAGCCGAACATCACGCCTTCCGGAATGCCGTACGAGCCGTCCGACGGAATACCCATCGTGGTCCACTTGCCGTTGGTGCCCAGCACCCAGTCACGCACGTGGTCGATGGCCGCGTTCGCCGCCGATGCGGCCGACGAGGCGCCGCGCGCGTCGATGATGGCCGCGCCGCGCTTGCCGACGGTCGGCAGGAAGGTTTCGCGGTTCCACTGCTCGTCGTTGATCATGTCCTTGACCGACTGGCCGTCGATGGTCGCGAAGCGGTAGTCCGCGTACATGGTCGGCGAGTGGTTGCCCCACACGGCCATCTTCTCGATCGCGCCGACCGGCTTGCCGGTCTTGGAGGCGACCTGGCTCAGGGCGCGGTTGTGGTCCAGGCGCAGCATGGCGGTGAAGTTCTTGGCCGGCAGGTTCGGGGCCGACTTCATCGCGATGTAGGCGTTGGTGTTGGCAGGGTTGCCCACCACCAGCACCTTGACGTCGCGCGAGGCGACCGCGTCCAGGGCCTTGCCCTGCACCGTGAAGATCTGGGCGTTGGCTTCGAGCAGGTCCTTGCGCTCCATGCCCGGGCCGCGCGGACGCGCGCCGACCAGCAGGGCCACGTCGGCATCCTTGAAGGCGGTCATCGGGTCGGCGTGGGCGGTCATGCCGGCCAGCAGCGGGAATGCGCAGTCGTCGATTTCCATCATGACGCCCTTGAGCGCTTTCTGTGCTTTTTCGTTATCGATTTCGAGCAGCTGCAGGATGACCGGTTGGTCCTTGCCCAGCATGTCGCCGTTGGCGATGCGGAACAGCAGGGAATAGCCGATCTGGCCGGCCGCGCCGGTGACGGCAACGCGCATTGGGGTTTTAGCCATGATGAATCTCCAAGAGTGGGAATGAAAACGGTCGAAGCCGAGGATACGCCTGTTTGGGTAAACTGCAATGATACCAAAACGGTCATCCCGTATAGGGCGTCGCGCGCGTCAGCGGAGCCGGCGCGCGGACGCCCGGTCGACCGCGAGTGTATTCCTCGTCTATTCCATCTGTCAATTCATATCATATGTCTTATATAAGACACATGTGTATGGCGGTCTTGCACTGGACGGCACCATGCTTTTGTGGTGAAATCGCGGTCTATGAACCCAGTCCCGTCCAACCCGACCAGCGATGGTACAGGCGCCAATTCCTCGCCTTCCTTCCGTCCGCTGTACCAGCAGATCAAGGCGCTGATCACCCAGAGCCTGCAGTCGGGCGAGTGGAAGCCGGGCGAGCTGATGCCCAGCGAAGTCGAGCTGGCGGCCCGCTTCAAGGTCAGCCAGGGGACCGTACGCAAGGCGATCGACGAACTGGCCGCCGAGAACCTGGTGGTGCGCCGCCAGGGCAAGGGTACCTTCGTCGCCACCCACCACGAAGAGCGCGCCCACTTCCGCTTCCTGCGACTGATGCCCGACGAGGGCGTGCCGCACCATCCCGACAACCGCATCGTCGAAGTCAAGCGCCTGCGCGCCCCGGCCGAAGTCGCGCGCCTGCTCGAACTCAAGTCGGGCGACGCGGTCGTGTATATCAAGCGCGTCCAGTCGTTCGACGGCGCGCCCACCATCCTCGAGGAGTTGTGGCTGCCGGGCCAGTTGTTCAAGGGGCTGACCGCCGAGCGCCTGGTGGAGTACAAGGGGCCGATGTACGGCCTGTTCGAATCCGAGTTCGGCACGCGCATGATCCGCGCGACCGAGAAGATCCGCGCGCTGGCGGCGGACGCCGCCGCCGCGCAGTACCTGAATGTGGCGGAGGGCGCGCCGCTCCTGTGCGCCGAGCGGGTGTCGTTCACCTATGGCGACAAGCCGGTCGAGCTGCGGCGGGGGCTGTATTCGACAATCCAGCACCATTATTTGAGTGAGTTGTCGTAGGGTGGGCACTGGTGCCCACCATTCGCCGAGGTTCATGTTGACTCTTGTATCCACCATCGCCCCAGGTTCCCTGGCTGTAGTCGGTGGGCACAAGTGCCCACCCTACATGTGTTGTCAATCGGCAAATTTGCAGGGGTGGGAAAGGCTTTTTGGCAGTGCAGCAATCGCTTGTAGCGATTAGAATATGTTGGTTTTGGTAAAGCGCATGGATCAGTGCCCATCGATGCGCGGCAACACCGATCCTCTGGATCCAGATATTGGTGCAGCTTACAAAATCGACGAAAATGAAGGGTTCACTAAAAATCTGTCAGTCTTAAGGGAGGTGTTGTATGTCCGAAGCCGTGAGAGAAGCTTCAAAGAAAGAGCGGCCGGTTTTCCGCAATGTCGGCATTGGCGACATTACGGGCAAGTATCGCATGCCGCCATCGGCAATCGTTTCGATCCTGCACCGTGTCAGCGGCGCCGGCCTGTTCCTGTTCCTGCCTTTCCTGCTGTACCTGCTGCAGGAAAGCCTGCGTTCGGAGTACTCGTTCGCGCACTTCGCCGGCATCGTCGACAACCCGCTCGCCAAGATCATCCTGCTCGGCCTGTCCTGGGCCTATCTGCACCACTTCACCGCCGGCGTGCGCCACCTGTTCATGGACAACCACATGGCCCTGGACAAGGATGCCGCGCAAAAGACCGCCCGTTGGGTGCTGGTCATTAGCCTGGCGCTGACCCTGCTGGTCGGTCTCAAACTGTTCGGAGTGTTTTAATCATGGCAAGAAAGAATAGCAACATCGGCCCGCGCCGCCTCGTCGTCGGCGCGCACTACGGCGTCAAGGACTGGCTGGCGCAGCGCGTCACCGCGATCGTGATGGCGATCTTCACCGTCGTCCTGCTGGTCGCCTTCCTGACTGGCAACAACTTCTCCTACGAGGGCTGGGCCGGCCTGTTCGCGCAACAGTGGTTCAAGCTGTTCGCGCTGGTAACGCTGCTGGGCCTGTTCTACCACGCCTGGGTCGGCGTGCGTGACATCTGGATGGACTACGTCAAGTCGGCCGGCCTGCGTCTGTTCCTGATGCTGGCGACTATCTTCTGGCTGCTCGCTTGCGCCGCCTGGTCCGTGCAAATTCTCTGGAGTGTGTAATCGTGGCAGCAATCAAAACTGCAATCCCTACCCGCCGCTTTGACGCGGTCATCGTTGGCGCCGGCGGTTCCGGCATGCGTGCATCCCTGCAGCTGGCCGAAGCCGGCCTGAACGTGGCGGTGCTGTCGAAAGTGTTCCCGACCCGCTCGCACACCGTGGCGGCGCAGGGCGGCATCGGCGCCTCGCTGGGCAACATGAGCGAGGACGACTGGTACTGGCACATGTTCGACACCGTCAAGGGTGGCGACTACCTGGGCGACCAGGACGCGATCGAATTCATGTGCCGCGAAGCACCGAAGGTCGTGTACGAACTGGAACACTTCGGCATGCCTTTCGACCGCAACCCGGACGGCACCATCTACCAGCGTCCGTTCGGCGGCCACACCGCGAACTTCGGCGAGAAGCCGGTCCAGCGCGCCTGCGCGGCGGCCGACCGCACCGGCCACGCCCTGCTGCACACCCTGTACCAGCGCAACGTGCGCGCCCGCACCCACTTCTTCGTCGAGTGGATGGCGCTTGACCTGATCCGCGACGCCGAGGGCGACGTGGTCGGCGTCCTGGCCCTGGAAATGGAAACCGGCGACGTGATGATCCTGGAAGCGAAGACCACCATCTTCGCCACCGGCGGCGCAGGCCGCATCTTCGCCGCATCGACCAACGCCTTCATCAACACCGGCGACGGCATGGGCATGGCGGCGCGCGCCGGCATCCCGCTGCAGGACATGGAATTCTGGCAGTTCCACCCGACCGGCGTGTCCGGCGCGGGCGTGCTCATCACCGAGGGCGTGCGCGGCGAGGGCGGTATCCTGATCAACAGCAACGGCGAACGCTTCATGGAGCGCTACGCGCCGACCCTGAAGGACCTGGCGCCACGCGACTTCGTCTCGCGCTCGATGGACCAGGAGATCAAGGAAGGCCGCGGCTGCGGTCCGAACAAGGACCACGTGCTGCTGGACCTGCGCCACATCGGCGCCGACACCATCAAGAAGCGCCTGCCGTCGATTCTCGAGATCGGCCACAAGTTCGCCAACGTCGACGCGACCAAGGAACCGATTCCCGTCGTGCCGACCATCCACTACCAGATGGGCGGCATCCCGACCAACATCCACGGCCAGGTGGTCGCGCCCGACGGCAACGGCGGCGAGCGCATCGTCGGCGGCCTGTACGCGATCGGCGAATGCTCGTGCGTGTCGGTGCACGGCGCGAACCGCCTGGGCACCAACTCGCTGCTCGACCTCGTGGTGTTCGGCCGCGCGGCAGGCAACCACGTTGTCGCCCAGAACCTGAAGGAGCGCTCGAACAAGCCGCTGCCGAAGGACGCGGCCGACGCCGCGCTGGACCGCCTGAACCGCCTGGAGACCTCGACCGGTTCGGAGAAGGTGCAGGGCGTGGCGAACGACATCCGCGCGACCATGCAGAAGTACTGCGGCGTGTTCCGTACCGACGAACTGCTGCAGGCCGGCGTGAAGGAGATCCTGAAACTCGACGAGCGCTGCAAGCACGTCTCGTTCAAGGACAAGTCGAAGGTGTTCAACACCGCGCGCGTCGAAGCGCTGGAGCTGGACAACCTGATCGAGACCGCGAAGGCGACCATGATCTCGGCCGCGGCGCGCAAGGAGTCGCGCGGTGCCCACGCGCACAGCGACTTCCCGAACCGCGACGACGAGAACTGGATGAAGCACACGCTGTTCTACTCGGAAGGCAACCGCCTCGAGTACAAGGCGGTGCGCACCAAGCCGTTGACGGTCGACACCTTCAAGCCGAAAGCACGTACTTTCTAAGAACTTTTGTGGCCGGGGCGCTGTCCCGGCCGACCAGATAGGTAAAACATGGCACGCACAGTCCAACTGAAGATCTACCGCTACGATCCGGACAAGGATTCGAAGCCCTACATGCAAGACGTCACCGTCGAGCTGAAAGACACCGACAAGATGCTGCTGGACGTCCTGCAGCGCATCAAGTCGGACGTCGACGACTCGCTGGCGCTGCGCCGCTCCTGCCGCGAAGGCGTGTGCGGTTCGGACGCGATGAACATCAACGGCAAGAACGGCCTGGCCTGCACCACCAACCTGAACGAGCTGACCCAGCCGATCGTGCTGCGTCCGCTGCCGGGCCTGCCGGTCATCCGCGACCTGATCGTGGACATGACCAACTTCTTCAAGCAGTACCACTCGATCAAGCCGTTCCTGATCAACGACTCGATCAAGCCGGAAAAGGAGCGTCTGCAGACCCCGGCCGAGCGCGAAGAGCTCGACGGCCTGTACGAGTGCATCCTGTGCGCCTGCTGCTCGACCTCGTGCCCGTCGTTCTGGTGGAACCCGGACAAGTTCGTCGGTCCGGCCGGCCTGCTGCAGGCCTACCGTTTCATCGCCGACTCGCGCGACGAGGCGACCAACGAGCGCCTGGACAACCTGGAAGACCCGTACCGCCTGTTCCGTTGCCACTCGATCATGAATTGCACGGACGTGTGCCCGAAGGGCCTGAATCCGAACAAGGCGATCGGCAAGATCAAGGAACTGCTGGTCCGCCGCGCGATTTAAGGCGGATGCGGCGGTGGCCGCCAGGCGCGGCCCGGTCTGCGCGCGGGATGCCGCGTTACGGTGGGCACAAGTGCCCACCCTACGGCCCTACCGAGAATTGAGTGTTGTCGGGATGCGGCGGAACGGTGGGCACAAGTGCCCACCCTACGGCCTGCCCGGATATGTTCACGGTAGGGTGGGCACTCGTGCCCACCGCTGCAGCATCACGGCACAGGCGGCGGCACCGCCATAAATACAGTAAAAGTACCGTACTGCCGAATATCAGCAGCCGGGGTATAGTGTTGACCGAACAACGGACTCTAGTGTGAAGACGCATCAATCCGACCCTACGAATCGTGCGCGACTGCGCTGGCGCGCGCGCCGGGGGCTGCTCGAGAACGACCTGATCCTCACCCGCTTCCTCGACGCGCACGAGGAAGACCTGACGGACGAAGAGGTCGATGCGCTGACCCGCTTGCTGGACCTGGCGGACAACCCGCTGATGGACCTGCTGCTGGCCCGGGCCGAGCCCGAAGGCGAAGTCGACCTGCCGCATGTGCGCGCACTGCTCGCACGCTTGCGGCAAGCGTAAGCGAAATACCGTTTTCGTTTTATATTTTGTAGATCCACTCCCAAAGAAGGAAGTGCCATGAATATCTCTGATACCAAAGCCACCTTGTCGTTCTCCGACGGCAGCCCATCCGTCGACATGCCGATTTACAAAGGCACGATCGGCCCGGACGTCATCGACATCCGCAAGCTGTACGGCCAGACCGGCAAGTTCACCTACGATCCTGGCTTCATGTCGACCGCCTCGTGCAATTCGAGCATCACCTACATCGACGGTGACAAGGGCGAGCTGCTGTACCGCGGCTACCCGATCGAGCAGCTGGCGGTCAATTGCGACTTCCTGGAGACCTGCTACCTGCTGCTGAACGGCCAACTGCCGAACGCCGAGCAGAAGGCCGAGTTCGAGAACACCGTGACCCGTCACACGATGGTGCACGAGCAGATGAATTTCTTCTTCCGCGGTTTCCGTCGCGACGCGCACCCGATGTCGGTGCTGGTCGGCACCGTCGGCGCGCTGGCCTCGTTCTACCACGATTCGCTGGACATCAACGATCCGAAGCAGCGCGAGATCTCGGCGATCCGCCTGATCGCCAAGCTGCCGACCCTGGTCGCGATGGCGTACAAGTACTCGATCGGCCAGCCGTTCATGTACCCGCGCAACGACCTGTCGTACAGCGCGAACTTCATGCACATGATGTTCGCCAACCCGTGCGAAGAGTACAAGGTCAACGACGTGCTGGTGCGCGCGCTGGACCGCATCCTGATCCTGCACGCCGACCACGAGCAGAACGCTTCGACCTCGACCGTCCGTCTGGCCGGTTCGTCGGGCGCCAACCCGTTCGCCTGTATCGCAGCGGGCATCGCCTGCCTGTGGGGCCCGGCGCACGGCGGCGCGAACGAAGCCGCCCTGACCATGCTCAAGGAAATCGGCTCGGTCGAGAACATCCCTGCCTTCATCGAGAAGGTCAAGGACAAGAACTCGGGCGTGAAGCTGATGGGCTTCGGTCACCGCGTGTACAAGAACTTCGACCCGCGCGCCAAGCTGATGCGCGAGACCTGCCACGAAGTGCTGAACGAACTGGGCCTGCAGGACGACCCGCTGTTCAAGCTGGCGATGGAGCTGGAGCGCATCGCGCTGGAAGACGAATACTTCGTGTCGCGCAAGCTGTACCCGAACGTGGACTTCTACTCGGGCATCGTGCAGTCGGCACTGGGCATCCCGGTCTCGCTGTTCACCGGCATCTTCGCGATGGCACGCACCATCGGCTGGATCGCCCAGTGGAACGAGATGATCGCCGATCCGGAGCAGAAGATCGGCCGTCCGCGCCAGCTGTTCGTCGGCTCGCCGGTCCGCGACGTCCCGCCGATGGACAAGCGCTAAGCAAGACTTCGCAGTACCCGGTCGTCCCCGCGTAGGCGGGGACCCATAGCCAACGAGCGTTGTCGAGACGCGAGTTCAGCATGGGTCCCCGCTTTCGCGGGGACGACGCTTTTCAGGGTAGCGTATTCGAAACCTGTCGCGACTCCGACACCAGTCGCAGCCGGCCGTCCCCCGAGCCTTTCGCGGGGACGCCTCTTTTTGAACAGCGCCGTGTATGGGGCACGTGCAATCTTTCCACGTGTACAATAGGCGCCGATTTCAACCATCACAAGGATACGCATGAAACGATTCATCCTCGCCTGCTGCCTGTTCCTGGCCAGCCTCGGCACCGCCCACGCCAAGACCGACGCCGAATTGACCCGCCAGGTCAACGCCTTCCTGGACAGCTGGCACGACGACGCGGCCCACGCGCGCATGGCATACTTCGACAAGATCGCGGCCGATGGCGTGTACATCGGTACCGACAAGACCGAACTGTGGACCCGGGATGAGTTCAAGAAGTGGGCCAAGGACTACTTCAAGGGCAAGTCGGCCTGGACCTTCAAGGCCAAGCGCCGCAACGTGTACTCGACCCCGGACAAGTCGCTGATCTGGTTCGACGAGATCCTCGATACCGCCAACATGGGTCCGTCCATGGCCAGCGGCGTGATCCGCAAGACCGGCAAGGGCTTCGAGATCGTCCACTACCAGCTGTCGATGGCCGTGCCGAACGAAGTGAACGGCGAGGTCACCAAGCTGATCGCCGAGCACGAGAAGAAGGCCGGCGCCAAGTAAGCATCAAGGGCCGGGCCACAAGGCCTGGCCGCAATCGCAGGACCGAACCGCAGTGACAAGCCCCTACATCGGCCGTTTCGCCCCATCGCCCACCGGGCCGCTGCACGCCGGCTCGCTGGTCGCGGCCGTGGCCAGCTACCTGGACGCGCGTGCTCACCACGGCACCTGGCTGGTGCGCATCGAGGACATCGACGAGGGCCGTGCGGTGGCCGGCGCCGCCGACGATATCCTGTCGCTGCTCCACTCGCTGGGCATGGAACCGGACGGGGAGGTGGTGTGGCAAAGCCGCCGCAAGCACCTGTACCAGGCCGCCTTCGACCGGCTGGCGGGGCACGCCTACGGCTGTGGCTGCAATCGGCGCGAGATCGCCGATTCCCGGCTTGGCGTCGGCCCGGACGGGGCCGCGATCTATCCCGGCACCTGCCGCGAAGGCCTGGCGCCCGGAAGGACCGCCCGCAGCCTGCGCCTGCGCGTGCCGGAGCAGGGCGAGGACGAGATCGTGTTCACGGACCGCTACGCGGGCACCGTGCGCCAGCATCTGGCGACCGATTCGGGCGACTTCGTCCTGAAGCGCGCCGACGGCTACTGGGCCTACCAGTTGGCGGTGGTGGTCGATGACGCTGAACAGGGGGTGACCGACATCGTGCGCGGCGCCGACCTGCTCGACTCGACTCCGCGGCAAATCTACCTGCAACGCCTGCTCGGCTATCCGACGCCGCGCTACCTGCACGTGCCCGTCGTGCGCAACGCCGACGGGGAAAAGCTCTCCAAGCAGACCGGCGCACTGGCCGTGCTGCCCGGAGACGAGTCTGCGGCCGTGGGCGCGCTGCTGGACGCCGCGCGCTTTCTCGGCCTGCCCCTGGAGCGGCCGGACTCGCTCGACGCCTTCTGGCGCGCTGCGGTGCCGGCCTGGGCCAGGCTGCTGGCCGGGCGCGGCGCCTAGCGGCCCAACTGCGCGATGGAGCGACGGCGCGCGGCGAAGGCCAGACCGGCCAGGCCGAAGCCGAACATCGCGTAGGTCGACGGCTCCGGGATAGGCGCGGCGACCAGGAAGCCGCGGATCTCGCCGGCAGGGTACTGCTCGCTGTGGATGTTGAGGTATGCCGTGTGATTCCCAATGCCCTCGAGCAGCGCGTCACGCGCGCCTTCGGCCGTGCCGCCGTTCGCCGAAAGGAAGTCCGGGGAATACGTGGCGGTATCCATCAGGTCGAAGGCGAAGGTGTAGTCACCGGACGTCACCCCCGTGGGGAAACCCGTCAATGGCACCGCCACGCCGGCAGTTCCCGAGAATGAATCCGGGGTGCAGCAGTGGACGTGGGCGGCGACCGTCGGGCTGGTCAGCCCGCTGAAGGGAACGGAAACGTTCCACTCGTTGCCTTCGAGCGAAAACATGGCCACGCTCTGTCCCGGGGATGGGTTGGGCGTCGCTTCGAGGGCGCCGGTCGAGACCGCGGTGTGGTACTGCGTTTGGGCTTGCGCGACACCCGTGGCCGTCAAGGCAGACGCGGCCAGGGCCAGTGCGGAAAGTGTTTTATTCATGGCATACCTCCTGATTAGGAAAGAATCCAGCTGAAAAGCGCCCGGGTGGGCGCTGATCAAAAAGTTAGCACATGAGTCTCCCCGTAATCGCACGGTACGGGAGGGAAAACATTTCAAAATCAATCACTTGCGTGGAGGCACCTGGCGGGCTTACGGCTGACGCTCAGCCGGAACCGGGAGGCCTGGATGCCAGAGCGCGCTCGCGCGCCGCGAGCGCGGCCTCGTAGCGCGCCAGCGCGTCTTCGTAGAGCTCGAATATGCAAGGCGTGCAGCCGCTGCGGCAGCAGTCCTCCAGTTCGGGCTGGACGGGTTTCGGGGGCAGGTCGGGCAAGCTATCCATACCCTCAAGGATAGCCCAAGGCCGCGCACCCCGTCGTTACGCCCTCACTCCCGGTGGTAGCTACGCACCTGGAACACCATCTTGCCATTCTCGCGTTCGCACACGCCCGTCATGGTCTCGTCCTTGCCCAGTACCCAGGTCAGCGGGGTCCCGTCCGCCTTGTCGGCGCAGGCATTGTGGGCCCCGGCCGGAACTTCCGGCAACTCGGGCGGCGGCGGGGCTTCCGGCATCGGCGGCCGCGGGGGCAGGGCTGGCGGCGTTGGCATGGCAATGGCCACGCCGTGAGCCATGTGCGGCATGGCCGGCGGCGCGGGCGGCTCCGGCGGTGCCGGGGGCGGTGGCGGAGGCGATGGCAGCACGCACTTGCCCTTCGTTTGCTTGCATTCGATGTGGATGGTCCCCCGGTTGTCGCCGGCGGCGGCGCTGCCGCAGAGCAGGGCGATCAGGATCAGTGGTAGTGTCTTTTTCATGGTTTCCTCCGTTTGGTCCGCAGGCCCGTTCCGTCGCCGGGCCAGTGATTACATCTTGCAAGCAAAATGTGGAGGAAATGTGGAGCTACAGGTCCAAGCGATATCCCAGCCCATAGACCGAGTGGATCGGCTCCAGGCCGGGCGCCGCCGCCTCGATCTTGCGGCGCAAGTTCTTGACATGACTGTCCACCGCCCGGTCGGTCGCTTCCAGGTTGTCTGCGCGCGCCAGGTCCAGCAGCTGGGCGCGCGAGAACACCTGCCCGGGCCGCGCGGCCAGCGCCGACAGGATCGCGAATTCGGTCGGTGTCAGGTCCAGTTGCCTGCCGTGCACCGCGATGCGGCGCGCGACCCCGTCCACCAGCAAGGCCGGTTCGGCGACGCGCTGCCCGGTGCGCCGGAGGATGGCCTTGACGCGCGCGACGAGTTCACGCGGGCTGAAGGGCTTGCACAGGTAGTCGTCGGCACCGGATTCCAGCCCGAGCACGCGGTCGATCTCCTCGACGCGCGCCGTCACCATCACCACGGGAACGTCTGAAAAAGCGCGCAGGGCGCGGCACAGCGCCAGGCCGTCCATCCCCGGCAGCATCAGGTCGAGCACCACCAGCGCCGGCATGCGTTCGCGCAGCGCGGCCAGGGCCACGGCGCCGTCGGCATGCACCGTCGTCGTGTAGCCTGCCGCGCGCAGGTAGTCGGCCACCAGGTCGGCCAGTTCCGGTTCATCTTCGACGATGGCGATTTCGCAGCTCATGCTTTCACCAAGGGGATCGTGATGGTCACGCGCAGGCCGCCCAGGGGAGAGTGGGCAAACGCCAGCGACGCGCCCTGCGCCTCCAGCAGGCGGCGCGATAGCGCCAGGCCCAGGCCCGCTCCGCCGCGTGCTCGGCTGCGCGCGGCGTCGATCCGGTAGAAGCGCTCGGACAGGCGCGGTAGCGCCTCATCCGGCACACCGGGCGCGCTGTCGTCCAGGACGATGGCAAGCGCCTCGCCCTGCGCCTGCCCGTGTAGCGCCACCGCGCCGCCGGGACCGGTATAGCGCAGGCTGTTCTCCAGCAGGTTAGCCAGCACCTGGCGCATGCGGTCCGGGTCGGCCAGCACGATCGACCGTGCCGGCGCGGGCCCGATGTCCAGCCGCAGCGCGGCCGCGTTCAGGCGTTCGCCGAAAGCCCGCGCCTGCTCGGCCGCCAGCTTCCAGAGGTCGAGTGGTTCGCGGCGGTATGCCAGTTCCCCCACGTCGGCGCGCGCGAGCTCGTACAGCTCGTCGATCAGCTTGTTCAGTGCGAGCACCTGGCGCAGCATGGCGTCCACCGTCTCCGGGGTGGCCTGACGCACGCCATCCTGCACCGCTTCCAGCTGCGCGCGCAGCACCGCGAGCGGGGTGCGCAGTTCGTGCGAGGTGTCGGCCACCCATTGGCGCCGCGCGTCCTCCGCGTTGCCCAGCTTTTCGGCCAGGGCATTGAAGCTGCGCGCGAGTTCACCCAGTTCGTCGCTGCGCCCGGTTGGGAGACGCACCGCGAAGTGGCCGTCGGCCAGCGCGCGTGCGCCGCCAGCCAGACGTTGGATCGGCCGGCGGAAGTGCGCGGCGAGCAGTGTCGCGGCGAGCGCGCTGAGCACCACTCCCACGCCGACGATGAACCACAGGCTGGTGCCCAGCTGATCGAGGAAGGCGAAGGCCATCGCGTCGCTGGGGCGCGCGCCGGGCGTGACCGCGAGGTAGCCGAGCGTCTCGCCGTTTCGCAGGATCGGGCGCCGGGCGATGGGAGCCTGGCCGGTCGGCTTGCCGGCCAGGTAGGCGCCGTTCGCGTCGAGCAGCGTGACGCGCCGGTGCAGGGCGGTGGCGAGCGCGCCGGACGGCGGCTCGGCCGCGGGGATGCGGGG
>FWWL01002569.1_pt1 | contig 36990 bp, 34 predicted proteins | sample 2228331 | NCBI WGS metagenome assembly FWWL01 (sample SAMEA103939775, study PRJEB20133) | metagenome
ATCAATGGAGAAAAAAAATTTGAATACAGAAGAAAAATTTTCAAAAAAGACGTTGAAAAGGTTATTGTTTATGCTTCTTCTCCAATAAAATCAGTAATAGGGGAATTTCTAATAGAAGATATATTATCATTAAAACTAAATGATTTATGGGAATTAACAAAGGAAGAATCTGGTATTTCAAGGCAATATTTTTATGAATATTTTAAGGGTCTCGATAGCGGAATTGCAATTAAAATTAAAGAGTTTAGAAGATATGAAAATCCTTTTAATTTAAAAGATTTCAATATATGTTATCCACCACAATCATATGTTTATATTTAATTTATTTTGTTTTAAGTATGATACATAAAGAATAACTAATTTTGATGAATAAAAGAGAGGTTTAGATATGTCAGATAAAAACAACAACCTCATCCCGCCGCATGGTGGTTACCGAAAATTAATGTCTTATCAGATGGCAGAGATAGTTTACGATGCCACAGTAAAATTTTGTGAGCGCTTTATTGACAAGCGTTCAAGAACTTATGATCAGATGGTTCAGGCTGCCAGAAGTGGTAAACAGAATATTGCAGAGGGTAGTATGGCATCGGGTACATCAAAAAAGATAGAGCTTAAACTTATTGGTATAGCCAGAGCAAGCCTTGAAGAACTATTGCAGGATTATGAAGATTTCCTAAGGCAAAGAAATTTAAAACTATGGGATAAAAATGACCCCAGAGTTCTAGAGATAAGAAAGATTGGGAAAGAGAAAAATAGATCATATATGTCTTATATGACCTATATAGAAGATTCATCAGAAGAAGTAGCGGCTAACACAATTATTTGCATTATACATCAAACAAATTATCTCTTAGACCAGCAATTAAGAAGATTAGAAGATGACTTTCTGAAAGAAGGGGGTTTTACAGAGAGAATGTATAGATTTAGGAAAGATAACAGAAATGATAAAAAATAATTCTTGTACTTTCCTTATAATAAGCCTATGATTTTTAAAATATTTTTTGTTTCTTTACTTATTCTATTAACCATTATAAGATTTTGTTTTAAGAAAAAATATTACAAGTTATTTTCAAAAGATTATATAAAATATGAACCGATTCATATTGTTTTAGTTAGAATAGTTGCTGGATTTTTTTTGGGAATTTTAGTTTATTTTATGCTATTTGAAGAACAAAAAGTAAAGATTTTTGAATTCTACTTACCATATTATGTGAGATTTTCTGGAATTTTCATTTCATCAATTGGAATTTTATTACTCATATGGTCTCATATATCATTAAGAGAAAATTTCACCACCACAATAATTCTTAAAGAAAACCATAGATTTGTAAAAAATGGTCCTTATAAATACATCAGGCACCCAATGTATGTTTCATATATTATCTTTTTTATTGGACTTGTTTTGGTTTCTACAAATTGGTTGTTTGGAATTCTTTCTAATTCAATAATATTATCTCTAATGTATTTAAGATTACCTCTTGAAGAAAAAAAGCTTTTAGAAAGATTTAGAGAATATGAAAAATATCTAAACGAAGTTCCCGCATTTATTCCAAAGTTTAATAATAAAAAATAATCCTACTCCATAAGACATGTTCTATTTTCAAGAAGTTTTTTAGCCTTTTCCATTCCTTCTTCTTTTACTATAAAAGACTTGCAAATTTTGCCATCTACAAGTTCGACAATTCTTTCTGCATGAAGAGCGATTTCTCTATCATGTGTTACCATTATAAGTGTAGAGTTATACTCTCTTATCATATCAAGCATAATTTCAAGAACAATATTACCCGTTTCCTTATCAAGGTTTCCAGTCGGTTCATCAGCAAAGATTATTTTAGGATTTTTTACAAGTGCTCTTGCTATTGATGTTCTCTGTTGCTGCCCACCAGAAATTTGAGATGGATATTTATCTTTTATCTTCCATATATCAATTTCTTTCATTAAATTTTCCACTCTCTTTAAAATCTTACTATCTATACTTATGTTTTCTATCCAGAATGGCATTAAAATATTTTCATATACCGTAAATTCTGGAAGTAAATAATGAAATTGAAAAATAAAACCAAAATTTTTATTCCTGTATCCTGCACTATCATTTACATTGACTTTTGAAAAATCCTCCCCATCAACAATCAAACTTCCACTCGTCGGAGGTTCAAGAAGGCTTATTACATTCAGAAATGTAGTTTTACCAGAACCAGATGGACCAATCAATGCTGTAAAAACATTTTTCTCAAAGCTAAGATTTATTCCCTTAAGAACTACAGTTTTAACTTCTGTGCCAAACTCTTTGTATAAATCATTTACTTTTATTATCTCATCCATTTCTTATAACCTCTATAGGAGAAAGCCTTTTTGCATTATTTGCCGGGAAAACAGAAGCAATAATACTTGAAAGCATTGAGAGTAAAACTGGAGTTAGAATATTAGTAATGTTTATATCCAGAGAAAAACTTACTCCCTTTGCCCCATAAATAAATCCAAAAGCAAGAAAAACCCCTAAGAATACACCGAAAATAGCACCTATAAACCCAAGGGTAGCTCCCATAATCAAGAAAATGTTAAATGAACTTTTATTGTCAACACCTATAGCCTTTAAAATTCCAAGCTGTCTTGATTTTTGAACCGCCGAAATTCCAAGCACGCTTGCTATTCCTAAAGAAATACTTAAAACCACAAAAAACTGAATAATATATGACGAACTGCTCTGAGAACTTAATGCCGCAAGTAGTTCTTTATTCCTCTCCTGCCATGATTCTATCTTTATTCTTGAAAATTCTTCTTTCCATTCCTTTGCAATCTCACTTGCCTTAAAAACGTTAAAAATTTGAACTTCAATACCACTTATTCCGTTAACTTTTAAAAAACTCCTTGCTCTATCCATAGAGATTAAAACTATATTGTTTGCCGCTACAGAACCAAGATCGATTATAGCTGAAACACTAAGAACAATACTTTGACCGCTATCATTTTTGAGATAAAATGAATCTCCAATCTTTAACTTCAAATTATCAGCAAGATCCTTTCCAACAATAGAATTTTCTCCACTTAAGGAAGGTTGCCCATTTATAATATTTTTTTCAAATTTATAAAAGATTCTTGCTTCATCAAAAGTTACTCCTTTTATTACCAATCCATAAAGTACATCTCCTCTCTCTATAAACCCCTGACCGTTAACTACTGGCAGGACTACTTTAACCCTCTCATCAGATTTAAAAAAATCATAATATTTCTGCCAGCTTATTATTTCAGTTGCTTTCTTATATACTGGCTCCTTTGAAATAGTATTTTCTTCAAAAGTTTTTGGAATAATACTTTCTGGCTGGATTAAAATATGTGCCGTATTACCGACCGTCCTTTCAATAAGACTCTTCTGTAAGCCACCAATAAGGGAAGATAAAAAAAACTGAACACCAACGCCAATAGCGATGCCAACAATGATAAATAAAGTCTGCAATTTACCTTTTATCAAAAATCTTAAAGCTATTCTCCATTCAAAAGGCTTCAAATTTTCACCTCTTTTTTAAGTTTAATCCTTTTAGGGAGTTTATCCATCACTTCAACAAGTATATCACCATCATTTAAATCCGTTGTTATAAATTTATTTTCTCCAACCATTCTCAAATTAACATTCGTCGCAAAAATTTTCCCATTATTATAAATAAAAACCCGGTTGTTTTTTACAAACCTTTGCGGTATAACCACAACATTAGTAAAAGTCTCGGCAAAAATCTCTGCATATCCAGACATTCCGTATTTTATAAGCTCAGAGTTTTTATCCTGAATTTCTAAGCGAACTTCACAGGTTCCTTTTTCTTTATCTATCTGAGTACAAATATAACTAACTACGGCATTAAAAGAAATATCCGGAAAAGAATCAAATTTCACTTTAGACCTTATATTCGGCTTTAAAAATGAAAGCTCTCTTTGATCAATATTCATAACTAAAAGCCAGTTTGTCTTCTCTATAATTGTAGAAATAACCTTATTTGGAGAAACTCTTTCCTTCTCCTGAACATTTATTTTGAGAATTTTACCGCTAAAAGGAGAAATAATTCTCTTTTCAAGAAATCTTTCCTTTATCTTCTCAAAATCTATCTTCGCATTTTCAAGCTGTGTATTCAAATCAGAAAGAACACCACTACTCTCATAATTTTCAATAGTATTCTTTATCTGGTTATACTGAGAAAGTTTTATTTCATAATTGTTTTGTATCTTTTCAAGATCTGACTTAGAAATTCCCCCGGCCTCATATAGTTCTTTTGCTCTTGCTAAATCATTTTCTGCCTGTCTTAATGAAAAAATAGCCTCTTTTTCTCTTTCTTTAAGATTGGGCAACTCTACCCTTTTTATATTTCTTATCCTGTTTTGAAGAGAAACAATGTTATTTGAAGCAAGTATAAGTGATTTTCTATCATCTTTATCATCAAGCTGGATTATTAAATCTCCTTTCTTCAGATTTTCCCCTTCTTTTTTATAAATCTTTAAAACCTCTACTTCGTAGGAATATTTAATATCAAGTGGTTTTGGATAATCAACACTACAATTCGCAAGTATGGAGTATGTAAAATCTGTTTTTTTTAGTTTTATAAAATTTACCTCTCTGGGTTTAAAAACAAGATAGAGTATAAATGCTAATAAAAGAACACTACTTGCTGTAAAGATTACAATTTTCTTCATATCTACCTCACTATTACATCATCTCTATCAAAACCAGTAGAAATATAAGAAATCTTTTTTTCAAGCATAGTTTCTAAAAATTCAATATATCTTTTTGCGTTGTCAGGTATCTTTGCATAACTCCTTATACCAAAGGTTTTTTCTTTCCATCCAGATAATTTTACATAAACAGGTTTAACCTTTTCAAGTATAGTTGAATTAGCCGGAAAATAATCATCAAAAGTTCCATCTTCATATTTATATTTAGTACATACAAAAAGCTCTTCAAGCCCATCAAGAACATCTATTTTAGTTAAAAATATCTCTTTAACTCCATTAAGGTTTACAGAATACCTTGTGGCAACAACATCAAACCATCCACATCTTCTTGGTCTACCAGTAGTTGAGCCAAACTCATTACCCTGTTTACGAATATATTCTCCTATTTCATCATTGAGTTCAGTTGGAAAAGGACCCCCGCCCACCCTTGTTATATAGGCTTTTGTTATTCCTATAACATTTGCAATATCAAAGGCTCCTATGCCACTTCCTAAAAGGGCTCCCGCTGAAATAGTATTTGAACTGGTAACATATGGATAAGTACCAAAATCAATATCTAAAAGTGCCCCCTGAGCACCCTCAAAAAGGATGTTTTTTCTCTCTTTGTGTGCCTGTTGAAGAATTTTTTCTGTATCTGCAACATATTTTTCAATCCTTTCAGCATAAATTAAAAGTTCATCAACCATCTGATCAACAGCAGGAAGATCTAAAATTTTATAGTAATTTTCAAACAAATATTTCTTTAAAGCATATGCCTTTTCGACCTTTTGTTTTAGATAATCTTTGCCTAAGTACAAATCTTCAATTCTTATACCAAGCCTATCCATTTTATCTACATAACAGGGACCAATCCCTCTCAGTGTAGTTCCTATATCTTTCTTTGTACTTTCTTCCTTCACTTTATCCATAAGTTTATGATATGGCATAACAATATTAGCCTTTTTACTAATCCACAATCTGTTTGAAATATCTATATCATTTGAAATCAATTCTATTTCTTTTATAAGTTCAGCTAATTCTATTACAACACCATTCCCAATAATGGTTACAACATTTTCCCTTAAAATTCCAGATGGCATTAGATGAAAAATTATCTTCTTATCCTTTATACAAACAGTATGTCCTGCATTAGCTCCACCCTGATAACGAACAACATAATCAAAATCAGGTGCAAAATAATCTATAACCTTTGCCTTTCCTTCATCACCCCATTGTGTCCCACTTACAATATATATCATTTTTTTCTCCTTATAATATTAAATCTATAGCAAAACCAATCGCAGGTAAATTTGAGTCAAATCTTTTAAAGAGTTCATCATACCTTCCACCATTTGCAATTGGATGCCCGATTGTTTTAATATAACCCTCAAGTGTAATAGAAGAATAATATGAAAAATCTTTTACCATTGCTAAATCAATAATTATCTTTTCCTTTGTGCTTTTTGAAATACTCATACAGAATTCGATGAACTTTTCTACTTCTTCTTTTATATTTTTGCCAAAAATTTTTGTCCTCTTTTGCAAATCTTCAACTTTTCCAGAAAAATCTATAAGGTTTAATAAATCATTTTTTATTTCATCATCTACATTATTCAACTGAGATAACATTATTTTTAATGAAGTTATATCCTTTTTATTAAATATACTTCCCATTGCTTCTTTTTTTGATTCAGAGAGATTTAGATTACCAAGCAGATTTTTATATGGTTTTACATTTCCTATTACTATTGTATAATCATCGGAAATAACCTCTAAACTTTCCTTAAACATCTCAATTACTTCCATGTCCGATGAAGAAGAATTCTCACCAATTAATTCAATCCCACATTGCCTTAATTCTCTCAACTTACCTTTATGAAATGGTTGTTCTCTAAAAACATTTCCAGAATAGTAGAGTTTATATACCTTTTCTTTTAAAGTTTTCTGGGCTATCATCCTTGCTATTGGAGTTGTCATATCAAATCGTAAAGATAGTAACTTTCCATCCTTATCTTTAAAAGAAAAACTTCTTCTTGCAACATCATATCCGCCCGCTCTTTCAAATGTTTCGTAATACTCAAAAGCTGGTGGGATAACCTTTTTATAGTTTCTTGCCTTAAAAATAGAAATCAATTTTTCTTCTCTTTTTTCAAGTTCTTCAATTTCTTCAGAAGTCAAAAATAAAACTCCATCAGGAAGCCCAAAAGGTTCAACATCAGAATCAAAAAGCATAAACTCAAGATAGCTATTCAATTTTAAACTCCTTTCTTAAAAATAGCATATAGATATATTATAACATAAAATAAAAAAATTAGATAGGGGAAAATATATCCAATTTTTACGTAAAATGTAAAAATTTTCTCATTTATCAGTGGAACATCTCCCACATAAAAACCCATATTATATGTGCCTATATTTCCACTAATACTTCCATCTGGTTGAATAATACAGGTAATTCCTGTATTGGCAGCTCTTGCTATTGGTCTTCTGACTGATACAGCTGTTAAAATTGCACCAGCTAAGTGTTGATACATAGGATGCTTAAATCCAAGTTTATATGCCCAACCATCATTTGTACCATTTATGAAATAATTTAACCCTTTTTCTACAAAAATTCTTGCAAGAGAAGGAAACATATCTTCATAACAAACCAGAACTCTAAATTTTGATTTTCTTCCGTGGATTATATTAAATTCTTTTGAAGGACGAAATGACCCTGCTCCTTCTATCTCCATTAGTTTTTTTACAATAGGGATGCTATCATAGCCCGGCATCCACTCCCCAAAAGGTACAAGATGAATTTTTTCATTTCTCTGGACTCCCCTTCTTTCAGGGTCAATGTAATCTGCAGTATTATAATTTATTTTACCATCATATGTATCTGGACTTGTAATAAGTATTGGAATTCCAAACTCTTCTGGAAATTTTATAAATCGAGTGTTTAGTTTGAAAACTTCACTTTCTTCCGGATATTTAGCCAGATAATACCAGATATAATGTTTGACCATCGTTTCACACCATATTATAAACTCAGGTTCTTTTAACATTGCTTCAGTGTGTAATTTCCAGAAAGTAGCATAATATTTCCACCTATTTACCCACCATTCTCCCCTTGATGGAGTATTTGGTTGAAGTAATGCGACTCTCTCTTTTGGAGAAATTTTGATCTCATTTCTAAATCTACTAAATGAAAAAAATCCATAAGAAATAGTAAAAATAAATATAAATATAAGTGAAAATATTTCTTTTCTTTTTATCCTTAAAGTAACTAATATGTCTTTTTCATTAAAAAAAGCTATAACAATCTCCGCTAAAATAGAATTAACAAGCATAATCATAAAAGAGATACCAGAAACTCCAAAAAGATCAGCTAACTGAACCACAATTATATTATTCCACTGCGAATGAGCTAAAACATTCCAATGAAATCCATGAAAACCTACGCTCCTAAGTAATTCCATTGACACAAAAGCTAGTGGAAAGGCAAAAATCCTTAAAGCTGGAATTTTTTTTGCTATAATCGATGCACTAACAAAGGCAAAAGAGTAATAAAATGCATAAATAGTAAACATAAGAAATGGAGCTGGCAGCCAGAATCCATAAATCCAGTATAATGTCAACGTAAAAAATATAAAAGTTGAAAAAAAAGAATAAATAGCAACCTTCTTTATATCCTCAAAATATGAAAAGATAATAACCGGAACAAAACAAACCCATATAAGAAAACTCAAATTATAAGTCGGAAAAGAAAGCCCATACAATATTGACCATAAAATCCAGATTATAGCTGCACTTCTTTTAGAAAATTTAATCACCAAAACCCCTTTTAAAAGTTAAAAACTATATCCAATATTTACTCCATATTTCATATCAAATAGAAGTTTTGAGTTGCCGTATTTTAAGAAAAATGTTGCATTTGGTTCGATTGAAAATCCCATTGATTTTGGAAATGGAATAATTTTTAGCCCTAACTCTACTGGCAACAAATAACCAGTTATATTATCAGAATTAACAGTAGTATAAAAAGAGCCAAATCCAATTCCCGCATAAACCCCATCTATAGAACCATCAGGATACCATCTAACTGTGCCAAAATATCTTATATTGGCAATTTTGTTTGTAGCTGATTCAACTTTTTCAAGATATTCAACATATCCAGCATCAAATGAAACAGAAAAATTATCTAAAAGTTTTATCTCAAAGAAACCACCTACACCATATCCGCCCTTTAAGAGTCCCTCAATCAAATATCCAGTATCAATTGCAAAAGCCATAAAACGTTTTGATTCAGAATACATATTTATACTAAGTAATACCAAAAAGAAAATTGTTACTATCTTCTTCATCTTCTTACCCTCCTTTTTTAATACTTTATAATTATAAAAACAATGAAAATTTTTAGCAAAAATTAGCACTTCCCACCTATCGTGTTGAGGTATTTTTTAAGATATATACCTGTATAGCTTTTCTCATTCTTTATAATTTCATCTGGAGTCCCTTCAAATATAATTCTCCCCCCTTTTTCTCCACCTTCAGGACCTAAGTCTATCACCCAATCGGCAACCTTTATTAAATCCATATTGTGTTCAATAACTATCACAGAATTACCTCTATCAACAAGAGTTTGTAAAACATTAATAAGCTTTTTCACATCATCAAAATGAAGCCCTACTGTTGGTTCATCAAGAATGTAGAGCGTATTACCCGTTTCTACTTTTGAAAGTTCCTTTGCAAGTTTTATTCTCTGAGCCTCTCCACCAGATAGAGTTGTGGCAGATTGCCCAAGATGTATGTACCCAAGTCCAACATTCTTAAGTACTTCAAGCCTTCTTTTTATAGAAGGAATATTTTCGAAAAATTCATACGCCTCATCAACTGTTAAGTCAAGGATATCAGCTATCGATTTACCTTTGTAAAGTATCTGTAACGTTTCTCTATTATATTTCTTACCATTACACACTTCACATGTTAGATAAACATCTGGTAAAAAATGCATTTCAACCTTTATTACTCCATCTCCCTGACAGGCTTCACATCTTCCACCCTTTACATTAAATGAAAATCTTCCTGGTTTATAACCTCTCATCTTTGCTTCAGGCAAACTTGAAAACAAATCTCTAATTTCAGTAAAAACGCCAGTATATGTTGCTGGATTTGACCTTGGAGTTCTCCCGATAGGGCTTTGATCTATATCTACAATCTTATCAATATTTTCTATACCTTTTATTTCTTTATGTTTTCCAACTTCACATCTTGATTTATAAAGTTTTTTGCTAATTGCATTAAATAAAATATCATTCACAAGAGTTGATTTACCAGAACCAGAAACCCCAGTAACACATACAAGCTTGCCCAGTGGAAATTTTACATTAATATTTTTTAAGTTATGCTCTGTTGCTCCTATTACTTCAATATATTTGCCATTTCCTTTTCTTCTTTTCTCTGGCATTTCTACACAAAGTTTGCCAGAAAGATATTTTCCGGTTAAGGAGAGTGGATTATTCTTTATCTCTTCTGGAGTTCCTTCCGCTACCTTTTCTCCCCCATATATTCCAGCCCCGGGTCCAATGTCAAAAACATAATCTGCCCTAAGTATTACTTCTTCATCATGTTCAACTACTAAAACAGTATTACCAGTGTCTCTTAACTTTTCCAATGTTTTGATGAGTTTATCAGTGTCCCTTGCATGAAGCCCAATAGTAGGTTCATCAAGCACATAAATAACCCCGGTTAAGCCAGAACCTATCTGAGTTGCAAGCCTTATTCTCTGTAATTCTCCACCAGAAATTGTGCTTACTTTTCTATCTAAAGTAATATAATCAAGCCCAACATCAAGTATAAAAGTCAATCTTTTCTTTATCTCTTTAAATATTCTATCAGCGATTTTTAACTCATTTTCTTTAAGTTTTTTTTCAAGAGAAGAAAAAAAATTAAGACAGTCAACTATATTCATTTTTGTAACTTCCATTATGTTTTTACCATCGATCTTTACCGATAGAGATTCTTTTTTAAGTCTTTCTCCATTGCATACGGGACAAACAACTGATTTCATATACTGAGAAAACCATTCTCTCATTTCAAAAGAGGTTGTTTCAAAGTATCTCCTTTTAAGATTGGGTATAATTCCTTCGTATTGGCTATTCATCTCAAATTTCATCTTATCACTCTGGTAGTTTATATTGAGCTTATCATTATCTCCATATAAAATAATCTTTTTTATATTTTCTGGTAAATCCTTATAAGGTGTATCAAGAGAAAAATTATACTTTTGAGAAAGAGCTCTTAGAAAAGACATCCAGTGAGCTTGAGTAGGAGGATGTGTTTTTATTGCACCTTCATTTATCGATTTTTCTTTATCAATTATGAGTTCCTCATCAAACTCCATTTTTTCTCCCAGTCCACTACATTCTGGACAGGCACCATAAGGAGCATTAAAAGAAAACATCTTTGGTGAAATATCTTCAAAACTTATTTCATGTACTGGACAGAAATATTTTTCAGAAAAGATTTTTTCTTCCTGTAGCTCTGTAAGATATATAGACATTATACCCTTTCCATACTTAAGGGCAGTTTCTATAGAGTCTGTAATTCTTGTCTTAGACTTTTCATCAATAACAACCCTATCCACAACTATATCAATATCGTGTTTCTTATTCTTATCAAGGGGAGTCACTTCCTCAAGACTAAAAATTTCTTTATCTATTCTTACTCTTACAAACCCCTCTTTTTTCAATTCTTCAAAAGTTTCAATAAACGTTCCCTTTTTACCCCTTGCAACTGGAAAAAGTATTATCATCTTTGTTCCGGCAGGAAATTTTAGAACACTATCAACAATTTCGTCAATAGTAGTTGAAGTAAGCTCTCTACCACATTCAGGACAATGAGGCTTGCCAATAGTCCCCCATAGTAGTCTGAAATAATCATAAATTTCCGTAACAGTCCCAACAATAGAACGTGGATTAGCATGAGTGACCTGCTGTTCAATAGAAATTGAAGGAGAAAGCCCTTCTATACTATCTACTTCAGGCTTATGCATATCTCCAAGAAATTGACGGGCATATGTAGAAAGAGATTCGAGATATCTTCTCTCTCCCTCAGCATAGATAGTATCAAAAACAAGAGAAGACTTTCCAGAACCAGAAACCCCTGTAAAAACAACAAATTTATTTCTTGGTATTTCAAGAGAAACATTTTTCAAATTATGTTCTTTTGCACCTTTTACCTTTATAAAATCAGACATCAATTCCCTTCTATAAATTAAAATTTAAAAGTTAACCCAAGGTCAAAAGAAAAACCACTTTCAGGTAGATTTATTCCATTAAATATCTGTTGATTTAAAATATTATTAAACCTTGCTTCAAGCATTAAACTATCATGTATCTTCTGTGATAAAAATATATTCCATTTCCAGTATGATAAAGTTACTTCTTCATTCCCAATATTTTGTGGCCCAATGTAAGACAATTGATTTTCAATGTTTAATCCTATCAAGCTAAAGTAATATGAGAGTTTAAAAATCACTTCATAATCATTTAGAAGAAGAATTTTATTTTTATCAAAAATTCTAATTTTACTTCCTAAGGATAACAATAAATCTTCAACAATATTGTAATTTACAAAAGGCGAAATCGTAAAAATACTTATGTTCGTTTCATTATCAATATAGTAAAGTTTAAAATTATTGTCAAAATTAATCTTTCTAAAGTTATAGTAATAATCATAAACTCCGTCAATGCCAATTAAAAGTTTTTCGATAGGTCGATAATACAAACCCGCAGAATAATTCCATTTTTCATCGGGTAAAAAATCTGTATAGTTTATCTCATTTCTATTCAGCAAAACCTGAGATTTCTGAAAATCAACACCACCAGACATTCCAGTTTTAAAGTTTAAATTTTCAAGTATCTTATAAAATATCATTACTTCAGGAAACCAGAAAAAGTTCTTATAGTTATAAAAATATATGCCAAAAGCTCCTTGAATTGATAAATAGGGGAGTATGGGAAATCTATCCCTTAAAACAAATGAACCTGAATGTTCATCCTTAGAAACATACGCATAATTATATGAAATTTCTCCAGTCAAAAAATTATCTTTTCCCCATGTTTTTTCAACACCAAGGATTGTATAAACTTCATATAAATTTGTATTCTGATAGTTGTTTTTAAGTTTGTGTTTTATATTTAAGTATTGAAAATTAACATCTCCCTTAATATTTAGAAAATTTTCTCCACTGAATTCACCTTTTAGTTTCAATGGTAGATAAAATTTATTTTCATTTATTACATTTTCATTTGTAAAAAGCCCAAGAATTCTATTGTAATACCCAGCGTCAAGAGAAAGAGAAAAATCTTTTGTAACACCATATTCTATGTTAAGATATAGATCATCAATAGCTCTTTCTGTATTAAAATAAATATTTGTATCAAAACCAACACTTCCTCTACTATTTCTCAAAAACGAGACAAAATAGCTAAAATTCGTAACCTTTCTTGCGGTTTGCATATTGACAAGGAAATTTTCATACATACCATAAGAGAACTGTAAAGAAGAAACAGAAAACTCATCTTTTTTTTCTTTCTCTATCTCTTCTTTAAATTTTTTACTCATCTGAATTTTTGAAAGCTCTTCTATGTCTATATTTTCCTTTTTGAGTTCTATTTTCCCCTCTTCCTTTTTCTCAATGTTTTCTTTACTTTCGTCTTCAATAACAATAGGAGTATCAGGTAAAACTATCTTACCTTTTGAAGCTTCCTGTGTGTAAGAAACTGAAAATATCAACAATAAAGTAAAAAATAAAATATTTCTCATTTTTAACCTCCATAATTTTCTGTATTATCTTTAATTTTAACACAATTATTTATTATTTTCTAATTTTTTTAGAACAATTTCAGCCATAAGAGATGAAATTAGATTTACTTTATGAGAGTATAATTTGACATCTGAAACATCACTTGAAAAATCTCCAACAATATAAACATTGTTTGATATTTTTTTTATACTTACACCTGAAGAATCTATTCCAGCAACCCCATTTGCAGAGACTATTAACTTTTTTCTATCAGCCAATTTTCTTATGAGCATTGCTTTATCTTCGCTTTTATCAAATCCCTCAATCACAATATCACAATCTTTAAATATTTCTTCAATATTTTCTTCTGTGATTTTACAGTTTTCTAAGCTAATATCAAGATCTTTTACAATCTTTTTTAAATTCTTTTCCAGTGCAAGAGTTTTGAGTTCCCCGATTTGATCGTAAAAGTAAAACTGGCGATTTAGATTAGTTTCTTGAACTCTATCAAAGTCAACAAATTTTAATTCTTTTACCCCACTTCTTACAAGATGTAAAGCAACATTACTGCCTATTCCACCAACTCCTGCGATTCCAATACGCATAAACTATCCCCCGCCAACAAAGCTAACAATTTCAAGATTGTCTCCATCTTTTAAATATGTTTTATCCCATTCTTCTTTCTTCAAGACCTTACCATTATATTCAATAACAATTCCCTTTGTATCAAGTCTCTTCTCTTTTTCGATAAATTCAAGTATAGTTAATTCTTTATCAGTAGAAAAATCTTCACCATTCACTCTGAAATTCATTTTTCCCCTCTTCAATTTTTAAAATTTATTGCAAAAAAAATTTCTAAATATTTTTGAATCACCAGCTCCATTTTGTAACACTATTTTAACTAAAAAATATAGCTGGTGACAAAGTGACTTCAAGACTTTTTAGATTCTCTCTATTAAGTTTTATAAAATACTATACCCTAGCAAGTGCATTAGATAGATCATCCAGAATATCCTCTATAGACTCAATACCTATAGATAACCTTATAAGCTCTGGTGTAATACCAGCGGCAAGCTGATCCTCTTCGGAAAGTTGAGAATGTGTAGTGGTAGCCGGGTGAATAGCCAGACTCTTAGCATCACCAACATTTGCGAGGTGTGAAAACAATTTTAATGATTCAATAAACTTTTGTCCGGCTTCTTTTCCACCTTTTATACCAAAAACCACCATACCACCAAAGCCTTTTTTAAGATATCTGGAAGCTACAGGATATGAAGGATCATCTTTTAACCCGGGGTACCTTACCCACTTAACCTTTGGATGATCTTTCAAAAACTCAGCAACTTTAAGTGCGTTTGATGAATGCCTTTCCATTCTCAAAGCAAGAGTCTCAAGTCCCTGTAAAAATATCCAGGCATTATCAGGTGAAATACAAGCTCCAAGATTCCTCAAAGGAACCAATCTCATCCTCATAATAAAAGCAATTTTATTCATATCTCCAAGATCATAAGCAAACCTCAAGTTATGATAACTTGCTTCTGGTTCTGTATATAGTGGAAATTTTTTATTCTGCCAGTTAAACTTCCCAGAATCAACAACTATTCCTCCTATAGCTGTGCCATGTCCTCCTATCCATTTTGTTAAAGAATGAACAACTATATCTGCCCCATACTCTATTGGCTTTAGAAGATATGGAGTAGTAAAAGTTGAATCCACAATTAAAGGTATTTCATTTTCATGAGCTATTTTTGCTACTGCCTCAATATCAGTAAAATCAAGAGCTGGATTTCCTATAGTTTCTATAAAGATTGCCTTTGTATTATTTTTTATAGCCTTGCGAAAATTTTCTGGATTTTTAGGATCAACAAATGTAGTCTTTATGCCAAATTGAGGCAAAATATCGTTAAACATCGTAAAAGTTCCGCCATAAAGATTGTTGGCAGATAAAAGTTCATCTCCCTGCTTTAAGATATTTATTATCGAATAATAAATAGCTGCTGTGCCAGAAGAAAGTGCAAGAGCAGCTTCTCCACCTTCAAGTATAGCCATTTTGTTTTCTAAAATTTCCTGCGTGGGATTCATTATCCTTGTATAAATATTGCCCATTTCTTTTAAACCAAATAAATTAGCAGCATGTTCAGTTGACTTAAAAACATACGAACTTGTTCTGTAAATTGGTGTTGCCCTTGATAGGGTTTCATCAATTTTTAACCCGGCATGAATAGCTAGGGTATCAAATCCTTTGAAATTACTCATTTTCTCCTCCTTTATTCTTCAAATAACCATGTTGAGAGATATCTCTCTCCTGTATCAGCAGCAATTGTAAGTATTGTCTTTCCTTTGTTCTCTTCTCTTTTTGCAAGTTGTATAGCCGCCCATATATTTGCACCAGAAGAAATTCCAACAAGTATGCCTTCTTTTCTGGCAAGTAATCTCGCCATTTCTCCTGCGTCTTCATGTTTAACCTGGATTATTTCATCAATCAATTCTCTTTTTAACACTTTCGGCACAAATCCTGCCCCTATACCTTGTATTTTATGTGGTCCCGGCTTTCCCCCGGATAAAACTGGTGAATCAACTGGTTCAACAGCAATAGCTTTAAAATCCGGTTTTCTTGATTTTAATACTTCACTTATTCCAGTAAAAGAACCACCTGTACCTATACCAGCCACAAGTATATCTACTTTTCCATCCGTATCATTCCAGATCTCTTCTGCTGTAGTTTTTCTATGTATTTCTGGATTTGCTGGATTCTCAAACTGTTGCAAGATAATACTATTTGGAATCTCTTTTGCTAGTTCTTCTGCTTTCATTACAGCACCCGTCATTCCTTTTTCTCCCTCGGTTAAAACAAGCTCAGCTCCAAAAATCTTTAACAATTTTCTTCTTTCAAGACTCATCGTTTCTGGCATTGTAAGTATCAGTTTATATCCTTTCGCAGCACATACAAAAGCTAAAGCTATACCGGTATTTCCGCTTGTCGGCTCAATTATAACTGTCTCTGGACCAATTTTCCCTTCTTTTTCAGCCTTCTCAATCATTGCAAGACCTATTCTATCTTTTACACTCGAGAGGGGATTAAAAAATTCACACTTGACTAAAATTTCCGCATTAAGACCTTCTGTTACTTTATTAAGCCTTAAAAGAGGAGTATTACCAATAAGCTCAGTAACTGAATTTGCTATCTTCATTTTTCCCCCTAAATTTCATAATTAATCTTACCAAGATTTTTCTTATAATCTTCAAGAAGATCTTGAAGAGTAATAGATTTTAGAAAATTTACGATATTATCTGTCAATTTATTCCAGACATTTCTAACCACACAAATAGAAGTCCTCTCACATTTTTCATCATTGGAAAGACAATCAATAATAGAAAACTTACCTTCTATGGTTTCAATAATCTGAAGAAGTGTAATACTTGAAGGAGGGTAAGAAAGTATATAACCTCCTTGAACACCTCTCTGTGAGGTTAATAATCCTCCTATTTTTAACAATCTTACTATCTGTTCAGCATATTTTTCAGTTATTCCTTCTGATTTAGCAACTTCACTTAACTGAACAAATCCTTTATTATACCTTAAAGCAAATCCCAGTAGAAGTCTTATTCCATATCTTGTTTTTGTATTCAATCTCATATATTTCTCCAAATCATATAATTCATACTAAAATAGTATATTATTTTATATATTTTTAAAAAAAATGTCAATATTTTTACTAAAAATTTTGCAGTTTTTTTTTATAAGTATTATAATCTGTAAAGGAGAAATAAGATGAAAGAGATTGCTGTTATCAATGGAGAAACAATTACAGAAGATATTTTTAATAAATTCTACCAGAGGATTTTATTATCTTTAGAAGAAGATGAAAATTTTGAATTAACAAAAGAGAACGAAAAATTTATAAAAGTTGAGGCCCTTCAAAATCTTATTGAAAGTATTATTATTTTACAGGAAGCAAAAAAATTGGGTATAACAGTAGATGATGATGTTGTAATTAAAAAAGTAAATGAGATAAAATCTTCAAGTGATGAAGAAGAGCTTAAGAAAGATTTAAAGAAAATTGGACTTGACGAACAAGGTCTATTTGAAGAGATAAAAAAAGAAGAAATAATAGAAAAATTCTTTTTAGAGGCTGGAGTAGAGAATATCTCATTTACAGAAGAAGAGTTAAAAAGTTTTTATGAATCAAACAAGGATTTTATAAAAGAACCAGATATTCTCACCTTATTTGAAATTTTCGTAGAAAATGAAGATAAAGCTTCCTCATTAATCGAATGGCTTAAATCTACAAGTTCAAGAGAAGATATAGAAAATAAGCTAAAAAAAGAAGAATATGATTATTTCTTTCATGACAGAATTCAGAGCGGAAATCTTCCGATTGAACTAAATGAAGCAATTGAACATAATGAATTTATAGATAACATTTACTCATTAAAAAATGAATTTGGTTTTTTTGTATATAAATTAATAGAAATCAAAAAAGGTAAAAAACTTGAATATTCAGAAGTAAAGAAAAGTTTAGCCGAATTTTTGATAACCGAAGCAATTAAAGAAAATAGAGCAAAAATTATAGAATCTCTTCTTGAGAAGGCTGATATAAAATATTTAGACACATCCATTTTCGAGGAGTAATGTGAAGAAATTTTGTTTAACAGATATTTTAATTATATTGGTATTATTTATTCTTTCCCTCTCTGGAATTTTTTATGGCTCAATGAAAAAGGAAAATGGAAGAAGTGTTCTCGTCTTTACTCCTTATGGTGAATACCAATATAGTATTGAAAAAGATAGAATTATAACTGTAAAAGGCAAACTTGGTGAATTTATTATTGAAATAAAAGATAAAACTGTATATGTAAAAGAGACAAACTGCCCTAAAAAAATATGCAAACAGTTTAAAATCAGAAATTCAAAAGAAAGTATAGTTTGCCCACCTAACATGATAATGATAAAAATATCAGATAAAGCACAGGAAGAAATTGATGGAATTACTGAATGATATAAGGCAGTATAATTCTCTTAAAACAGAAGAAAAAAATCTACTTATTGCATATCTGATAGCAATTTCTTCAATCTTATCAATACTTGATAGTATTATAACAAAACCATTTTTGTTAAAAATAGGTCTTGCAAATATTGTCTCACTAATCCTGATATATGAAAAGAAATATTCTCTATCTTTTATAGTAATAACATCAAGAGTTTTTATTGCATCAATTTTTACCGCAACAATTTTCAGTCTAACATTTCTTTTAAGTCTGTCGGGTGGTATTTTTGCTTTTATTTTTTCTTCATTTTCAAGACATTTATTTAAAAATGTTTCCATAATAGGCATTTCAGTTATTGGTTCTTTCTTTCATATTATAGGTCAGGGGATTTTAATTTTACTTATTTTTGGTGTTACAAATACAAATATACTTATAATTTCAATATTTTCTCTTGTAGCATTAATAACTGGAATCATAACTGGTTTAATAGGAAATTTGTTTTACAGGTTTGCATAATTTAACATTTTAAATTATAATAAAAATGGGAGGGGAATTTGAAAATCTGTTCTTTTGAAGAATTCAAAAAGATTAAAAAAAACGAAACCATTATACCTGAAGAAATTATTATCTCAACCCAGAAGATAATAGATGATGTTAAAAATAGAGGAGATGAAGCATTATACTATTATTCTCAAAAATTCGACGGGGTAAAAGTAGAAAAATTTAGTTTTTTAGTTTCAGAAGAAGAGATTGAAAAATCAATAAAAGAAGTAGAAAAAAACCATTCAGAAATATTTAGCTTATTTCTTCAAGCAGCAAATAATATCTATGATTTTCACCTAAGACAAAAAGAAGAAAGCTTTTTTTATGAAAAAGATGGTGCGACTTTAGGTATGCTTTTCATACCACTATCAAGGATACTTGCATATGTACCCGGTGGTAAAGCTTTTTATCCCTCTACTGCTATTATGAATATCATACCTGCTAAGGTTGCAGGAGTAGAAGAAATAATAATGACAACTCCCCCGTCTGAAACGGGAGGGGTTAAAAATCCTCTGGCTATAGCTATAGCCCATAAACTTGGAGTAGATAGAATATACAAACTTGGTGGAGCACATGCATTAAGTGGCTTTACATATGGAACAGAAACACTGCCAAAAGTGGCTAAAATTGTAGGTCCAGGAAATATATACATAGCAACAGCAAAAAAGATTTTATCTGGCATTGTAGGAATAGACTCCATAGCTGGTCCAAGTGAGGTTGTAACCTTTGCAGACGAAACAGCAAATCCAGATTGGGTAGCAATTGACTTATGTGCACAGGCAGAACATACAGGAGATAATACAGTTGTTCTGATTTCTACTTCAGAAAAATTCATAAAAGAAGTAGAAAAATCCCTTGAAAAGATTGTTAAAAAATTAACAAGAGCCGAACTCATCAACAAATCCTTAAAAGAATATTCCTATGCTATACATGTAAAGGATTACAAAGAAGGATTTGAAGCAATAAATGAAATAGCCCCGGAACATGTAGAAGTAATGATAAACATAGACACCATGGAAATATTAAAAAATATAAAAAATGCCGGTGCAATTTTTATAAATCAATATACACCGGTTGCCTTAGGTGACTATTTTGCCGGTCCAAATCACGTAATACCGACCAATAGAACAGCAATATTTTCATCACCACTTGGAGTATATGATTTTATAAAGAAAAGTAGTTTCCTCAGTGTAACAAAAAATTATATAGAAAAGAATGCTGAAATTGTTTCAAAGCTTGCTTACTCTGAAGAACTTGAAGCGCACGCCCTTTCAGTTATAGCAAGAAAATCTAAAATTCATTAAGTAAAATAGTCCTATTAGAATTTATAAAAGTCTGGTTAGTAGTAAGTATAATCTTCTGACTCACTTCAGAATTGAGCTTTAAAAGTATAATATTATCAAAAACCTTAACTGTTGATGGATATTCAAGTCTCAAAACTATATCAGAATTAACTCCAGCAATATTTTGATAGTTTGAAAGGGTTTTCCACTCAACAAATTTTGAAGTTTTCTTGGTTGGTTGTCCATAAACATCTTCCAGTCTTTCTGTCAGGGTAAAAAAGTCAAAATAAGAACTATTAAACTGAATTGTTATCCCATAAGCAACATTACTATAAAACTGAACATAAAGTTGATTTATGAATGGTTTATATGTAGCTTTAAGAATAAACGGAACAGGATCATTGATCTTACCAAAAAACCTTGATTCATCAATCTTAAGAATACCACTTTTTTCTACTATTTCGATTGATTCTTCCAGTGTCAGTCCTAACTTTAATCCATAATATGAAAATTCCTTTTTTACCGCATAAAATGGTATAAAACAGAAAATTATAAATAAAATTATTAATTTTTTCATAAAAATCCTCACGAAAATCTTTCAAGATCTTTCTTTAACTCTTCTATCTTTTCAAGCATTTTTTTTATTTCTTTTTCCTCTCTCTCTATAGTATCTTTTACTATCTTCTTCTGTTCAATAGTCTTGAGATTTTTTATTGACTTTTCATAAAATGCGATTTTTTCTTCATAATCCTGAATTCTTCTTAAAATGGTAAGCTTTGTTTCTTGTGAAAGTTTTCCTTCACTTGCCCTCTTTTCAAGGGCTTTTATAGCAATTTTAGCAGTTTCTCTAACATAAGGAGCCTCATTATTATCATTCGCAAGAGACTTAAAATATTCACACAGAGCATTATCCAGTTGCTCTTCTGTTATAATTCCTTTTCTAATCATGAAATAACCAAGTGGTTCTGGATATTGAGAATTTTTTCGTGCTTCTTCCTGTTCTATAATTATAGCTTCAAGCTGATTTTTATTTATATAACCAAGATTAACAAAAACCTCTCCTATTTTCATAAAAATGCCTCCTTTTTTTCTCACGTTTATATTTTGTATTATTTTTTAAAATTGTCAATTTTTTTATCTTTAATTTTTAAAAATTACCATTTTTTCTTTTAACTCGTTATATAAGGTTTCTATATTTTTACCTGATACTGGATGAATAAAATACGGATCCAAATCAAGTAATGGCTTAAGAACAAATTCTCTATTAGGAAGATCATAATGTGGTATTTTTAATTCTTCAGTATCTATTATAGAATCATTCCAGAAAAGTATATCAATATCTATAGTTCTTGGTCCCCATTTGATTTCCCTTTTTCTACCAAGCTTTAATTCAATATTCTGACAAACTTTTAAAAATTCAAATGGAGAAAATTTTGTCTCTATTTCCAATGCAAAATTTATAAAATTTTTCTGATCTTTATATCCATAAGGAATTGTTTTATAAAATTTTGAAATTTTCAATATTTTACAAAATTTTGTTAATTCACACAAGGCTTTTCTGATATTTTCTTTTCTATTTCCTTCATTTGTTCCAATTGAAAGAAAGATGCTCATTTTTCAATGCCATAAATAGAAATTCTATTCTTTCCTTTTCTCTTTGATAGATATAATGCTTCATCAGCATGATTGAACAAAAAGTAAGACTCTTCACCATCTTTTGGAAATTCAGAAATTCCCATACTCAGAGTTATATTAAAAGTATTCTCACCAGCAACTACAGGTGTATTTCTAACAGTTTCAAGAAGTCTAGTACAAACTTTATAAGTATTTTCTGCAGAAGTATTTGGAAAAATTATTACAAATTCATCTCCACCATATCTTGCAGCTATATCAACATCTTTTCTAATAGTTTTCTTAATACAATCCGAAAGATGTTTTAAAGCTTTATCACCTGCTATATGACCATATCTATCATTTATAAGTTTAAAATCATCAATATCAAACATAACAAGAGAAAAAATTCTATTATATCTTTTACTTTTTTCTATTTCATCTTCAAATTCTTTATAAAAATAATGGTTATTATAAAGTCCGGTAAGACTATCATGAATAGCCCATAAGAATAGTTTTGCATTCTCTAAAGTTGCACTTGCAAAGTTTGCAATTATCATGATTGTTTCAAGATCGTCCTTATTTAAAGGTGGTTTATCCCTTGATTTCACTATCTCAAGAATGGCAGGAATTTCATTATCAACTTTTAACGGAACCACAATCGCAGAATTTACATCTATTTTCATGGTTTTAGCAAGAGGTGGGATAGAATAAACACTTGAAGCAATATCTTCAACAATTATAGGTACACCTCTTAAATAAGCCTCTCCTGAAATGCCTTCGCCTACAAAGATCTGTATATCAAGTAACTCACTATATGATTCAAAAATTGAGGTGTCAAGTATAATTTTATTATTTGTGTCGTAAACAAATGTATTTTGATATTTTAAAATATTTTTATTTTCATCAAATACAAGAAGGGAACCAGCCGAAGCCTCAACACTCTCTATTGCAAATCTTACAATCATTGTTTTTAATATTTCACTTTCACGTATGTCAAGTATGCGTAAGAATTCACTCATTTCTTTAATAATCTTTAAAGCTCTATCCTTTTTCTGGTAACCGATTAAAAAATCTTCAGGACAATTTTTAACAATTTTGATCTCTGTGTTTTCTTTACGTTTTCCCATTCAATAAAATCCTACTTTAAAATCATACTCTCTATTTTACTCCTAATTTTCTCTGCTGTCAATAAATATAAATCTAACAATTCTTCTCTTTTCCCGATTGGCGGAAATTCATCGCCTACAGTTATCTTTTCTACCTTTCTTTTGCAATTTAACTTTAATAATTCACTCTCAAGATATGAAGCTACTCCTCCATTTTCTATACCTTCTTCTATAATTAATATCGGTTTATCGTTAAATAAATATAAAATTTCTTTGTTTATCGGCTTGGCAAATCTTAAATTATAAACTCCTACATCAATTTTTCCTGCTAAGCTATTTGAAACATTTATTGCTTCCTTTAAAAGTGTGCCACAGGAAATTATAATTATATCATTACCTTCTCTTACCATTACACCCTTTCCAATTTCAATTTTGTAATTTTCTGGTTTATATTCTTCAAGATCAATTGCATAATCTTTTGGGTACCTTATTGCTATTGGTCCATTCAGGTTGTTTAGTGCAAATTCCATCATCATTTCAAGTTCAGATTTTGTTGCTGGAAGCATAATTGTAAAATTTGGTATGCTCCTTAAATATGAAATATCAAAAATTCCCTGATGAGTAGGCCCATCATCAAGTACAAGTCCTGCTCTATCTATACAAAAAAGTATTTTGTACTTTCCTATTCCAACATCATGTAAAAGTTGATCATATCCCCTTTGTAAAAAAGTAGAATATATTGCTACAACAGGTTTGACCCCTGTCTTTTGTAAGCCACTGGCATATAAAATTGCATGATCTTCTGTTATACCAACATCAGCAAATCTATCAGGAAAAAGACTTGCAAATTCTGTTAAGCCAGTTCCAGATTTCATTGCTGCAGTTATAGCAAATATTTTATCATCTCTTTTAGCAAGTTCGCATAATTTTTTACCAAAAATTTCAGAATAAGATGGAAGAGTGCTTTTTAAAGGTATGCTTGAATCACAATTTGTGGCTACCCCACTTATTCCATGAAATTTTGCTGGATTTTCTTCTGATGGATTATACCCTTTTCCTTTCTTTGTTACTACATGAATAAGAATTGGTTTTTTTATCTGTTTAACTTCCTCAAAAGTATTAATAAGAGTTTTTATATTATGCCCATCCATTGGTCCTACATATGCTATTCCAAGATCTTCAAAAAAGTTTCTCTTGATTGAAAGAATCTTAACAGATTCCTTAAGTCTATATAAAAATTTTACTATAACATCTCCAACTTTAGAAAGTTTTTTTCTCAGTAATTTTTCTACTGTCCATTTGAAGTGAAGATAAGACCTGACTTCCTGCAATCTGTAGAGATATTTTGAAATACCACCAACATTTTGAGATATTGACATTCCATTATCGTTAAGCACAATTATAACAGGCAAATTTTCATGAGCGATTGTATTAATAGCTTCATAAACAAGCCCACCTGTAAAAGCACCATCCCCTATAACCGCAATTGTATAACTTTCGTCTCCAGTAAGCAGTTTTGCCTTTGCAATACCACTTGCGAGAGAAATAGAAGTAGAACTGTGCCCTGCGTGAAACACATCATAGTTGCTTTCCTGTGGATCTGGATAGCCAGAAAGCCCGTTATACTGCCTTAAAGAATCAAATTTATCTTTCCTCCCAGTTAAAATTTTATGCACATAAGCCTGATGACCCACATCCCATATTATACTATCTTTAAGCCCATCAAAACAGTAATGAAGAGCTATTGTAAGTTCAACTATCCCAAGATTAGGAGAGAGGTGTCCTCCAGTCTTTGTCACCTTTTCTATTAGAAAACTTCTTATATCCTCTGAAAGTATTTGAAGTTCTTTTAAACTCAATTTCTTAAGATCCTGTGGATAATTAACCTTCTCAAGCATATTTTACCCTATTTAAATAAATGCATTAAAATAGAATTTATATAGTTTACGATTATTTCCTTTTTCTTATCCTCTGAAATACCTTTTAGTTTTATTTCAAAAGAAGAAGTATTTGTTACTATCTGTGTATTCGTAGCATTGTTGGTAGGGTCAAAAACTGTATTCGTTGTAATCTCCGTATAATTTGTCTGAAAAACTATATCTCCTTCTGAAATAAGGGCCGTCTTCAAACTTTCCCTTAAAACCTCAAAGTTTAAATTATATATATCAGTAGAATATATTGAATTATCAGATTCAAGATCATCAACTAAAAATTCTCCACCAAGCCTTAATGAATATTTTTCGCCATCTATTATTATACTATTATTTCCTTCTATAGTAGCAGAATCCTCATTTACAGATATTACTTTTGCTTTCATCAAAAATTTGTTTTCATTATTAATTGTAAAACTCTGGGAATTTTTTATTGTATCATTTTCTTTTGCCTCTATGTCAGGAAAAAAACTAAAAAGATTACCACTCCCCTTTTTTCCTTTCTTCGTCAAATAGGTGTTGTTTTTATTTTCTATCCTATATTTCATAATAGTCTTTTCAGAAAAACGAATAGTAATAATATCGCCTTCTTTAACCTTCCTCTTATAGAATATATTTCCTTCTTTCCATAAAGTTGCAGAAGAAAATAAAAGAAGCATTAATATCAATCTTAAATTTTTCATATTAATTTTTCGACTCCCTTTCTTATTTCATAGATAATATTCTCTTGAGATATATTTTCTGCACTTGCCTTATAATTCAAAAAAAGCCTGTGCTTTAATACTTCCATCATTATATCATCTATATCTTCTTTATCGACATATTCTTTACCTTGAATTAGAGCATTGGCTTTCCCCGCTAAAAATAACATCTGTGAAGCTCTAGGACCAACACCCCATTCTACATACTCTTTTACAAAAGAAAAAGAAGTTTGTTCAGGTCTTGAGTTTCTAACAAGTTCAACAATATACTCTTTCACCTTTTCTGAAGAATATATATTATTTAGCCCCTTTTTAAACTCCATAAGTTCACTTTTATCTACAACTGGCTTAAGATTATCAACTCCCAATGGACTCAAAGAAACTATATTCATTTCTTCTTCTTTTGAAGGATAAGAAATATCTATTTTAAAAATAAATCTATCAAGCTGTGCCTCAGGTAAGGGATAAGTTCCCTGATGTTCTATCGGATTTTGAGTAGCAAAAACATAAAAAGGAACTGGTAATTCATAAGTTTTACCAAGTATTGTGACCCTTTTTTCCTGCATTGCCTGAAGTAAAGCCGACTGAGTTTTAGGTGGGGTTCTATTTATTTCATCTGCTAAAAGAATATTTGTAAATACTGGACCTTTAAGAAAGGTAAACTCTTTCTTATCCTTTGAAAAATCTATTATCTCTGTCCCGGTTATATCAGATGGCATTAAATCGGGTGTAAATTGAATACGATTAAACTCAAGAGAAAGAGTTTTAGCAAGAGCATTTACAAGTAATGTTTTCGCAAGTCCGGGTACTCCTTCTATTATGGAATGCCCATCACATACCAAAGTAAGAAAAAGAAACTTTATACTCTTATCCTGTCCAACTATGACCTTTTTAATTTCATTCTTTACCTTCTCAAAAATAGAAGATTTTTTCATTTTTTACTCTTTTTATTTCTTTTTCTATATCCAATATTCTCAAGAATCGGATATCTTTTCTTTTCAGTTTTTCCGATTATTTTTTCTATTTCTTCAGCGTTAAGCACTTCTTTTTCAAGGAGTGCATTTGCAAGTTTATCAAGTTTTTTTATGTTTTTTTCTATTAGTGATTTTGCTTCTTCATATGCTTTTGAAACAATATTTTTAACCTCATTATCTATAAGCTCATGAATTTTTTCACTAAAATTCTTTTTGGCAATTAAATCTTTTCCTAAAAATACCGGTCCCTCTTTTTCTCCATAAGTCACAGGACCAAGTTTTTCACTCATACCCCATTCACATACCATGGAGTTTGCTATTCTTGTTGTTCTCTCAATATCGTTGGAAGCTCCAGTAGAAATCCATTCTTTTCCAAATTTAATTTCTTCTGCTGCTCTACCAGCAAGTAAAACTACAAGTTCTTGCATAAGAGCTTCCTTTGAATAATTCTTTCTCTCATCAAGTGGCAAGGTAGCCGTTACTCCTAAAGCCCTGCCTCTCGGAATAATTGTAACCTTATGTATTGGATCCACTAATGGTAATAGATGCCCTACTATAGCATGCCCTGCCTCATGATAAGCTGTAATAAGTTTTTCTTCTTCACTTAAAACTGCATTTCTTCTTTCTGCTCCCATCATAACTTTATCTTTTGCAAACTCAAAATCATCCATTCCAACTTCTTTCTTATTCAGCCTTGCAGCATGTAAAGCCGCTTCATTTACAAGGTTTTCTATATCAGCACCTGTAAATCCTGGTGTTCCTCTTGCAATCACCTCAAGATTTACATCTTTTGCGAGAGGTATTTTTCTCACATGTATTTTTAATATTTCTTCTCTTGCTCTTACATCTGGTTTATCTACTACAACCTGTCTATCAAACCTTCCCGGTCTTAAAAGTGCCGGGTCTAAAACATCAGGTCTATTTGTTGCTGCTATTATTATCAACGCCTCAGAAGAATCAAACCCATCCATCTCAACAAGAATCTGGTTTAATGTTTGCTCTCTTTCATCATGTGAACCCCCAAGCCCTGTTCCTCTTGAACGCCCTACTGCATCAAGTTCATCTATAAATATAATACAGGGGGCATTTTTCCTACCTTCTGAAAACAAATCTCTAACCCTTGCCGCACCAACTCCTACAAACATCTCTACAAATTCTGAACCACTGACGCTGAAAAACGGAACTCCAGCTTCACCAGCCACAGCTTTTGCAAGAAGTGTCTTTCCTGTTCCAGGAGAACCCACAAGTAATACTCCCTTAGGTATCCTCGCACCAATAGATGAAAATTTTTGTGGATTTTTAAGAAATTCAACTATTTCCTTTAAATCTTCTTTTGCTTCTTCACAACCAGCAACATCACTGAATTTCACCTTATTATTAACATCTTTATACAATCTTGCTCTTGTCTTAGCAAATGAAAATGCCTTCCCAGCATCTCCACTCTGCGCTCCTTTTGAAATAAAAAACCAGAACACTGCAAATATTACTACTAATATTAATGTACTTATTATATAGTTAACAATAAAATTATCCCTTTCTTTGTCAACACTAATTTCAACCCCATGTTGTTTTAACAAAGGTAAAAAGTCTTTATCTTCATAAATAGGCAAATAGGACCTAAAGTATAAAGCTCCTTCAACATTTGTCTTAAACTTACCTCTTACAACACGTCCCTCCATAAGGATATGTGTTACACTATCATTCTCGACGTAATTTAAAAGTTTGGTATAGGAAATTGGGATCTCTTTCTGTTTGTTAAAAACCATTAGAAAAAGACCAGCTGCTACCATAATTATAACTAAAAGAGAAATATATCTGATAGAATTATCATTCTGGGAAAAAGGATCCCTATTATTACTTTTAGCCATTCAAAAACTCCTTAAAAATTAATCAATTAATGCAATATATGGGAGATTTCTGTACTTTTCATTATAATCCATCCCATATCCAACTACAAATTTATCTTCAATTACGAAACCTACATAATCCACTTCTAAATTTACTCTTCTTCTTGATGGTTTGTCAAGAAAAACCACCGTTTTTATGGAAGAGGGTTTATGAACTTCTCTTATGTAGTTAATAAGTGTATTAAGTGTAAGTCCCGTATCAAAAATATCTTCTACAAGATAAACATCCTTTCCACTAATATCAAGACTCAAATCTTTAATGATTTTAATCTCTCCACTACTTTCTTTACCAGTATAACTTTCTGTGGCAATAAAGTCTATCAATATATTTTCACTATTAATATTCCTTAAAATATCAGAAAAAAATATAATAGACCCTTTAAGATTGGAAATAAAGACTACCTCTTTATTCCCAATCTCTTTTTCAATATCCTTAGCAATCTCAATAACCCTCTTCTTTATTTCCTCTTCTTTAATATAAATCTTCATCTTAACTCTGCATTAAATTTAACTTTTAAATTCTTTATAACCTCATCCATTATAGAATTTACTTCTTCATCAGTCAATGTCTTTTCTGGATGAGTAAATGTAATAGAAAAAGTAAGACTCTTGTTATCAGGACCAATTTGTGGACTCTCAAATAAATCTTTGAAATCTACAGCTTTTATAAGCTCACTCTGATCCTTTATCTCATTCATAATTGACTTCGCTATTACATTTTTGTTTACTATGATTGACAAATCTCTTGTAACAGGGGGTAATTTAGAAAACTTCTCTACTTTAAAACTCTTTGTCAAAAATTCTGTTAAAACTTCAACTTCAAGTTCAAACACAAAAACAGAGTTTTTAATATCCAGATTTTCCCTCACATCCGGATGAATCTCACCAACAAATCCAACTTCTTTACCATCAAATAGTATTTTAGCAGAGTTTATAGGATGAAGGAATGGCTTTTCAATCCTTTCGTAATCTATTCTTCTCTTAGCCACTTTGTCAAGCAAGGCCTCCATCACACCAGAAATGTCATAGTAATTATACTTTACACCGTATAAAACCCCACAAAAAACTTTTTTCTCTATAATTTTATTGTTAATCTTTTTAAATGTTCTTCCATACTCAAAAAGCCTCAAATCATTTTTATAAACACTCTTTATATTGTAATCTAACGTCTTTAAAATATTTACTGTAAGATATGGTCTTAAGATAGAAATATCACTTGACATTGGATTTTGAAGTTTTATTATTTCCTCTGACTTAAGTAAAAATCTTTTCAAGTCATCTTCACTACAAAAAGAATAACCATATGTTTCTGTAAAGCCTAAATCTAATAAAGTTTCCCTCAACATCCAGTAAATATCCTTTGTAAACATCAAATTTTTAACAACAACTGGTGGTTTAAAGTTGTTCTGAGGAATATTATTATAACCATAAAGTCTCGATATTTCTTCAACAATATCTATCTGGCGGGTAACATCACTTCTAAAAGATGGTATTTTCACTTCTAAAAATTCTTTTTCTTTTGATACTATAGAAAAATGAAGTCTTTTCAAAAATTGCTCTATTTCTTTTAAGGTAAATTTAACTCCTATCTTTTCAGAAATATAATCCTCTCTCACCTTAATAATTCTATCTTTCAAAACATTTTTATACTCATCTCTTATCCTGGAAATAGAAGGTGAACATGTTAGTAAAATTATTTCTGTAGCCCTTTCAATTGCTTTTGTTGTCATTTCAATGTCTGTGCCCTTTTCAAATCTATAACTTGACTCAGATTTAAGTCCGAGTTTCTTTGAGGTTTTCCTTATAGAAAGTGGATTAAAATATGCACTTTCAAGTAAAATATTTTTTGTCTTTTCAGTAACACCACTATATTCTCCCCCCATTATACCAGCGATAGCAACTGGTTTCTTTTCGTCAGCTATAACAAGCATTTCATTTGTAATATCATACTTAACCCCATCAAGAGCAATAATAGATTCATTCTTAAATGCCTTTCTTACAACTATTTTTTCTCCTTCAAGCAAGTTAAGATCAAATGCATGCATCGGATGACCAAATTCAAGAAGTATATAGTTAGTCACATCGACGATATTGTTTATTGCTCTTATTCCACATAGTTCAAGTTTTCTCTTTATCCATTCTGGTGATTCTTTTACTTCTATGTTTCTAAGAATCCTTGCAGAATATCTTGGACAATCTTCATCATCGATAACTTCAACCACTGGCATTTCTTCAAGATTTGGTTCAACAACTGGCTGGGGAATGTTTATCGGAAGATTTAATGAAGCTGAAAGTTCTCTTGCTATACCAAGCACTGAAAGACAATCTGATCTATTTGCGGTTAATTCAATCTCAAATAAATAGTCTTCTTCTCCATAGATATTGTAAAGCAATTCTGCCTTCTTTTTATCCTTTCCCAAGATAAAAATATCTGAACTTTTTTCTTCAAGATTAAGATGTTCCTTGGCAAGGATCATCCCTTCGGATTTTTCATCCTTTATACTTACTTCTTTTACAACAAAACCGTTTGGTAATGTTGTTTCAGGTAATGCATATAAAACATAATCATCTTTTGTAATATTTGGGCTATTAGTAATCACCTGTTTCTTTTTACCAGAAGACTCAAGGATAACAATTTTTAGATTGTTAGCCTTAGGATGTTGTTTTATTTCAATAACCTTAGACAGCATTATTCTATTTTGATTTTCTGGTTTTATACCCACCTGTTTTATGGCAACAACTTCAGGTCCCATAGAAGTCAATATTTTTCCTATTTCTTCTGGTGGATTTGTAAAATTAACAAACTCTTTTAACCAATTATATGTTATTTTCATATTTACACCTCTTTATTTTCCGAATTGTTCAAGAAGCCTTAAATCATTTTCAAAAAACTGTCTAATATCGCTTATACCATAAACAGTCATAGCCACACGTTCAATACCGACACCGAATGCAAAGCCAGAGTAAATTTCAGGATCAATCCCACAGTTTTCAAGCACGATCGGATCAACCATACCACATCCCATAAGCTCGACCCAGCCAGTATGCTTACAGACATTACATTTTTTGCCTTTGCAAACAGGACATGTTACAGCAAGTTCTGCCGAAGGCTCGGTAAAAGGAAAGAAATCAGGTCTAAGCCTTATCTGGGTCTCTTCACCAAACATCATTTTAGCCCAGAGTAACAAGGTTCCTTTAAGATCTGCAAATGAAATGCCCTTATCAACAACAAGCCCTTCCATTTGATGAAAAGTATGGCTATGGGTTGCATCGGTGGCATCTCTTCTATAACAACGCCCGGGAACAACTATTGCAATAGGTGGTTTGATCGATTTCATTGTTCTTATCTGCACTGGTGATGTGTGTGTTCTTAATAACATTCCCGGCATAATATAGAATGAATCGTGGTCATCCCTTGCTGGATGATGAGGGGGAATATTAAGCATATCAAAGTTGTAATACTCCTCTTCGAGTTCTGGACCATCAGCAACACTATAACCCATACTTCTAAAAATGGAAACCATCTTTTCTACAACTAAAGATATCGGATGTGGATAACCAAGTAAAGGTTTCTTAAGAGGTATAGAAATATCACTAACCCCTTTCCTTAGCTCAAGTTCCTTCTCAATTTTTTTGATGTTCTCTTCTGTTTCATCAATAAGCCTTGTAAGCTCTTCTTTAATTTCATTTGCGACTTTTCCCATTTCTTTTCTTACATCTTCACTTAATGAACCAAGTTTACTTAATACATCCTTTATAGGACTTTTTTTACCAAGAAATTTTACCTTTAATTTTTCAAGCTCTAAAAGGTCTTTAATACCCTCTATTTCTTTTTTTGCTTCTTCAAATATTTTATATAATTCTTCTTTCATATATTTTCTCCTATTTTGTAAAATTTATAATATAATAAAATTTAGTCTAAAGAATACTATTGTCCCATAATATTTATTTAATAAAAAATTTTTTACATTCATTTTCTTACTCCGATAAAATTAAATCATAAAGTTCACCTATTCCATTAGAAATAGACATTGTGTTTATTTCTAAATTCCTATCATAATGCCAATTTTTAAAATTAGTAACAAATACAAAATCAGAAGTAAATCTTTTTTTAAAATATTCAAGAATAGAAGGATTAAAAAAATAAGAACTAACTTCATCAGCAAATACAATTCCATCAAAGTATTCATAAATGTTGTTTTCCTTAAGCAAAAACCTCAGTGCCATACCAGAAGAGTAAAAGTTATTACCAATTAAATAAATAGTCTTATCATTTTCCTTTAAAAGTTTAAGTGTTTTCTGAGTATTATGATAGAGTGCTGGTGAGATTTGTAATGTAGAATCATTATAACAATCATAAATCTTCTTAAAAAGTATTATATCATTTATTTTTAAGTTATTAACTATAAAATTTACTTGCTCAAAAATACTGAAAAAATCTCCATTTTCCCTTTTTGTTTTAATTTCATCAAAAAGTAAATCTAACGATCTTTTTACAGCAGAATGTTTCACTGGAAAAAGTGATTTTTCAAGAAGAGTATATATATTGTCTATTAGATAAATTTTTCTATCTTCAAGAGCCTGCGAGTCATCAAAAATACTTTCATAAATCTCAAACAGAAAAACTTTTACACTCTTCATAAATCCTCATTATCTTTTTGTAGAGTTGTAACAGAACTTACTTCATCTCCATCTGAAATATCAATAAGTTTAAGTAGATTTGTTTGCACGTCCTTTAAAGAGAAAGAAACCCTTCTTCCGTTCTTTGTAGTTATCAATACAACATCATCATTTTCACATTTTGCAAAACATGCGACTTCTCTGTTCTTTCCAAGTTCGGCTAATTTATATCCCTTTCCACCTCTATTTAAAAGTTCGCTAAATTCAGAAATTGGAATCTTCTTTCCTCTTCCATCTTTTGTAACAAAAAGAACATATTTATCTTCATCTGCAATATCCATCCCTATAACTTCTTCGGCAGGCGAACCTACTTGAGTCGCCTTTTCTCCAGAAACATTTCTATTATGAGGTGTAAATAAAGTTTCACTAAATTTAAAGCCTTTAGAATTCCTTTTTACTACAAATAATTTTTTACTACCATCTGTCACAACCGCCCCAACAACCTCATCATCACCAATCAATTTTATGCTATTTATTCCAGTTCTATTTATATTCTCAAATTGAGATAATGGTATTCTTGTCCCTTTACCCTTTTTGGTAATAAAAAATATAAAATGATCATCCTTAAATTCGCTAATTGCTAAAACTGCTGTTATACTTTCCTTTCTATCTTCAATCTCTTTTAATCTTTCAATATTTCTTATATGGGAACGAGTAATCTTTCCCTCAGAGTCACCTTTTATTTCGTATCCTTTCAATGAATAAATTCTACCCGTGTTTGTAACAAATAAATATTTATCTTTAAGGTAACCCGCTATTGTTTCAAAGATATAATCATCTTTTTCAAGCTTATTCGTATCTGTTACATCTCCTCTTTTACCTTTTCCGCCTCTATTACCAACTTTTACAAGGTTTGCTCCTAGTTCTCTGATAAGAAACCCCTTCTTTGAAATGCTTAAAAGCATTGGTAAATTTTCAATAAGCTCTTCTGTATCAATTTTTGAGGTATCAATATCTTCAAACTTTGTTAATCTCTCATCTCCTATCTCTTTTTCCATTTCTGATAATTCATTTTTTATTATAAACTTTCTTCTATCATGACTTTTTAAAATATCCTCATAGTCTGCTATTTTCTTTTCAAGCTCAATCTTTTCTTCTTTTAATTTCTGCGTTTCAAGTTTGGTTAAATTTCTTAACTTCATTTCAAGAATAGCTTCTGCCTGAACATCTGTAAGTTTAAATCTCTGAATTAAGAGTTCCTTAGCTCTTGCAGTTTCATTATTTCTGATAATTTTTATAACCTCATCCAGATTATCAATCGCAATCAATAAACCTTCTACTATATGAATTCTCTTCTTTGCCTTATCAAGCTCGAAATTTGTCCTTCTAATTATTACATTTTCTCTATGGTTAACATAATTGGCAATAATATCTTTTAAAGATAATAATTTTGGATGGTTATTAACAAGCGTAGTCATGTTGACTTTTATTCTTGTCTTAAGAGATGTTTGTGTAAAAAGAGCAGTTTTTATTGCTTCAACATTGGCATCTTTAAACAATTCAAGGACTATTCTTATTCCTTCTTTACTTGACTCATCTCTTATCTCTTTAATTCCTCTTAAGACAAGTGCATATTTATTATTATTGTCAAGATAAATATTTGTAATTTCTTCAACAAGTTTAGCTTTAATGACCCTATATGGTATCTCTTTAATAACAAGTAAATTCACATTTGACTTTTCTTCCAGTTCAACTTTGCCAGCAAGTTCTATGGTTCCAGAACCAGTTTCATAAATTTGTGCAATTTCCTCTTTATTAGTAATTATACCTTTTGTAGGAAAGTCTGGCCCAGGAATATATTTCATCAACTCTCTAATTGTAATATTTGGGTTATCGATATAAGCAGAAATTCCCCTTGCAACTTCTTTGAAATTGTGAGGTGGAATATCGGTAGCAAGCCCTACAGCAATTCCTGTTGTTCCATTGCATAATAGGTTAGGGAACTTACCAGGTAAAACAACAGGTTCATTAAGCGTATCATCATAATTAGGCTTAAAATCAACTGTTTCTTTGTCAAGATCCTCAAGGATAAATTCTGCAACCTTTGACAGTTTTGCCTCTGTATATCTCATTGCTGCTGGCGGATCATCATCTATAGAACCAAAATTTCCCTGTCCTATTATAAGTGGATATCTCATATGAAAGTCTTGCGCCATTTTTACCATTGCAATATAAACAGATGAATCTCCATGAGGATGATATTTACCTAAAACATCTCCTATAATACGTGCAGACTTCTTAGTAGGTTTGTTATGCCATAGGCTCATTTCAGCCATTGAATAAAGGATTCTTCTCTGAACAGGTTTTAATCCATCCTTAACATCTGGAATAGCTCTACCAGTTATAACACTATATGCATAATTCAAATATGAAACCTTTATCTCATCTTCAAAATAAGACTCAATCACCTGAGAATTTTCAAAAAGTTCGTTTGACATTTTTCCCTCTTAACATTTTATTTAGACAAAAACACTTTAAATTATAAGGCAAAAAATTAGAGTTGTAAAGTAAACAAATTGATAAATTTTATCCCCAGAATTTATTGATCTTAATATCATTAATTAAGTCTTCCACTTCTTTTTTTACCATTTCAGTAATTTCTTCTTCCGATTTCTCACTTGAAAAATAGATCGGCTTTCCTATATTTGCAAAATATTTTCCAGAAAGAACAAGCTTTGTTTTAAAAATTTTACCATCCACCTTTATAGATGCGGATTTTTCTTTCACATGACTTTTTGGAGAAGCAAGCCCGATAGGAACAATTGGACAATGAGTTTTTAAGTAAATTTTAGCAATCCCTGTATAGAATTTCATTAAAGAAGTTTGATCGTTAAGATCGCCTTCTGGAAATATATAAACTGATTCTCCTTTTTCAATAAATTTTACGGCTTTATCAACAACAGTCTTTCTATGAGAAGATAAAGCATTAATCTGTTCACCCCATTTTAATATTGTTTTAACAATAGGAACAGAAAAGCCCGGTCCAATTATCATATGAACAGGCTCTTTCATCAGAGTAATGACAAAAAATGGGTCTGTAGAGGAAAAATGATTTGAACAATATATTTTTGGCCCATCAAAATCAATATTTTCCTTTCCCCATACCTTAAATTCCATAAAAATATCAAGATAACTCTTTACAACAAACTTTATAACTTCGTAAACACTTCTACTTATTATATTCATAGTTTTTATTTTAAAATATTTTATAAAAAAATCAATTTTTACAGAAATTTAATAAATCAAACTATCATAAATTAAACATAAAATTTTATTCAGAAATTTTAACTTCATAAAGATATTAAAAAAAAGAATTTACACAATTAGTGTATATCGGTTTGCTTGGTTAAATTGTTTTGAAAAAATTACATTATTTATTCTACCTATTTTTAATCAAGTCTTTTTTCAATCAACTACCTGACAAAATCTTTCAACAAATATTTTTAACTATATTTTTTACAGCTTATTACAATTATAAATAATATTATTTATCAAAATTCTAAATAACTTCCTATGAGACCAAAATAATTTCCCATTCTTATTAAACTTTTTTCACAATCCTAAAATTGAAAAATGTATTAAATGAAAATTATAATTTTATATTAATAAAAACTTCTCTACAGTTGGATTTTGATTCTAACTCATTGAAAAAATCATACTTTTCAGTTATAAAGTTTTAAAGTTGAAAGTTGAAAGTTATTTTTAACTAGATATTATCTTTCGCACGAAGACAGGATGTCGAGTTTGCTTGAGGTTAGATTGCGAAAGCGATTCTT